>Ga0209755_10009812_pt1 | contig 10093 bp, 8 predicted proteins | sample TergutCo191P1_FD_187301 | JGI IMG/M metagenome (GOLD analysis project Ga0209755, IMG submission 187301) | Cornitermes sp. P1 segment gut microbial communities from Petit-Saut dam, French Guiana - Co191P1 (SPAdes) (version 2) | ecosystem: Host-associated > Arthropoda: Insects > Digestive system >...
CAGCATTGTCTAGGTTCCATATACGTGTAATAATCAGTTTAATTCATACTTGAATAAGTTTGTATTTTTATCACAGAATAAATATTACAGGATATTCTTTTGCAAATATATGTTCAAAATCAAATTACATTTCAGTGTTAGAAATGAAACTGAGAAATAAGTAGGATCATAGATGTCACACCAAATGGATAGAAGATATTACTTACTTTAACCAGCTTCTATCCAGTGGGTACTTGAGACTTTTTCCCAAGTGGTATAAACTGGCCACCATCCTGCATTTGGTGCTGAGAGTGACAATTTGTGAAACTTCAAAAAAATACCCCACATATCTTCATTGCTTGGTACTTTAAACACACAATGAAGTTGTCATTGTGCCTAAGCTCTGCACAATGTAGGTTTGTACAGTGAGTGGAAGTAAAGGTCCACATATTGTTGACCATGGCACCAGATGGAGGCAAGTGCTGAGCTTTATACAGGGTGCATAATGTTCAGGGAAAGAGCAGATGGTACCCATTGGGTGCAGTGCTGTGTGGGCATCAGATGGTCTGAGTGTGGCACTAAAGAGAGACATTCCCTTCTTTACAGGAATTTAATCTTCCTGTCAAACACCAGAACAGTCACTAGTAACTGAGCTGTCTCATGGTGCATAGTAAATATATTCAAGAGGTGCATAAGCATCACATTGAAAACTTTCAGTGTAATCAGAATGTGTATGTCTTTTGTCTATACACCTGGATTGTGGTGTGGTCAGTACTCTTATTTTGTCTCTTTTGCATAATTTGGTTCTTTTTCCCTTTAAACAACATGAAGTTAAACTTTTCCATAAAATTTTCTCTTTCATTCATTGTATTCTCGCAAGTGGATTTGGTAAATTTAAGTGTGTATTCTTGCAGATTTGGTAAGAATGCTTTTTCCTGCATTATTTTATATTTTCAGATTATCCTGAAATAAGATCTAAAACTGTTATGTTGTTCTATAGTCATATGTACACATTTACGTATTAATGTCAATGCCAGCAGCTACCTGTGACCTGTTTGATACGTAGAGTATTTCCCCAGTTCATACTGCAGCTCATATACAGACTATGATGAAGCATGTTTTTACTTTATATTGAATGTCGGGTTTTCATTTGCCGAGAAATAAGAGAACATTCAAGAATTACAATGTCAAAGTTTTATACATTTCATTACAAATTCAGGAATAGCCTCAGATGAAACATTTAGTCCTAGATCAAGAACTGTGTCATGTTGGCCTTGAAATACATGATGTGAATTTATGTTGCTCCTTTTGCACAAGTGGGGGGGGGTTTGAAGATTTTATATTGACTTGATTTGTGTTTTCTTGAGTCATCATATTGTTCCAAAGATAATTTAAGAACTTTCATTCAGTTTCTTTGGAAGGCTTATTGGTCCCTCTTATGAAGAGGGAGCTTGTTATATTTTCATCTCCCTTGTTCACCATTGACATTAACGATAGCTCAAAAAGTTTCTTAAGAAAAGTAAGATGGATGGGCAGGTATCCTGTTCTTCCACATTCCAGTGTAATATGCCATTAATCAGTTACCTGTAACGTACAAGAAGAGTGGAGATGACCTCTCCTTCCCTTTCCTTTGAAAGTGTACTCCAGACATTTGCTCCTCATCAAGGAAGTTTCCTACCACTGTCATAAAAGAAATCATTACTGTTTGTAACTATGTCCATGGAGCAGATTCTTTTTTGTGAAGTCAATATGTCCTCAGCTAGTCAGTTCATTACTTTGTTCCCGGGAGTCTGTAATTCATGGAATCACATACTTTTAATTTCATTCTGTTAAATTATACAACATTGTACCATATTAAAATTGTTTGCTCTTTGTGACTGAAGTACATGTGTCCCTCAAAATGAGGTATCTGGTATGTACAGCTGTGGAGTATATGAACTAATCTTTGTTATTATTTTAGATTAATTAAGTTTCTTAATTTGCTTCAAATACATAATCAGAAAATGTTGCATTGATTCGGAAGAGCACATGTTATGCGCAGTATTGCCTCTTGTTCCATTGTTTGATTTCCATATAGTTATGTTAGTTCTTCATAACTATCTGAGTTGTCCAGGTATGTTAATTAAATAAAGAATGAAATGGCATTCATTTTCTGCATTCCTTGAACTAGAGAGGGGTGAAATACTCTATTTTGCCACCATTTTTAGAATGGCATCCTGCTTCCTATCAGATGAACACCTGGGGCACTTCTTTGGACTGAGGTGCTGGGGTATTCAGTTGACAGTGACGTTCATGTAGTACTGAAGTATGAATGACTGGTTGTTCTTTTTATACACCTTTATGGTGTGTTGCTTCAGTATATGGGCACCTTTAACTTTGCCGAGGAGATCTAAGTTAGGAAGTAGACAGTGTTATGTAGTGATGATGTGAATGCATCATGGTTGGACATTGTCTTTGTTGTTATGGAGTACCAAAACAAATGTAGGACAATAAGTGTTAAACACATCATTGTCACTCTTGTATCTTGAATTCATAAAACACATGCTTTAAAATCCCATCTGAATGCAGCATTGGTTCAGATTCATTCATTAAAGATATTCATATGACCCTCATGCTTGGAGAATGTAAAATGATGAAATGATTTACCTTCCTTTATACTAAGAACATACCATGAAAGAGGAATATGAAATTGTGGTGTTTTTTTTTTGTAACTTATAATAGGTTTTTTATCTATTAATGCATGGCAGAATTGTGCTGAATCATGCAGCGTTGCATGAGCGATTAACAAATTTTAGATACATACTGCTTCATTCCAGTAGTTGTCATTATGTTTGATTAGTGAACAAAATATAAAATGGCGAGCATGATGTCCTTAAAAAAATCAAAACAATTCTTGGAGGAAAGGAGGAATGGTTTAGGAGGTATTAAATGGATTAAGTGGCTTGGGATCATATCAATTAGCAGGCTTTGTTTCTGTTAATAGCGTGCTGAAGTGTGACACAAACTACAAGAGAGAAGTTATTTTTATAATTTGGCCTTCCCCAACACGTGATATTTGAGGGAAATTCTGCCTTTCATAATGCTTACGCCTGTACCACAAGTGAATTGTGTAATGAGAAATGTGTGGTCTAGTTAATGTACTCCAGTCCTAGAGCCAAAACAAAAATGGCAAAAGAATATGTAAACTGCATGAGCAAATGTGATATTAATTTCTCCTACCCTCTTTGAATTTCCAGAGCTGGTGGCATTTTTGTATATATACAGAAGCCATTGTCAATTGGCCACTCTTTAATTCAAGCACAATTGCTTCGAGTAACTCAGTTTTCTCTTTTGAAAACACTTCAGAGTGTATTGTGGTTCTATGGTTTGAGTTTGTGTGGGCCTTTTCGAACCATTCTCATCACTCAGCACTATGATTTTGCTGTCATCACCGGTGTTGGAGCTTTGTTTTCTGGTAGGTATTCTACATCAAATATATTGGTTATAGCTTTGTGTGATATGTAACATTTGATCACCACTTCATATACCAAACTGAATCAGTTTATAATATTAGTATCATTTGTTGAAAAATTGAGTAATGACAGATACATTTTGTCATTCTCATTTTAATGTAATATCATGAAGAGTTGTAATATATCAGGTATAGAAAATTTCTGATCTTAGAGCCTGTTTCAGTTACATAAAATGAAATGTGGCACTTTGTTACTTCATAATTTAAAAGGGAAACTGTTTCTGAAATAACTTGCGAAATATTTGCCACGAGAACCTCATTCTGCTGATGCCTGCAAGCAAAGGCCAGAACACACGTGAGAAGTTAATGGGAAGAGCTTTCAGAAGAGGTTTTCATATTTTGATTTTGAAGAAAGAATTTCATGGAGTGATTTATGTTTAGGAAGCCTTGACTTTAATTTGATAGGCCCTGAGTTACGGGATGTAAAGTGTCTTAAGATTTATGAAGGCTTCATTAAATTATGAGTTGCAAAGAAGGATAATCTATGTGGTAATCAGGAGAAGAGAGAGGGAGTGATTATGACAGGTAAAGGGGGAGAGATGGAAGAGGAAATGGCCAGTTAACAGTTAAAGATTCCTGCACCTTGCCTCTTCAGTGACACACTTGAAAAGTAAGGTTGGTAATGTTTTAATTGTTAGGTATTTATGGCATCTAATGTGTAACATAGGTTTTTGGGGTTCTGCTGTATTGTGTGCTACACATTTCCTGTGTTTCAGCATACACTGCAGTGACCACCTTCAGAAGGACAATAAAGTCAGAATAAGGGTTCAGGGTGTGTGAAATATAGTTCTGTATGGTGGGAAGGGAACATGGCCAATATATGTGTTGCAGTGGAAGTAAGGGTGGGAAACATGGAGTGTGATTTTATCCAGTAGGAAGGCACTATGTGGTGAGGAAGGATGTTTGGATAAAAAGATGTGAAATCAACCTTTCCTTCTTTCATAACCATCCTGATTTACTCTGAAGGTGGTGAATGCAGTGTGCATGGAAACACTGGGACAGATTCAACATGTGAAATGGCTATAGTCCAAAAGCCAAACTTACTCAAATACTGCTGGTGTCTGGAGGTGGCAAATCCCTCCAAAATGTTGGCTGTCTGCAATGTTTTCACAATGCTGTACCCAGAATACTGTGTAAGGTGTGTAAATCCATGTGAAAATCTCACATCCCATACAGGTTTAAGATACTCTCTTGAGATACCAATATAAATCTTTGTATTGACCATGTAAAGCACAGCAACAGCTACATATGCTACTTATTTGAACATTACAAATCTTTACACTTTTTCCACATACTGTATTTTTGTATTTCCTGTGTTTCCCTAAACAGAATTAAGAAACTGGCCTGTATAATGAAGATACGTGAGGTAGGAACTGAGTTTTTAAATATTCTTCACATGCACTTGAGGCTTTAAAAGGTTCAGTTGGTTTGGTTTATTTGAAGTGTTGACAATTTTGAATAACTAGTACAGTTAACTAGTACCAACCAGTATACTTACATTCTTTGTATTGCAGGTGTGGGTGTGCCAGCAGTGTATCGTGGCACATTGTTATTTCTTGGTGCCATACTAGCACTGCTTTTTACTGATCATGATGAAACACAACAGCATCAAGGATATAGCCATTTATTTTCTAATTTAAGTTCTTGGTTAGGTTTTGCAGACCACAAGGTAATGTTATACTGTGACATTTAAAGAGAAGCATATTGTGATTGGTTTAGATGAGTAACTGATCTCTTCTAATCAACAAAAATGTATTTTACTTACTTAGATTTGCTATCCGAGTATAATTAATGTTGTATGTCTTCATAACTTAGGAAATGTGCTATTAAATAACTAAATGTTGCGGATATTCCTTGAAAAGTTTGCATTTATTTGTCTACTGAATTATTTCCATCATGAGGACCAAAGGCTCATAACCTTGTTTACAAAACCAAAAACCTTCCATTCCACCCTGTCCTGAAACAATTGAGGACAATCTCAGCACACACCATACCTTTTAATGTTATTCCAAAGTTTGTGCCTGAGTTTTGCAAATAGTCTGTTACCTAGAAGTTTTCTTCAAAAACCTTCTCATACCTACTTTCCCAATTTTTGGGCACATTGATAAACAGGTCTGAAGAGTGACTATTAGTCCTGTCATACCACTCTTCTTCAAACAGTGTAATTCCAAGTGGACTGATTTTGAAAACTTTCATTCTTTAGATTCCACTAAAATTTGTTGACACATTCCAGTTTTGGTGAGAAGCAGGCAAAAATAACAGTTTAGATGAAGACCTGTTTACATTTATATTATCATGCCACTGTTGGGCACTATAATTGAAACACACTGTTCTCTGTGATGTGCAAGTTCAGGCCAAAGAAACAGTTTGTGATCACAACATAATAAAGCACAATTGATTTAAATTTGCCTGTTTATGATATTTTGGCATTTATGTGATACTGATTATGATCAGTTAAGATACAGAGAAAGAAATTTTATACTGCATGTTGTTTAGTTTGTGGAAGGGCACATTTAAAATACGGTTCAAACCTCTTGAAACCTTGCTGGAAAAAATCAACGAATTTGGCCTGTTAAGTGGGAAAATGCCTTAAAAGGTTAAGTCCAAAAGCAGTATTATTTTGTAATTGACACTGCCTAGCCCCATGTGGCTCACAGGGTACAGGATCAACTGAAGGCCATGCAGTTGGTAATGCTCAGACATCTTGCATATGGCCTGGATTAATTGTTTACAATTTTCACATCTCTGGATTATTTAAGAAGGTCCTCAAAAGCAATTTTAATGTTGACACAAACATGACTCAGCATGTGCTAACTGAGCAGAATTGCTACTGCTGCACAAAACATTTGTCAGGTCTTAAGTATTACCTTTGTTTATAGTTTGGAGTGATGCTGCTGTTTATGTTACTGCTGGTTCAAGTTGGTGTTAATGCTGTTGGAAAGCGTATTGCAGTTGATATTGGTGGTATGAAGAGGCTGCATTCTCTTGTCACACTTTTCGAGGGGATATATCTGGTTCCATGGATGCTTATAATACTAGCAACCCAGGTTGGTGCGGTTTTTAGTGAAGATTGTCCGTATTCATTATAAGAACTGTTTACTGTATGCAATTCAAATGGGATATGATTGTAAAGTAATTGTTGTAACAAAGCTATGCTTAAATAGTAAGTGGACACTATGGACACAGATGATAAGTGGCTAAAGTTCTATGGCAGTGGCTCTTTCATAGTTCTGTAAATATGTGCAATATGTGGAATTCATGACGTTGAGAGAGTTGCTGTATCTGCTCGTGTGATTTATTGTTACTCAATGAGAGATTTTTATTGCTTACACGTTTCGATTGAACCTCAAACCCTTTGAATACCAGATGTATATTCCAAGTACAAGAAGAATTTTGGGCTCAGTCATAACCACTGGTAATAATAACACAATTAAATACAATAGTTCTATTGGGCTATTGATTGTCATGCAAATTTAGTATCGGAGTTTCAGGTTCAGTCTGACTGCTGCTACCCAGTGTAAAAAAGTCTTAAGAGAAAATGGGAAATGAACAAGTAAGGCTTGTGGAACAGTGTAAATATAACCAACCTGAATATTCCAATGAAATACCTTCCAAGACACCATACATGATAAATGTAGTTCTGGTAACAGGCAGTTTGTGAACACAATAGATATTTTTCTCTGGATCCACTCCATGTGCTGTGCATAGCCATTTTGAAGAACAGTGAATTCCGTTTCTCTACTGATGCCTTTTCACTGCCTCTTAGTTGGTTGTTATTGCATGTTTATAGATGCTATTTGTCATACTGCATGTAGTATCTATTCCAGTTTTATTTGTACTGGTTATGTACCCCTCTTCTTTGTACAGGTGAAAGAAAGTATTTCTGTAATGTCACTTATTCTTCTCCTTGTATCAGTTGCTACACTGATGTTTGTGCTCAGTTACTATGTGGATAGTGTATGCATTAAGAGGTAAGTCGAAGATTTTTTTTTCCCCTCACTAACTCACTTGTTGGTAGTATTTCTTAGCTCGTGGACTCATCTAAACTGGAAGAATTACATACAAGTTTTCCTAAAACCATGCCTTTAAGATATAATTATGAAAAATATAGTACAGGCAGACAGGCCATTAAGTGACCTGACTGTATTTTAAAATAAGGTACAATTTGCAATCCAGGTAATTGAGATAACATACAAACATACAGAGTCACAATATGTACTACTTATTGCCTTCTAACAGGTGAAACATTGAAGTCATTGATGCATTTTGCAAGACATATAATTAAGGAAAAATATGTAGTCATACTTAATAATTATATACTTATACTGGATTGTAATATTTAATATTTATTGCACATATATCTATCTATCTATCTATCTATCTATCTATCTATCTATATATATATATATATATACATACACACACACACGAATGTGAAATTTGGTATGTAAGTAGATGACTATACCTGTAAAGTGATTACAAAATATTATTCTAAGTCAGATATTACAAACTTTTTGTCAGGTTGAAATTTTGAGGGTATGTATGACCAAATTTAATAAACATTATATCTACATAGTAATATAAATAACAAATTTTTCAAAACAATGTAACAACATTCTGTAATATGTGAGCAGTAGTGAACAGCAACATGTGTTTGACCCCAAGTGGTGTGACCATGTGCAAAGAGTCAAGGATGCAAAGTCCCAAATGATGTGCATTGTTACATGTACTGTCTTGTTAATGGTCACCTCTGCTATTATGTGGTAGATCTTGCATGTAAGAGGCTTTGTGTTCAAGACAGATTCCTTGCTGATTCTTCTGCATAGTGCCATTATTTGTACCTCATTTCTGCTGAACTCACAGGAAGGTCACAGTATATAAACAACTATGTTGTGGAATTGTATGGTACTTTGAGGTTCTTGTTGGAATAAATAATAAAATTATGGCCTTCTTTAATGTGATGCCACATAATTTGGTAGGCAGTTACAGCTTATGTTCCATGAAGCTGATGGTAATAGGCTCCTCTGAAGTGTTGGTACCTGTCCGTAAAAGTACATGGTGTCACACCCCTGAAGACTGTAATCTAAATGTATTTTAACTATTGCAGAATGTTAAGTTACAGCAGAACAAGGTAAATGAATATGTCTTACTATAGGCTTGAGGTTCCACGAGTAGCAAGAATTGGATCCATTTCATTGTTTCTGTGGGCTCTGCTTGCTGCAGTTGTATGGCAATGGATGTTCTTACCTAGTGGTAAGCCAGATGATGTTTCTGCTGCAGTAGAGGAACACACTCTGTCTGGTGGAAGTCTTCTTGCCTGTGGCTTGTTTGTTCTAGGTGAGATAAGTCATATATCTGTTCATATGAACAAGTCCTTTACAAAGAAGTGTGGTAATGCAGTTGGGCTGGATAACAGAGGTTTTGTTCCTTGCAGAGGCATATAATACCCCATACCTTTTACTTTGACCTCACATTCATGCCAGTTCTTAGTAGTCAGATATACACAGTATGAGATAACAGAGGTTGAGAGTGAGTGAGTGAGTATAAGCAGCTGTTTAATGTTGACTTTAGTTTCAGACGCATGATAGTGAATAAAATCTTCATTTTTATTCACCTGGCTTCCTAAGAACTTAGTTTTCAAGAACATTGAGAATCTTTAATATTTAGAATCACAGAATCCTTTCCAGGCTGCAATCCAAATAACATCACATTTTTATTAACTAGATTCATACATTACATTTTTAAACACCAGCAAAAGGGTAGTATTAACTAAATGAAAGCATAGGATAATTAATATAATTATAATGTCTGTTTTTATTTTATATATTAATTTTTAAGTTTCTTGTCACTTTTATTACTGTTTGTTTTTAATAGTCTACAATCACTAAAGTTTGACTTGTAAGGTTTGAGGTTTTTAGAATGGTGCTGATGAAGGTTCAGGCCACCTGGTATGTTACATTATGTGAACTGGGAAGTAGTTGTTGCCTCTTCGGAGTGGCATGCTGCCTACCTGGTTAGGGTCTAGCAGTAAACTGCAACTGGTATGTAGTAAAAGTTTACCAGTCAGCATGGTGTAACATTCCACAAGACTTAAATCCTTGTTTTGGTATTGTTTTGTTTCACTCATTCTAGGGACCAATTTACTGGAGGACCCAAATGAACTTTTACTTATATGTATTTAGTTCTTTTCACATTTTGTTGAAACCCAATGTATAAATATTACCACTGCTTTTTCTTCTGGCAAAACAGATATTTGCAGTGCCTGCAAAGCAAAATGTGTTGCTGTAAACCTGTTTGTAGCCTGCTCTACTTCTTTAAAGAAAAAAGCAGTATTGACAGTGTTGACACTGTGTGCCATTGCAAACTGCCAGAAAAAAAAAACACTGAAGAAATGTGTAAGACTGAAAATAATAATTACCATAATTATGATAACTACCTAGACAGATGAGCCTAACAAACTCTCAAAAACAGAAAACAACACACACACACACACACACAAAAGCAAACAGCAAAAAACAAGCTATAATTTCAATTACACAAATAAAAATAAATAATGAGATACAACACCAACACCATAAAGTGATTAAACACATTTTTGTAGTA
>Ga0209755_10009813_pt1 | contig 10092 bp, 10 predicted proteins | sample TergutCo191P1_FD_187301 | JGI IMG/M metagenome (GOLD analysis project Ga0209755, IMG submission 187301) | Cornitermes sp. P1 segment gut microbial communities from Petit-Saut dam, French Guiana - Co191P1 (SPAdes) (version 2) | ecosystem: Host-associated > Arthropoda: Insects > Digestive system...
CAGTAACCTGCACATCCTAAAACGTTATTACAGTTTTCAGCCCCTCGGCCTTTCTCGCGTATTCAACTGCCTGGAGGAACTGGTCAAGCGGGAAGGTTTTTGAAACCAGTTTCCCAAGGTCAAGGTTTCCCGCCATAACCATTTTTGCCACGGCGCGCAGCTGGTTGACATTGGCCCTTGTTGAGCCGTGTATGGCAAGCTGGCGGTAGTGAATAATGTTCGTGGGGAGGGTTACCTCGTCTTTTCCGGCAGGAAGGCCGCCAAAGTAAAGTATGCGCCCGTTCATGGCCATGACTTTAAGCGCTTCAACCTGCGCCACGGGGGACGGACAGGCGGTTATGCATACGTCCACGCCCTTGCCTCCGGTGATCTTCATGACGGCTTCTTCAAGGTTATCATCGGGAATGGCAACGGTGCCTTTTACCAGGGCAACGCACTGATCCATTCTTTCCTTTGAAATATCCCGGATGTAAACTTTCGCGGCTCCCTTGGCTTTTGCCAAAAGGACATGCATAATTCCGATGGGCCCGGCTCCTATGACAAGCACGCTGTCATTAAGCCTGATTCCCGTCAGTTCCTGGCCGTTAAAGACGCAGGACATGGGCTCAAAAAGGGCGGCTGTCGCCATGTCCATGTCCTCATCCAGTATCATGATGTTGCCCTGGCTTATGGTGTTGGCGGGCACCCTGACATACTCGGCAAAGCCGCCGTCCATGTTGATGCCGAAGGCTGTGTAGGCCGGGCACAGGTGGGTGTCGCCGGCAACGCACCAGTCGCAGATGCCGCAGCCCATGTTGGGCGCAATGGCAACCCTCATTCCCTTTTCATAGCCTTTGACGTTCTTTCCCACTTGCTCAATGACGCCGGCGATTTCATGGCCCAGTGTCAGGGGGTGCTGCTCGTCCACGCCTTTATAGCCGTTGCCTATCATGCGCAAGTCGGTGCCGCAGAAGGCCGCTGCCTTGGTTTTGAGCAGTATTTCTTCCTCGCTGATGCCGGGAATATCACATTCAACGATCCGAACGTCATTTGCTCCAAATAATTTTGCCGCTTTCATTGTTCTCTCCTTCAATACAATCAGAATTGGACTATTTGTCCTGTTTTTATGGATTCATTTCCCGCGCGGACTATGTCCACCGCGGCCATGCCGTCAATGCCTGAGACTTCCGGCGGTTTTCCCTCACGGATGGACTGGACAAAGCTGATGTCCTCGTTTACATAAGCTTCAAAAAACAGGTTTGTCCAGCTTTTTACGGTGTCGCCTTTGAACTGCTTGTCTTTTGTGTACAAAAGCGTTGTGCTTCCAGACAGGCCTCCGATTTCGATATGGCCGTCTGTTCCCACAATGTCTACCCTGGCGTCATAGCCGTACTGGACGCCCTGCGCACCGTCGATATTTCCAAGCATGCCGTTTTTCATGCGCACGTTCATAAGTACGGTGTCGTAAAAGTCGGGGTACTTTGCGCGGGCATCCTCGCAGCGGAAATTGCCGGCCATGGCGTAAAGGCTTTCGGCGTCGCTTCCGGTAAACCAGCGCAGGGTGTCAATGTCGTGGCTGTTCACTTCCGCCAGGGGGCCGTTACTTTTTCCTATGTCGTACATCCATTCCTGGGGCGTACTTGGCCCGCGCGTCATGGACTTTACCGTCACAACCTGGCCGATGGAGCCGGAATCTACCAGTTCTTTTGCGCGCCTGAAGTTCGCGTCAAAGCGGCGCATAAAACCGATTTGCAAATTCACGCCGTTGGCCGCGGCTGCTTCGTTCATTCTTTGACATTCTTCCTTGTTCATGGCCATGGGTTTTTCGCACAGTATGTGCTTCTTTGCCTTCGCCGCTTCAATGACAATGTCGTGATGAAACTTTGTCGGTGTTACAACAATGACCGCGTCTACGGCGCTGTTGTTTAAAATCTCATGCCAGTCGGTGTAGTACGAGCTTATTCCCAGCTCTGCGGCTGACTGCCGGGCAGCCTCTTCAACGACATCGCTTACGGCAACCATCTTCGCATAGGGCACACGCGAGGCGAAATTCCGCGCGTGAATCATTCCGGCGCGCCCCGCTCCGATAAGGCCAAGTCCTATTGTCTCTTTCATCTGTTCTTCTCCGCTTCAATAATAATGTTCAATTAAAAAATCAATACAACGTACTCAGGGTTTCTATCGCTTCAAGATATTTTTCCACCACGGCTTTGTACTGCGCGTGGCGGAGAGGGTCGCTGACAAGGGAGGGCTTGTTGCGTATGGTTTTACGAATCGCCGAGCGATAATCTGTCAAAACTCCGGCTCCGTAACCGGCAATGGCCGCGCTCCCGACCAGGGCGGTGTCTCCTACTTCAGTGCGTACAGCTTCAAGTCCCAGAACATCGGCCTTTATCTGCACGAAAAGTTCAGAGGACGCCCCGCCGCCTATGGTCGTCATGCGGGTGAAGCTGCTTTTGGGGTACAGGTCGCGCAGTACGGAAAGGTAGTAGGCGTACTCACAGGCGATGCCTTCCATAATCGAACGGAACAAATGCGCCGGGCCGTGTTTTAGGTCGAGGCCGGTGAAACTTCCCTTCAGGTTTGGGTTTGACGGAAACACACGCCCCGCGAAATGGGGGACAAAGGTTATGCCCTCGCTTCCGGGCGGGAGGGTGGCAGACTCGGTTTCCAAATCCCTGTACGTACACGGCTGTTTTCCGGTGAAGTTATCGCGGAACCAGCGTACGGTAAGCCCGCCGCCGTTGATGTACGTTAAGGGAAAAAAGCGTCCGTCTTCGGGGGAGCGCATCATCATCATGGTTTTGTGTTTGACATCCGGGGAGTAGGAGTCCACGGCGCAGCACAGCACAGACGCTGTTCCGGCGCAGTCAAGGATATGGTCGTCCTCGAAAAGCCCTGCGCCAAGCACGGACGCGGCGGTATCTCCGGCCCCTGCCGCTACCGCTATACCGGAGGCAAGGCCTGTAAGCCTGGCAAACTCAGCAGTTGTCTTTCCAACGATTTCAAACGGGGATACGATGCGCGCAAGTTTTTCTTTTGCCATGCCGAAGGTCTGAATGAGTTCATCGCTCCATACCTTGTTCTGGTTGTCGGCGAAACCGGAATACTGCAAGTGCGTCCAGTCAAAATAAGACTCGCTGCCCGGTATTCCGCATATTTTTCCCACAACATAAGCCAAAGGCAGAACAAAGGCCGCTGTTTTTCTGTAGGCGTCGGGGTACTCGTTCTTCCACCAGAGCATCTTGGGCCCGTGGGTAAAACTTACCGGCGAGCCGGTCAGGGCGATAAAGCGTTCCTCGGCCCGCAGTTTTACCAGTTTGACATATTCCTTGCAGCGGGTGTCCAGCCAGGAATCGTAGCAGGTAGACGCTTCCCCGTCCTTGTCGATTCCCATAATACCGGCCATCTGCGAATCTATACCGATAGCGGCAACATCCGTTCCCTTGCAGCCGGACTGTTCGGCCAGCGACTTTATCACCCGGATTACCGAGCCGTAAATGTCATCAGCTTCCTGCCAGGTTGTTCCCGGCTCCGGCTGGACGAGTCTTGATTCCTCAAACGCGGTAGCCAGGGCGTTAAGGTCTGTATCAAAGAGCTGCCCCTTTGTTCCCTGGGTTCCTATGTCAATACCGATAAGATACGCTGCCATATTTTCCTGCCTTATATAATTTCCGTACTAAACCCGTACACTTTCGCCATTTGAAGCAATTCGTGGGTCACATCTCCCTGGATAAGTATCGCGTGATGCGAAGACAGGAACTCCATGACCTTGTGCCCCTTGCCGTTCCGATAGCGTATGAGCGCTCCGTTGCGGCAGTCAGAACCGGGGTACTGAACATAGTCTTCTATCTCCGCTTCGATAATGGTGATGCCCTTCATGTCGGAGCGCAGCTTTGCCATGGTAATGGGGCCGCACTTCATGCGGCAGTCAATCATTATGGCGTTGTCGTTTACAATTCCCAGGACTTTGGGGCGCATAACCCAGTGGGTGCAAAAGCTCTGCGGGGCAAGGCCGAAGTAGCCGCAGTGAACGCCCAGCGCGTGATTGTCCGGGTCGTCTATGTCCGGGAAGGTGTCGATTTTCTCGTGCTTGAGCGCCGCCATTCCAACAAGGAAGGGATAGATATTTGTCATCATCATTGGCTTTTGTAAAGCCGAATACAAAATGTATTTGTTGACAAGGGTAAGCGTATCGCCCTCGCATGCCCAGATGATGCGGTCGTACTCGAATATCCAGTTCCAGGCAAGGCAGGGCGTGGTGTCAGAGTGGAACGATTCATTAAGGCAGTTGCAGCCAATGCCGTACACATTCCCTGTGTGCTGTATAAGTTCCTTTACGGCTATGTAGAGTTTTACAGCCTTAAGGATATTTTCTTCGCTTACCCCGTCAACAGGAACAGAGCGCTCTTTCCACAGCGCCAATGCGTCGGCATCGGGGATTTGCCGTGCGCGCTCGTTTACCGCTTTCCAGCTTTTGTACACGATTTTAATGTTAAAGGCTTTTTCTATTGCCGCGGTACATTCCGCTTCCCACCAGTAAAAGCGCTTAAAAATATTGGCCTGCATCCCTTCGCCGGGATCATCCTGCAGCATGAGGAAGTTTACGCTGCCGTTCATTAAGTGTTTTGCGGCTATGGCCCTGAGTATCACTTTTGCCAGTTCTACATTGTACGGCGTAAAGACATTCACTCCCAATTGCAGACGGAGATAACTGACAATTTCCCAGTCCCACATCTCAACCGTGCCGAACTGCGAGGTAAGCACAATAACGGGAAGGGGGCAGTTTTCAAAATCAGCGCGTCGGGAGAAAATCGCGCCAAGCATCTGGGGAAGAACAATCGCGTCAGCCTCTGCGGGAAGCGGCGTACCAAGCGGCTGCTCCGGCAGAAATTCCGCCGTATCCGAATACAGCTCTTTGAGCGTTTGGAGCTGCTTGTGCCGCTCTGTGGTTTCCCTCTCGTTTGCTTCGGTACAATATAACGGTAACAGGACTGCTTTCATTTCGTTTCCTTTCCAGATTATGTCATTACATTTATACATACTGTTTACATTGCATTTTGTTGTTTGTCAAGAAGGCGATTTTTTTAAAAAGTACCGGGCCGGTTTATTCCGGCCCGGGTTTTACAAACGCTTAGGTTATCTCAGCTACAGCGACTTTCCGTCCTTCATCGCTGGACTTAATGGCCGCTTCCAGCACCTGCATGATCTTTTTCCCGTCTTCCATATTCGGTGTTACGGGTTTGCCCTCTTTCAGCGCGGTAAGGAAATCAGCCATTGCGTGAACAAAGGCATGCTCATAGCCGATTAAGTGGCCCGGCGCCCACCACGCCCCCGCGTAGGGGTGGGTCGATTCAGTTACCATGATGTCCCTGAAACCCTGGGTGTTCGGATCTTCTTCGCGGTTTAAGTACTGCAATTCGTTCATGCGTTCAAAGTTGAAGGCTATGCTCCCCTTGGAACCGTAGATTTCAAAATTGTTGTAGTTTTTCCGCCCGCCGGCAAAGCGGCTGTTGTCAAACGAACCCAGCGCGCCGTTTGCAAAGTCGGCTACCATAAAACTCGCGTCATCCACCGTGACCGTGCCGGTTCCGCCGCTTTCTGACTTCCCTGCGGTAAAGGTCGCGGCTCCCGCTCCGGGCAGGGGCCGCTCTTTGATAAAGGTCTTGTTGATGGCCGTTACCGCCGCAATGTCCCCTACAAGGAAGTGCGCCAGATCCACCGCGTGGGAACCCAGGTCCCACAAGGGCCCGGCGCTCGCGGTTTCTTTCTGCAAATGCCACGTTAAGGGAAAGGCCGGGTCCATAATCCAGTCCTGTAGGTACGCGCCCCGCCAGTGGTAAATGGTTCCCAGTTTGCCCTCGTCAATAAGTTTTTTCGCGTAGGCCACCGCGGGTACGCGGCGGTAGTTGTGGTTTATGTAGTTCAAAACCCCGGCTTTCTTCACAGCCTCGGCCATTTCAGCCGCTTCCGCGTACGACAAGGCGACCGGCTTTTCGCAGAAAATCGCCTTTCCGTGCTTTGCAGCTTCCACGACCATTTCCTTGTGCGTGTCGGTCGTTGTCCCTATGCAGACAATGTCCACATCGTCCCGGCTGACAGCCTCTTTCCAGTCCTGGGTATAGGACTCGTAGCCCCAGCGCGCGGCAAAGGCTTCCAGCGTTGCCTTGTTCCGTCCGGCAACAACTTTAAAAACCGGCTCATACGCCACATCGAAAAACTTCGCTACCTTTAACCATCCGTTTGAGTGGGCCTTTCCCATAAAGCCCGTACCCAGCATGGCTATGTTTATTTTTTTGGCCATGTTCTCTCCTTATTTGATATTAGCTGCCAGTTTTTTCATGCCTTCAACGGAAAGGGCGATTGCTTCCTCTTCCCGTCCCCGCCAGTCATAATGAGGGTGATCGATTTCCACGGCAAGGAAGCCCTTGAAATCGGCCTTTGCCAGGGTGTTGACAAGCGTCTGGTTATCAACAAGGCCCTGACCCACAGGAACGCCTGAGAAATAGAACCAGTCGTTGGGCCGCGCTTCTTTGGGGTTAACCGCCAGATCTTTCAGGTGAACGGCGAAGGTATATTTAGCCAAAAGTTCCATGGCGCGGATAGGATCATCCAAAAGACGCAGGAAGTTTCCGGTATCAAAGTTTATGCCAAAATTGGGAGAAGCAACCCCTTCGATAAGCGAAAGCATTTCTTCCCCGGTATAGTCGATATGGTTTTCCATAGCGATTTTAACGCCATATTCATCCGCTATTTTAATGGCTTCCTTGAACTGGGCTTCAAGCCGTTTTAGCTGTTCCTGGTGATTTTCATGGCGGAACATGAGGCTTGAGCCGCACACACGCATTACATCGGCCCCGATGGCTTTGGCGCGGGGTATCATGTCTTTCATTTCTTTAAACGCCGCGGGATTCAGGCCCCGCTCCAGCCCGTCCGGATGGCCCCAGGCCCAGACCCGGTCAAAGCCATACTCGGTAAGCATGGCGTTCAGCTCTTCCAGGTATGACGTTTCCATGCTCTCCACAAAGCAGGTTTCAAGGGAAACGCCGTCGACTTTCAGTGCCTTTGCCCGGTCCAAAAAATCTTTCATGGTCATGAGTTTTTCCGGCTTGTCCTGATCCGGGTAGACTTCTCCAAAAAATCGATGATAACAGTAACTATCAATACCTACTTTCATACTGCTTTTCTCCTTGTGTTTTATAAAGATAACAATATGTAAGCATAACCTCCCATTCTAACATAAGTCAAGCAAGATTTTCGCTGTAAAAATGCCTTGCCTAAACCAGAAGGTGGTAGTACAATATGTCAGTACATCTTTAAGTTAAAAGGAGCAGTGTTATGAGTTACAAAAATACCTTACTGTCACCGTTAAAAATAGGCACAAAAACCTGTAAAAACCGTTTTTTCATGCAGGCAATGGAATGTAATGACGAAGACGCCAACGGGAACCCTTCGCAAATGACCATTGACCGCTATATTAACCTTGCCAGAGGCGAAGCGGGGATGGTTTCCCTTGAGGCAGTCTCCATTACCAAAGAAAGCGTTTCGCGCAACAGCCAGTTGACCATAATGGAGCCAAACCGCGCCGCGCTTAAAAACCTTGTCAGCGAAGTCAAAAAAGCAAACCCCGACACGCTTTTTATTTTCCAGCTTACCCATTCGGGTGAGCTTTCCAACCCCGCCTTTTCGCGCAGGGTAACGGTAAAGCCCCTGTACGGCTATGACGGCGGGCACCTTCTTTCCGAAGATGATATTGACAAAATTATGAATGATTTTGTTCTTGCCGCCGAAATCGCACACGACGCCGGGGCCGACGGCATAGACATGAAACTCTGCCACGGCTACTTCGGCTCGCAGGTGCTCCGCCCCTTCAACGACCGCAAGTGGAAGTACGGCGGCCCCTGGGAAAACCGCAGCCGCTTTGCCTTTGACCTGTACGAGCGGATTCAGAAAAGGGTAAACAACAAGGACTTTCTTATCGGATCAAAGATTTCGATATGGGAAGGATTCCCCGGCGGCTTCGGCACCAATGCCCCTGACTCTCCGATAATAGACCTGTCAGAACCCATAGCCCTGTGCAAGGGCCTTGAAGAACGCGGCGCGCAGTTTTTTATCCAGTCCGCCGGCAGCCCTTCCATAACCATAAGCCTTACCCAGGCGGACAAGCGCATCCCGTATTTCGCCTATTTGCACCAGTACTTTGCCAACGAAATAAAGAAGCATCTGCGGGATGAAACCGTCCTTATCAGCTCCAACTTTACCGCCTACCGTAACGGTAAAAACGGCCTGCATGCGGTAAGCCCGGAAGACAGCGCGCTTTTCGGCTTTGGCGCGCAGTGTGTAGACCGGAAGGTCTGCGACATGATAGCCCTGGGCCGCCAGTCCTTTGCCGACCCGCACCTGCCGAGGAAACTGCGGGAAGGGCAGGAAAACGAGATTAAGTGGTGTACGCTCTGCGATAACTGCCTGGAACTGCTTATCCAGCAGAGCAAGATCGGCTGCTCCACCTACAACAAGTTTTACACAGAGGAACTTGTCCGCACCCGCAAGGAGAAAGGGCCCTTACAGGTGAATCACACTTAAGCGGCCTCGCTCCAGGCAGCGAATCAGGGTGATTTGTGGCGTCAAATCACCCTGGTTTCAGGCACGAAATTCAGTAATTCTCAGTTTGGCCTCAATTATTGTATCTACCACGAACCACACGAACATCACAAACTTGTAATTTGCCAGCTCTTCATTTTTCGTGTTGGTTCGTGTCGTTCGTGGTAAAAAATTCTTCATTCTGTAATAGTTTATGGGTAAAAACATGGAATATCAAGTCAAACTGAGAATTGCTGCACGAAATTCATTTTGCATTGACATTCCCCAGAGACATGCCTTAAAATTGAGATTAAAGAGGATATTATGACCTTTTCTACAGTAGATATATCTTTTCCGGCAGATTTATTGGTTCAAATAGATGAGATTGCAGGCATTGAGTCAAGGACAAGAGATGTCCTTGTGAGTGATGCGGTAAAAATGTACATAGAACGGAAAGATGAATGGCAAAAGAGTTTTACTATTGGACAAAAGATAGGGTTAGATCTGGATATATCAGAAAATGACATAATGAATGAAATAAAAGCGTATCGAAAAGAAACTACCCAATGAAATTAGTATTGGATACTAATATATTTATCTCTACATTTTATTGGGACGGAAATTCTGAAAAAATAATCAATAGGATTATTGAAGGGGTGGACGAACTATTTATTTCGGATCAGATAATAACTGAAATTTCGAATGTCATGGCTCGCCCAAAGTTTAAGACCAAACACGAAACGATTACTGGCTACATAAAAGCAATTGAGAAGAGCAGCAAAAAGATTTTTATTGATGGAAAAATAAAGGGCATTTGCAGGGATAAAGATGACGATGATAAACTCGAATGTGCTATACTAAGCAATGCGGATTTTATAATAACAGGTGATGATGATCTTCTTGTCTTAGAAAATTACGAAACTGTAAAAATAGTAACACAAAAAGAGTACTTAGACATCATCAATGGTGCAAACACCGCATAACAAACTGAATTTTGGGCGGGTGTTTTACCATGTGGGCTAACTGGTCGTTGGTAAACACCGCGTACACTGGTATGCTGGACTTTTCCGCGATTTCTTTTCGCAGGCTTCGCAATGCGTCAAAGCGGGCGTATTCGGCGGGGTTTAACACTTCGCGGTAATCTACCCGCTGGCTTGGCGCACCGCTTGCGTTTTTGCCGCTTTCGCTTCCACTGCCGCCGTATTCGATTAGGAACAGCCAGCCCGTGCCGCGCTCGCCGTCAATGAGCCGTTTCTCCACATTGATAATGCGGTGGGAGCGCAGGAACGCGTTTAGTTCATCGGTTACCGACTTTTCACCAAAGGGGCTAATGTAAAAACTTGCGTACTGCGTTAAAAGCGGCATACGCGCTTACCTCCGCGGGCTCTTAACAAGCCCATGAAAAAATTCCCCGCCTTCGGCGGGAAACAACAGCGGGCATTGCGCCACCCACAAATCTCCCCGTACTTTGCCTGAGGGCACGACCGCCGCGCTTTCCGCCCGCTTGAGGCGGGCTCCGGCGCTGCGGTGCTT
>Ga0209755_10009814_pt1 | contig 10092 bp, 6 predicted proteins | sample TergutCo191P1_FD_187301 | JGI IMG/M metagenome (GOLD analysis project Ga0209755, IMG submission 187301) | Cornitermes sp. P1 segment gut microbial communities from Petit-Saut dam, French Guiana - Co191P1 (SPAdes) (version 2) | ecosystem: Host-associated > Arthropoda: Insects > Digestive system >...
AACAGCGGAAGATCCTGCTTAAGTGCGAACCGCACCGCAAGGTACATCAGCCTGTTTTCTTCTATGCCTTCGATAATTGAAAATGAAAACCCTGTTTCCTGTTTTACGCGGTCTATAAAAACATCTCTGTTACGCGCAACACGCAGGGCGCTTGTCGCTATCGCGTGAATATCGTTATCTGTAATGCTCCATCCCGTTAAAAGTTCCCTGTAGTTCTGCAGAACGGCAAGGCACTCAAGCATTGATTCCCTTGAAAGCACGCCCGTTGTAAAGACATCGCGCCCAAGTGAAACAGGCCTTACCGCGCGGTCAAGCACGCGCCAAACGCGGGGAGCTTCGCTGTTGGAAGCGCGTGAAGATTCGCCGCCGCTGTTGTAAACCTCTGCGACATGAAGCCTGATTCCGGTTGATCCTATTTCTATAATTGCCTTTAACACCGCGTCCATAGGCTTACAGCTTATCAATCAGAATGGAACATTTTCCGGACGGAATGGGTAAAGTTTTTTCTTTTACTCCAAGAATGTTTATGGTAAAGTAGTAAAGTTTTTCGCTTTCCATTTGAATTTCCCAGCCTCTGCCGCTCTTATGCGAAAGGATTGTAATCATGTTGTTTTTCAGGGACAAATTTTCAACGCCCATGATTTCAAGGCTGGGAATAACCCAATCTACTGTTTTCCGCGGAAGCGAGATTGAAAGCCCGACGATATTTTCGATTGTAAGGCAAATTGTGGAAAGCGCGTCATAGGTAAGGTATTGAGGGCGCGGGAAATTTAATTTTCCCGGCCACTTTGCCGGTCCTTCTTTTCCCGGAAGATAAGCCTCCCAGAGATTTCCTCTGTTATGATTTCCGTCAGGGCTCATTGAATCCAGCATGAAATACACATGCCTGATAGCGCATTCACGCGCGATGTCCCATCTTTGGTAACGCTCAAGACCTTTAATCACCATAAATGTCAGATAAGGAAAAACAGAGCCGCGGAATCCGCGCCCGTTTTCATCGTAGTCTTTTTCACAGACAGCAAGCGAAGGAAAAGGATGAGCTGTTCCGAAAAATTTTGGATCTGTCAGTTTTTCTATAATGCGTTCGGCTTTCTCGCCGTTTGGAATTTCTGCTAACAGCGGCCAGTAACCCGCGATTGTCTTTATAGGGATTTGTTTTTCGTTTTTATTAATATCGTAATAGAAACCGTCGGCTTGATTATACATAAGCGAATTGATTCTGGTTTTTAATGAAAAATACTGGCGTTTATACTGAAAACTTGTTTCTTTATCATTCAAAATATCGGCAAGCGCTGATATATAAAGCATATTGATCGCCATCATCGTATTAAAATCCATTGCGTAATATGCGTCGCCCCTTGGCAGGTTTGTCATTCCTGTCGCGGAAAGCGGGGTTTTGTAAAGACCGTTCTGTTTTTTATAAACCGAATCGATCCATGCCGAGTATTTGCAAAGTATCGGAAGAACATCCTTAACGCGTTTCTTATTGCCTGATTTATGGTAAATATTATGTTCAGCCCACGCGAAAAGAGGCATCCCAATCCCTTCAGCATTATCCCTGTCTATTACGCTTTTGCCTGTATTGGTGTCATAAGCGCTGCGGATAGCTCCGTTTGCCTCCTGACGGCTGTAAAACAAGTCTAAAGTGGGGTGAGCTTGAAAAATTCTGTTGGAATATACCAAAAAAAACGAGGAAAGTATCGCATCAGCCTGAGTTACGACCTGCGAATCGGCATAAGCGAAGAATTTACCGTCAATTCCGCTTTTTTCTCCTGCGGAAATCCAGCAATCTTGTATCCATGCCCATGTTTTATCATAAATATCAACAAAATCCTGATCATAAAAGTGGATTTTGGGAAAATCGAGCTTATTCACTATTTATCCTTATGTTTAGATCACACCTGTCTATTTAAATATAATATAAATTCGGACGGTTTGCCAATTTTTTTTGTGAAAAGGTGACTGTCACCGCTTTCTGGACTTTAATCATAAAATCTGTTACGCTCATCTCATGTCAGAAAACAAACAAAGTGAAAAATTATCAACGATTCGCCACTCTGCAAGCCATATAATGGCGCAGGCTGTGGTGAAACTCTTTCCCGGAACAAAAACAGCAATCGGCCCTGCAATCGAAAACGGTTTTTATTATGATTTCCTTTTACCGCGGCCGATAACAACCGATGACCTTGCTTTAATCGAAGCTGAGATGAAAAAAATTATCGACAGCCGCCAGGATTTTGTTAAAGTAACGATGAACCGCGCCGAAGCGCTTACGCGTTTTGCCGGTGAGCAGTTTAAAACAGAGCTTATTAACGAGCTTCCTGAGAATGAAGAAATATCGGTATATGAAAATAGGAACACCGGCGGCGAAGCGTCCGGGAGCAGGACTGTGCAATGGGCCGATCTTTGCCGCGGGCCGCATGTCGCTAATACAAGAGAAATAAATTCCGCCGCTTTTAAATTGCAAAGCATCGCCGGCGCTTACTGGCGGGGCGATGAAAAAAAAGCGATGCTCACGCGCATTTACGGAACGGCGTGGGAAAACCCGAAAGATTTAAAGGCGTATCTGGCGTTCCTTGAGGAAGTTGAAAAAAGGGATCACCGCCGCGTCGGTAAAGAGATGGACCTTTATTCGATTCATGAAGAAGCGGGAGCCGGTTTAATTTACTGGCATCCAAACGGCGGAAGAATGAGAGTCGCTCTGGAAGATTTCTGGCGCAGGGAGCACTACCGCAACGGCTACGAAATTCTTTATACGCCGCACATCGGAAAAAGCTGGCTTTGGGAAACATCAGGTCACCTCGGTTTTTATAAAGAAAATATGTACAGCCCAATGGAAATCGACAAACAGAATTACTACATCAAACCGATGAACTGTCCGTTCCATCTTTTAGTTTACAATAACAAAGGCCGATCATACCGCGACCTGCCTCTGCGCTGGGCGGAACTAGGAACAGTTTACCGGTACGAACGCTCCGGCGTTCTGCACGGCCTTTTGCGTGTCCGCGGTTTCACTCAGGATGACGCGCACATCATTTGCACGCCGGAGCAAATGGAAGGCGAAATCCGCGAAGTGCTGCGCTTCAGTTTAAGCATTTGGAAAGTTTTCGGTTTTAAAGATATTAAAGCCTATCTTGCCACAAAACCGGAAGGCAGCGTAGGCGAACAAAAAAAATGGGATGACGCGCTGGAAAGTCTTCGCAGAGCAATCGACGCTGAAGGTCTTCCCTACGAAATGGACGAAGGCGGCGGCGCATTTTACGGTCCTAAGATCGATATAAAAATCAAAGACGCTCTTGGCCGCGAATGGCAGATGTCTACAATTCAGTTTGATTTTAACGAACCTGAACTTTTCAATTTGACCTATGTTGATACAGACGGTCAGCACAAACGCCCTTACATGGTGCACCGCGCACTCTTCGGAAGCCTGGAACGTTTCTTCGGCGTTTTAATCGAGCACTTCGGCGGCGCTTTTCCTGTCTGGATCGCACCTGAACAGGCAGCTGTAATTCCCGTGTCGGAAGTGTTCAACGATTACGCGGCAAAAGCCGCCGCGCAGCTAAAAGCGCTGACAAGCGAAACTTGTAATTTGCGCGTAACGGCTGAGCTTGGCGATGAACGAATGAACGCGAAGATTCGCAACTGTCAGACGCGCAAGATTCCCTACATGCTTGTAGCAGGCCAAAGAGAAGCCGATGAAGGCACAGTATCAATACGCCTGCGCGACGGAAGGCAGCTCCCTGCCATGAAGATCGAAGAATTTGCGTCTTACGCGCATAAAAAGATAGAAACAAGATCGCTGGAGTTGTAAGTTGGAATATTCATCGAGAATAAAATACTCATCATTCATGATTGTTTTTCTGTCTTTGTTTTTTTTCACCGGTTCGTGCGCGTCAATTCCCTACAATGCTGTTAATGAAGGCAGATATATTCCCGCGGATTTTTTAGGCGTTGTTCACGCCGGCATGACAAACACTGTTGAAGAAAACGATCTTATAGACTACATGGGAATAACGTGGTTACTAGAGACATTTAACTGGAACAGAATTGAGCCGCAGCAGGGAAACTGGGATTTTCAGCGATACGATACATTTGTTGATAACGCGATCGCTAATAATGTTAATGTTATCGGAGTTTTAGCTTATGAAACGCCGTGGATTTTTGAAGAAGGCATGGCGCGCCGCAAATATATTCCCCCGGAAAAGATTCCTGAGTTTTTAAATTATGTTCGCACGACAGTAGAACATTTTAAAGGCAGAGTAGGCGCATGGTGTGTCTGGAATGAGCCTAACTGGGATTTCTGGACCGGCACAGACGCGGAATTTTTTGAACTGTCGCGTCGGGCAATAGACGCTGTCAGGGAAGTTGATACAGAAGTAATTCTTCTGGGCGGAGCTGTTAACCGCAACATTACTGGTCTTCGTAAAAAATTTATCAGAGGGCTCTTTGAATCAGGCGGATTAAAGAACACGGATTATATCGCTTTTCACCCGTATGATACAAATGTAAAGACTTCGGTACGGACATACGAAAACTTCCGGAAAATAGTTGACGAATACGGTTTTAGCGAAAGAATCTGGATTACAGAGATGGGTTATCCGACAGGCGGATGGTATCCGACAAGGGTTACTCAGAAAAATCTGCCCAAAAGAGTTATTCAAACAATTGCTTATCACGCTTATGCCGGAGCAAAGAAACTGTTATGGTATCAAATGTACGATCCAGCAGAGCGTGTTTTAAGCGATTCAGAAGATTTTTTCGGACTTGTACGAAGCCGCGAAGATTATACGTCAAAAGGCGCTGAAGCTTTCCGCCTTTGCGCTTTGTATATGCAGGGCGCAGCCTGTTATGCGCTAACAGACGGTCTTCCCGGATCGATACAAGCGTTCTGGTATCAAGGTGAAGAAAAAAGCGCTCTTGTACTCTGGAAAGAAGGATTAGGTTCTAATCAGGTTAATATTCTGCTGCCGGGAACAAATCATCTTCTGCATAATATTGTGACAGGAAACGCAAATTCCATTTCCAAAGATATAGTGGTAAAAATCGGAAGCGATCCGGTTTTTATCACATACAGTAACACTTCCGGCAGCAGTGATAATAAACCCGTTTTTAAATAAAAAATTCTTACAAACATATTAAAAAACACGATTTTTCTTGACAATTCTTTTTATTTTCTTATTTTATAATTATTGGCATTTTCTTTGGAGGGCGCAATGAATGACAGAACTGTCAGGATTCTTGATATCTTAGCCAGTAATAGTAAAGTAAAAATAACTATGCTTGCCGACCTTTTATGCGTTTCACAGGTGACGCTGCGTAAGGATTTGGATTACCTGGAAAAACAGGACATTGTCTGCCGTTCCCACGGATACGCAAGCCTTGACGGAGCGGATGATACCGGTAAAAGAATGGCTGTGAATTATCCTGTTAAACTAAAGATTGCCAGAGCCGCAGCGCAGCTTATAGAAGAAAATGAAACTGTAATGATAGAATCAGGCTCCTGCTGCGCGCTGTTTGCCGAAGAGCTTGCGATGCAAAATAAAAATGTAACCATTATTACAAATTCAACATACATCGCAAATTATATAAAACATTTTGCGAAAATAAAAATCATTCTGCTCGGCGGATATTTCCAGCCGGATTCATGTGTGCTTGTCGGTTCAATTACAAGAAACTGCGCCGAGAATTTTTTTATTGATAAATTTTTTATGGGCGCTGACGGTTTTATTTCCGGGCAGGGATTTACCGGAAGGGATTACCTTCGCGTAGAAACGGCGATTGAGCTTGCCAAGTGCGTTAAAAAAGTTTTTGTCCTCACTGAAGCTGCAAAGTTCCTGCGGCGCGGCGCTTTCAATCTTATCAAACTGGAAAAAATCACAGGAGTCTTCACAGATGATAATATTCCTAAAGACATCGAAGCGTCCTTTCTTAAGCATACTATTCATCTGACAAAAGTCTCTTCTTCTGATGAAAAAATAAATTGGCAGAAATTTAAAAACCTGCCGCCTGTTATGTATAAGAAAAAAGGGTAATGAGAAAACGGCCATTTAGCCGCGAACGACCCGGACAAATGCAAACTTATTATTTGTGCGGCTGGCGGCAAATATCTTAATTAAAAATTTTTTAAAATTGTTAATAATCTTTCTTTATTAATCGAGCGTAAAAAACTCGCAAGACGCGGTCCTTGATCTTTTCCTATTAACGCCTGATAAGCCGCAGCGAAAAGCGCCTTACCGTCGATACCCGCTTTTTCCGAGGCGGCGTAAATCGCCGTGGCGCAGATTTTGTCATCGGAAAAATCATCAATCCTGCGGATAACATCGTCGCGCAGAATTCGCACCGCGTTTTTTTCTGTGTCCGAAAGCTGCCTTCCTGTTTTGCTTTCCGCGTTCAGCAGACGGAAACGGAATTCTTCCGGGGCGCAGTTTTCAATCCAGTATTTGGCGCATTGCGCCCTTGTCTTTAACGCGGAAAGACACTTTGCTGCCGGCGCAGTTTGCTGTTTTAATTCCGCGCCGTTATCTGCAAAATCACTAAGAGCCTTATCGATATCGCCGTCTGCGATTTGAATCAAATTACACAAATGACGGAATGGAATCTGCTGCGGCGCGGGAACACCCTGTTTTATCATGTCTTCAAGAACCGGAGATTTCCCATCGGCGCTTACCTGTGACAATTCATAAATACGCTTTTCTTTTTGATACGCCGCGTCATCCTTTGCTGTTTCCGTTCTCCACGCGATGCGCTCTGTCTTGTCGTAATCCTCATAAATTTTTATCACATCAAGATCAAATGAAATTGTAAATTCCGTGTTCGGCCTTGTTCCCGCGAAAAGGTATCGCGTTATTTCCGGAGTATAAACATTTAAAACATCATCCAGGGTAATTACATTCCCTGACGATGAAGACATTTTTCCCGGCAGTCCTTTAGTGCCGATAAAATCATATCGGAAGGTAACAGGCGCGTCCCAGTCAAATACTTCTTTGCAGACGTATTTGGCGGTATCAAAACTTCCGCCCTGACTGTGATGATCTTTTCCGGCAGGCTCAAAATCGACTTTTTCAAATTCCCAGCGCATCGGCCAGTCAACGCGCCACGAAAGCTTAACGCCTTTAGCGGTTCTTATGTCCAGTTTTTCCGTATTACCGCAAGATTTGCACTTGTAACTTATCTTCCAGCTGCCGTCCTCAGACGTACCGTCTGCAGGCGAAATGTCCGCGCCTTCAATCTCAGTTTCGTCTTTATTGCATTTTTCACAGAAAATACTGACAGGCCACCATTCGCCCTGGATTTTATGTTCCTCGTCGCGGAATTTATCCAGAATGTTTTTTAGTGCCTCCCTTTTTTCCAGCGCTCTTTTAATGCCCTGCGCGTAAAGAGACGATTTATACCTTTGCGCCTGATATAAATATTCCGGGAAAATTCCGACTCTGGGCAGCTGACATTCTACATCAACTTCGTGATGCCTCGCGTAGTTTGAATCCCTTTCCCAGGGATCGGGAACCATTGTGATTGGATAGCGGAGATATTTTTTTAATTCATCCTGCTTCGGCATATTCGCCGGAACTTTGCGGAACACATCATAATCATCCCATGAATAAATAAAGCGTACGTTCTTTCCTTTATCGCGAAGCGCGCGCGCAACAAGATCGACAGAGATAATTTCCCTGAAGTTCCCGATATGCACAGAGCCAGAAGGAGTAATCCCTGACGCGCATGTATAAGTTTCTTTTACGCCTTTTTCAAAAATTATCTTTACTGCGGTTTCATCAGCCCAATGATAAGTAGTTTCTTTCATGTTGTGATTATATAGAAAAACATAATTTAAAATCTACCTGTAATTTATTTCTTTCCCTATTAGTAAATTTTGTATACATCCTGTATAAATTTCCATACATTTTTTATATATATTGATATATTTTTATTAAAATTAGGTTTTCTTTATATCACATAAGTCTATACTATATATAGAGTTATTTTATTTTCCTTAGGTAAATTTATACTTGGCATAATTATTGCTATAAGCTTATCATGGACGGGGCTATATCATTATTAAATAAACAGACAATTCAGATTATTTCCGCAGAAAGGAATGTCGGCGAATTAAAATCAGAGATTATCAGAAAAATATTCCATTTCCTTATCGCTTTTACGCCAAGCATAGCCGCAATTAATAAAACGGCGGCAATTGCCATTATAATGACAGGAACTCTGTGCTATACATTGATGGAATATTTACGTCTTTCCGGTGTAAAAGTTCCTGTTATTTCCGCTGTAACCAGCATTGCTTCCCGCCCGCGCGATTTAGGCCGTTTTGTTATGGGGCCTGTAACCCTGGGAATAGGCGCTCTTGCCGCGCTGCTTTTTTATCCTTCAGCCGCGGCTGCTATTGCAATTTATGCGTTAGCCTTTGGCGACGGCGCTGCCAGTTTAGCGGGCAAATTTTTCGGCAAATTACGGCCGGCTTTTCTGTTCGGAAAAAGCATCGAAGGCTCGCTTACCTGTTTTTCTGCGGTATTTATCAGCGCATACGCGGTCAGCGGCAGTTCTTATATCGCTTTATTTGCCGCATTTACAGCAACTGTAATAGAAGCCCTTCCCCTGGAAGACTATGACAATATGGCAATTCCGGCAGCCGTCGGTTTTGTTGTCCAGTTTGCATCGGTTATTTAATTAAGGCTGTTACAAAACTCCGAATTTTTATGTCATAAGAACAAAATATTAAGTATTTGTGTTTAATTAAATTTATGGTTTTTGAATATCCTCATTTCTTAGAAAAAACAATTTCGTATTTTTAAAAATATTTTTCAAAACCACTTGACAAAAAAATTTAATTTCGCTATATTATTTACAGGATATCAAAAGGAGACCTTCGCCTGTTATCGTCAGATTAGGATATAGGTTGAGGCTCGCCTAACCGGGATTTTTTCGGCGCTTATTAGTGGCAGTCCGTAGGGCTGCGGTTAGACAAGTTGATGCGGCAATGCCGGGTTAACTTCACGGTAAGCGAAAACGGCGCGAGGCTGGATGCGTGAAAGCGCTTAAAGTCCGAACTGCAGCCGTTTCAAAAGGTCAATGTCTGGCATTATTTGCTTAATATTGACAAATTGAGTAAACGCGCGCCTTAATTGCGAAAGCAAATCATGGCGTACATCCAAGCGTAAAAAACATCGAAAAACAGGTTATCTATTATGGAAGGAATCCGTGCCGGTAAGACGGTTAAGGATTTTCTTTGAAGAAAAAAATTAATTTTTTTCTTCAAAGTACTTGACAAAGTACCCATGATAATAGTATCTTCAAAATCTGCGCGATAAATTTGCGCAAGGGGGCTATGTGTCTCCGTGCCTGACATTGTCAGACAGCGATATTTGATAAAACGCTTAAGGCTGAAAAGCTAAAGGCAATAGGGAAGGGGAGAATTGCTAAAACCTTAACAGGTTTTAGTACTGTGTACCAGGGGTGGTACACAGAGAAGGTTAACAAAACCCTGACGGGTTTTGTTTATGAGTTTTAGCCTGCGGCTAAAACTCAAGGGTAAAATGCGAAGCATTTTACCAAAGCAGCAAGCGTATGTTGAAGTGTGATAAAACCCTTACCGGTAAACCGGTTTCAGGTTTTATCTAATGAGTTTGCGCACAGCGCAAACTCAAAAATAAAACCGCGATAGCGGTTTTATTAACCTTGACAATTCTAGGCAGTTTCAATTTATTGAAACTGCAGCTGTCCGAAGGACAGTAAAAGTCAGGGACTCTTATGAGAAATCTTTCCGGCTTCGGCCGGATAGAATTAATATCATGGAGAGTTTGATCCTGGCTCAGAACGAACGCTGGCGGCGCGTCTTAAGCATGCAAGTCGAGCGATAGGGAGGAGCAATCTTCCTGAAAGCGGCGGACTGGTGAGTAACGCGTGGGTGATCTACCTTGAGGATGGGGATAGCCGTTAGAAATAACGGATAATACCGAATACGTTTACCGTGTTTTGACATGGTAAGGAAAGGCGCTTTGGCGCCGCCTTAAGATGAGCCCGCGTCCCATTAGCTAGTTGGTGAGGTAAAAGCCCACCAAGGCGAAGATGGGTAGCCGGCCTGAGAGG
>Ga0209755_10009815_pt1 | contig 10090 bp, 12 predicted proteins | sample TergutCo191P1_FD_187301 | JGI IMG/M metagenome (GOLD analysis project Ga0209755, IMG submission 187301) | Cornitermes sp. P1 segment gut microbial communities from Petit-Saut dam, French Guiana - Co191P1 (SPAdes) (version 2) | ecosystem: Host-associated > Arthropoda: Insects > Digestive system...
TTGCGGTGGCGCGTCGCTCGGAGGGAATATCCCGAATGCACAGCCCCATAAGCAAGGTGAACACGGCTGCGGCACCGGTGTTGCCGATGATTTGAACGGCGAAAAGCTGCCACAGTTCCCGACAAAAAGGTACCAACGCACTGCCTAATCCCGCCAAGGCGAACCCGATGCCCAAGGTGCCTTTTACGCCAAGTTTTCGCGGCAACAACGTCCCCGCGATGGGCGAAACCAGCAGACCGGGTATGGTGGATGCGACACCCAGCAGCCCCAACTGAAGCCGAGTGGCGGCAAGCAGGGTTGCGACCAGTGGCGTAAAGCCGAAGGTTGTCGCAAACATTATAAATTGTATCAATATCCCCAACAACGATGCACAAAGCAGTTGGCGGTTGCGAGCGACTTCCAGCAGATCCGCAAGGCTGGGCGGTTTTTGACGGGTGTCAGGAAGTTTCTCCACAATGCCGATACCCAAAAGCAGGCCACCGATTCCCACCAAGCCCCCTAACAGAAAAACATAGCCAACGCCAAGCCATTGGGCGACAAGCCCACCGAGCAACAGAGCCGCCATTCGTCCCAGGGCGTTGGCGGCATTCAGGATGCCCACGGATTTGGTGGTTTCGGCGGGTGGGTAGTAGCTGGCACCCATAATCACAAAGGTAACCCATGCGGAAGCGGCCACGCCTCCGAAGCCTCGGGCCAAAAGCAGCGTCAGGGGGCTGGGAAAGAAAAACACGCAAAGGCCACTGATGGCGGCAAACATCAACCCCAATAAGATAAATATTTTTCGCTTTTGCAGTTTGTCGGAAAACACCCCCAAGGGAAAGCGCACCACCATTTGCGTAAAGCCATAGGCCCCGGCAATCAGACCAACGAGCCGCAGATCCGCACCCATTGCCTCTGCATACGGTGTGACGTAGGGGACATAGGCGTACAGCGCAAACCAGAAAAAGGCGGTAACGGTGTAAAACAATGGCAGTCGGTTACGCATGGGATTCCTTTCGCTTCTTTACAATAATTATGACAACGATTTTGCGAGAAAAATATCGGGCTTGCCTTTCCCGTTCGCGTCGGGCATTACGCCTACTATCTTGAAACCATGCTTAAGGTAAAACGCGGACTGATGCGTACCTGGTTCAAACTCCCGTATGCGTTTTGGCAGATCGTCGTACAGATCCGCGTTTGCAAAAGAGGTTTCCCCGTTTTCGTCGTCGGCACCGGCCCAAAACGTCAGGCCGCCTCTCTCGCGGGCCGCCGCCTCAATCGCATTGAGCAGGGCGGTACCGATGCCTTTTCCCTGCCGGTCGTGCCGCACGACAAGGGGGTGAAGCTCGAAAACTTTGCCGTCGTAATCCGGCTGCATACCACACCAGCCAAGCACTTCGCCGTTGTCCATGGCGGCAAGCAGCACGAAATCGGGATCGTCGCCCAACAGCTCGTTCATCTCGTCTATTGCTTCCGCAAGCGTGGGCCAGCCCATGGGGAGTTCGTCGCTTAGCATTTGCGCGGCCTGCTCGCGCTGGGATTCGTTCAGCGTGTTCATGTTTACGATTTCCATTGGGCCTTCCATGTTTGCATTCTTTCGTAAAGGACGGGCAGAGTCGCGGGGAAACGCATTTTTTCGGGTATGGTGTCGAAGGGTTTGACTTCCGCCATTTCGTAATCGGGTATGTCGCCAAGTTCGTGTATGTCTGCAAAAAACACTTGCCCATTTGAATACGCGGTGGTTATATGCACCGAATAATCAAAGGCAGGGGTTATGTCGAATTTGGTCGCGCCCGTTTCCTCGTAAAGCTCGCGTCTGGCGGCCTCAAGCGGGGTTTCGCCCTGTTCAATGTTTCCGCCCGCCGTTTCGTAGGTATCGCGGACTTTGGCGCGGCAGTACAGCCACTTGTTTTTGTACCGCGAGAATATGACGACAAAACGATAGGCTTTTAACGAGCCGAGATCCGCCGTGTGGACTTTGCACTCGTCATAACTTGGCGCTTGGGCGGGCTGAAACAAATCTATCTTTTCCATTCCCGCGCAGTCGTTTTCGACAAAATACATTTTCACAACCCATGGCATTATATAAGCCATCGCCATGAAATCCTCGTAGCCGTATGTGTTGTCATAATAATTGATAATCGCCGACAAAGCCGTTCCGTGTGTTCCTATGACAATGTTCTTGTCCTTGTGCCTGGCCAATACCTTGTTCAGCGCGGCTATGTTGCGAGCCTGGAGTTCGGAAAGGGACTCACCATCCGGTTGGCTGTATGAAAAGTCACTCCATATCTTTTTCGAAAAGGTATTGAAATCGTCTATCCAGGTACTGCCAAACCTGCACTCACGGAAATTTTCGACGGTTTCGACCTTCAAACCCGCGGCCTCGGCAAAACCGGAAACGGTGTCCACCGCCCGTTTATATGGGCTTGAAAGAACGGCATCGATCTTTTTATCCCGCAGAAATTCGGTGACAAGGGCGCAATCGTTCAGCCCTTTTTCGGTTAACGGGCGAATCGCGTCCTCGCGCACGCTGGAATCGGACTGCGCGTGTCGTATAAAATAAATCGTCGTCATTGCGTGTTCTCCAATTTGTGCCCCTTCCCCTTAGAGGATACGTGATTTTCATATAAACCGCAAGATGAATAGCACTCGCGTACTTCGGCAAGCAGAGAATCATAGAAATTTTTTGCGGCGGATTTCCGTTTGGCGGCAAGTTCCGAACCTCGTTTCGTGTAAAATTTGTCGTACATATTTTCAAGCTTGAATTTATACTCCTTAAGAAACGACGGCTCCGTATCGTTTGTGCCATCGCCCACATCTCCGGTTTCGGTCAGGGAGTACAATGGTTCCGAGACATGGGCTTTGTAAAACAGCGTGCGGGCTATGCCGACGGCACCGCAAACGTCCAGTTTATCCGCGTCGAAAAGGATTTTCGCCTCAAGGCTTTGCGGTGGGTTATCCGAGCGGAAACGATGCGAACAAATACAATTCTTTACCGCATCCGCAAACCCATTGGAATAGCCGTTTTCAACCAGCCATTTATGCGCTTTCCCCGCGCCGTAAACCGCATGATCGATACTCGGGTCGGCAAACTGCTCCTCCCTTCCGATGTCATGAAGCAGACACGCCACCGCAAGCAGTTCCGTGTTCGCTCCACCATCATGTTTCGCAATATCGATGGCGTAGTTAAGTACCCGGTAAACATGTTCCGTATCATGCGCGCTGTCGCTCATGCATGACCGCATATATGTTTCGACTGCGGTAAAGTTGGTTCGGCAGGTGTTCGTCATAGTATGTTTCCCTATCCTTAACGATTTTCTCGCGCAGGGTTTTCGTATTTGACCAGAGGACTTGTGTTTTACAGCCTTTAGGTCATCTCCTCCTTGTTCCTTCCCTGGCTTTTCCTGTGAAGGTTTGCCATCAGTTTTACCTGTTGGATGATGCAATCCCTGAAGAGCGGATCGAGCTGCTTCACTATCTCCACAAGCTCCAGCAGTTCGACATCGGGCGGAGCCTCGCCGAACATCTCCCCTTTGCCGGTGATTAGCCAGTCCTTGTTGACATTGTATTTGGTACAGATTAACTCATAGACTCGTTCGTTTCCCTTCTGCGCCCCAGTCTCTATCTTTGCATAAAACCCTTGAGATAGGTAGATACCTCTGCAAAAATCCCTTTGCGAGATGCCCAACGCTTTTCTGACTGCCTTTATCCGTTCGTTTATGGTAGAAACCGCCATTTACCCACCTGTACCCAAATAATAACGTACAAAGTCCCCGCAAAGCAAGAAAAGGACTTGACATATTCCTATAGACTCTTTATAATGAGTCAACACGAATCTTTATGAATGATAAAGCAAAGCGACGCAACAACAAAGGCGAATTTTGCGATTTCGGGGATGATTTCACCCTTTTAACCGGATGGGAAAAGCGGAAAGTCCTTGAAGCCGCAAGAACCTATTGGAACCTGCTAAAGGATAACGATGCCTTGCCTGCCGATGCCGAAAATGACTCCTTGCCTATGGATTCGGGAAAGCAAAAAAGGGAAGCAAACTGACCCGAAGAATCCGTGAAATAAAGTCCCGTATGGGATTTTAAATAGTCGGCGACGACGTTAAACATTCAAAAGGAGTAGCTATGAAAAAAAAGCTGAAACTTCTCGGAATTGCCGCACTTGCCGTGGCAATTGGGTTTTCGATGACGGGGTGTCCCACCTCGACGAATGGCGGAAACGGCGATCCGTCCGCTCCCGCAAGCGTCACGGTAACACCGCCTGCCATAACGGTGGCACAGGGTGGACAGCGGCAATTTACCGCAACGGTAGGGCCGGCGGGTGTGTCACAAGCGGTTACCTGGAGCATCGAGCCGGCAAAGGCCGGTACCATCAATAACGGACTGTTCGCGCCTACCGCAACACCGGGTACGCAAGTGATTATTAGGGCTACTGCAACCAGCACGACAGTATCAGGTACGGCGACCGTTACTGTCGGGCAGCCCGTGACACCGGCAAGCGTTACGGTAACGCCGGCTTCCGCATATGTGGGGCAGGGCGGACAACGGCAATTCACCGCAACGGTAGGACCGGAAGGAGCACCTCAGGCGGTTACGTGGAGCGTCGCGCCCACAGGTGCCGGCTCCATAACCACGGGAGGTCTGCTAACGGTAACGGGCGCAAGCGTGGGCGACACTTTGACGATTACGGCTACGGCGGTTAATCATCCCGCGGTATCCAACACGGCAACCGTCACCGTGCCAGAACCCATATCCATAACCGTTACGGGGATATCAACAACGCACCCTTCTACTTCTGGTGAGATAGAATTAAGGGATCCAGAGACCGGAACCAGAGTAGCCGGCGGTTCGGGACATATATCAGGCTCTTCGGCTACCTTTACCTTGTGGGATCGAAATTGGGATCATCGATTTGCCGTACCAGGGGACTATGAGGTTAGCATAAGATTTGGGTGTTGCTATGAGTGCGATGGGGAACATCCGCGTGTGTATCGTATAGCTTTGATAAACATCACTGCGGGAACCAACACAATACCATGGTCTGCCTTCTCCTTCATGCCACCCATAAACATAACCATTACAGGGATACCCAACCAATATCATGGATCGTGGGCGGAAATGGGATTGGTGATCCCCGGCACTATGAATTATGTCGCTTGGGTTGGTGATACATATATACCTGGCTCTTCGATGACCTTTACTTTGGTTGGTGCCAGCCCAGGGATTTATGATGTCATTTTTGTTGATGCACATTTTTTCGAGGGAATGGAAAATTTTGGTATTTATCGTGCGCCTTCAAGAAACATCACTGCGGGAACCAACAGCATACCGTGGTCTGCCTTTGCTTCCGTACCGCCCAGCATAACTATAACCGTTACGGGGATACCTGCTGAATATCGCAATGGTTCTGGGGATATAGAATTGATTTGTGCGGAAACAGAAGACTGGGTTGACTGGGGCTGGAGCGTAACAGAAATAACAGGTGCTTCAGCGATTTTCCGCTTCTTCTTTGTAGATCCTGGAACTTATGATGTTGACCTGTGGATTATTGGTTCAGAACGTTGGGGACACATTATTGCGCCTTCAAGATCAATCACCGCAAACACCACCATACCATGGTCTGCTTTTAACATCGTTGTCAATGGCGGAGATGTGATGTCCGTAACCGTTACGGGAATACCCGAACGGTATCACGGCAATTGGAGTCGAATAGAATTAAGGGACCCTGGGACTGGTAATTGGGCTGACGATGGATATGGATTTATAGAGGGATCTTCGGCTACCTTTAGGTTGAGGGATGCTGTTCCAGGGATTTACGATGTTACACTGTCGTTTTTTGAGTTTGATGGTTTGGAAGTGAGATATACCCTATCCTCAAGAAACATCTATGCTGGGGCCAGTATACCGTTTGGTCAGTTCACCCTTTTCCCTCAAGGTTTCTCCGAATCCATCGAATGTTCGGGGCGGGTGTTACCTGATAGGTCTAACGCACGTCCCTCAAGAGCGCATCGGTAGGGGCAGCAAAGGCAAGTCCGATTTTCGGGCTTGCCTTTGGTTTGCGGCCTTCCCCGCCCTATCCCCCAAACCGGTTGTTATACAACCCCGCGCACACCCCGCCTGGACTATTTTACACCGCGATTTGTTCCTCGGCAGAAACGGCGGAGGACAGTTCTTTTCTAACCAATTCGCCGATGACTTCCGACAAGCTGTGACGGTTTATAGAGGCTTTAGCTTGCAGATATGTCGCGGTTATCGGATCAAGGGAAATCATGGTAAACCCCTTGCGAGTCAAAAAGCCAGGCCTGCTGGTGTCTATTTCTGGCGTTGTGTGCGTCCACAATTTGTCCAGAGCATCCGCTTCTTCATCGGTCATTCTTGCCATAATTTATCCTCCAGTTTGGCGAGATTGCGCCATGCCTTTCGGCACCTCATCGCGTGAAACACGTTCACATTATCTTCGTCAATTTCATTATACAATATTTCAAGAGGGTTAAGTTGCCTATCCAAGCCTATAAGCAGGTTCTTTTCTTCCTGACTGGCAATCGGATGATCAAACAGCTTATTGTCAAAGGCAAAACGGATATCCTCTTCCGTAATACCATGCTTAAAAGCCGAAGGGTTGAATTCGACGTTGAGCTTGCCTTCTTGCTTCATAATCCCAGTATACCACGTTATGGCATGGTTTTTCAAGGGGATATAGCTTTTGAACGAAAGGGGCTTGTGGACAAAGCCGTCATTACACCACCACCTCAAACTGGCTGTTATACAGCCCCGCGTACACCCCGCCCTGGGCCAAAAGCTCGTCGTGGGAACCCTGCTCCACGATGTCCCCGTCCGCCATCACCAGAATCAGATCCGCGCTACGAATCGTGGAAAGGCGATGGGCGATGACGAAACAGGTGCTGGACATTTCGTTGGAACAGGTATTCGCCGAATAGACCCGAGCAAAAAAGACGGTGTCGTTCTTGTCCTTGCCTTTCCTAAAACAGGCTCAGTTGCTTCGCGGTCTTGCTTGGAAACGTACCCATGTAACGGAAAACGGCATCCCTGTCGTGGACGATGCCGTGTTTCCTGCATATATCGTGAAACAGCGGCGTAAGCCTTCGGTTGTTGTCGCTTTCGATTCCATAGCTGCGATCATACTTTTGGTGATATTTCTTTGACAGCCCAGGGAAATGCTCGTCCAGTTTTTGATAGAAGTACTCCCGGTTGCCGTCGCGAAGCGTCATGCCTATGCCCCAAAACACGATGCCGTAAACCTTCGCCCTTATGCAGTAGTCCAGGATTCCCCGCAGGTTTTCCTCCGTGTCGTTTATGAAGGGCAGGAGCGGGCCGAGCCAAACCACGGTTGGTATGCCGGCATTGCGCAGGGTTTCCAGCGCGGCAAATCGCTCCCCGGTCGTGCATACGGCGGGCTCGATGATTTTGCAAAGATTTTCGTCATAAGTGGTCAGGGTAATCTGCGCGACGCATTTCGTTTTCGCGTTGATGCCCGCAAGCAGATCGAGATCGCGGAGAATGCCGTTTGACTTGGTCAGTATGGTAAGACCGAAGCCATACCTGTCGATAATCTCCAGGCATTTGCGCGTGTACCGCAGATCGTTTTCCAGGGGGATGTACGGGTCGCACATGGAACCGGTGCTAATCATGCACTTGTTGCGCTTTCTGCCAAGCGCGGCCTCCAGCAGCTTTGGCGCGTTGCTTTTGACCTGCACGTCCTCGAAGTCGTGGGTTATCTGGTAGCATTTGCTTCTGCTGTCGCAGTAGATGCAGCCGTGGGTGCAGCCCCGGAAAATGTTCATGCCGTTATGCGCGGAAAGTATTCCCTTTGCCTCTTTGAAATGCATTTTTCCTTTTCGACCCCGGCTTACTCCACAAGCACCGCTGGACTAAAACGATTTTTGATTCCTCAGGTTGGGGCGTAGCATGGCTTCGGCAGCAGATGCCAAAAAGGCACTTCTGTTGCGTGCGACGGAATCTATTTTTTGGACAAGGCTTTGGGGTAAAACTATATTTATGCGGCGCGGCAAATCCCTGTCGGGAATATAGGAAACATGCCCCACGACAAAATCATATTCCCTTTTCCATTCCGCCCAATCCTCCCATTCGCTTTTTATCTGTTCCAAGGTACGCGGCTCGGGAATATCCATTCCTTCTTCTTTTAGCCCAGAAATATGAAATTCCAAGCCCTCGTGTGCCATGCGGAGAGCATCGTCGAAATCATCACCAGCGGAGATAAGCCCCGGAAAATCGGGAAACACAACGCCGTATCCGCCCTTCCCATTACTTTCAAACAATGCGACGTATTTTTCCATTATCTTAATAAGCTCGGAGCTTGTTATTCGCCTTTGCCATAAATATACAATACACATATAATTGCACACTGTCAATGTTTTATAATATCAGAGCTTCGCTCTGTCTGACTCGGAGAAGCCCGCGTTGCGTTCGTTTGCTCCCTGCGTTGTTTTGTCGCCATCGGCTATATCATATCTCATTAACGCGCATAGCATCAACAATACCACCAGCAATTTAGAGCGGGCTAGCCGCGCCGATTCGCTCCCTACCTGTGCCGCCTGGTGACCGTCACCGTTGCGATTGCCGATCGCTCGAATTTTATGCTTGTACTGGTTGTGCAAGCCCTATTTCGCGGCGGATCATGCCACCGATGATTTCCGTGGGGCTTTGCTTGGTTGCCAGCATTTTTGACGTAACGTATTGCGCCGACAACCGATCGAGAATAACCATCATGTTACGGTGTTTGATAAAAGGCCCTTCATCCGTGGCACTTACTTCCGGGGTGGTTCTTGTCAACAAGTCGTCCAATTCCCACGCTTCCTGTTCGGTCATGTCAGACATAATAATTGCTCTCCTCCGCTAGCCTATAGAATTCCTTCCTGCATTTCATGGCATGAAAGACGTTGTAACTCCCATCCGTCCTGATGTTATACATGATCTCAAGCAAGTTCCCGTTCTGGGCAAAACCAAGGAGCAGGTACTTGTTCCGGTACTTCGGCATCAAACGGTCAACCAGAGGAAGGGCCAATGCTTGGAGTATGTCCTCTTCGGCTATGTCCTTGTGCTTCAAGGCCGACTCATTTATGACGACGATCATAAATGAGTATACCATACCCCGCCCAGAAAGGAAAGGGAAACCAGAGTGTCTGGGAACTCCTTAGTAATGTCAGCGATAGTGGCACAGCCCCCGCAGGTACCCGTTCCCGCGTTTGTTGTTTGGTGACTGGTAGCACCGTACTCCTATTCGCGGTCCGCGTCCTCACGTCACCGTTCAACCTGCCACCGGTCCCGTCAGACCAGCGTACCAATCTTTCCTTACGATTAAAATCATGGCATCTGCCACCTTTTTCCTTTTTGTCACGCTGGTTACAAACAACGTTTACGAGTTTGAGCGTGTCGAAGGGTTCCCGTTGGAGAATTAGGCCTAAATTGCTTCGATTTTAAGGTCCGGTAACACTGCCAGCTTCATATACCCCCACTTTTTTATTATACTATATCCATGAAAACAAACCAAACCTTACCCAAGGGCCTTGCCGCCCTCTCTCCATTGCTGTTGTCGGCCCTGTTGCTGACCCTGTTCGTAGCCTGCGCCGGCGTTCCACGAGGCGCGTGGGGAGGCCTGGGCAACCCCACGGATCCCGTGCCTTTCATGCCAGACGTTATCGAGGGGCGTTTGCCCAGCGGCCTGCGGTACTTCATCCTGGAAAACTCCATGCCCGAAAACCGCGCGTTTATCAGGCTGGTGGTCAACGCCGGGTCGCTTCACGAGGAGGACCACGAGCAGGGGCTGGCCCACTTTGTGGAGCACATGGCCTTTCGCGGAACGGAACGATTTCCGGAGACGGAGCTGATCGACTACCTGCGCTCGCTGGGGATGCGCTTCGGCCCGGACGTGAACGCCTTCGTCTCGTTCGACAGGACGGTCTACATGATCGAGGTGCCAGTGGAAACGGACGCGGACGGTACGCGGATCATTCCGGAGACCGCCCTGGCGATTATCGACGACTGGTCGCGGGCGATCACTTTCGACCCGGAGGCCGTGGATCTGGAAAGGCTCGTGGTTATCGAGGAATATCGCGGGATACAGG
>Ga0209755_10009816_pt1 | contig 10090 bp, 6 predicted proteins | sample TergutCo191P1_FD_187301 | JGI IMG/M metagenome (GOLD analysis project Ga0209755, IMG submission 187301) | Cornitermes sp. P1 segment gut microbial communities from Petit-Saut dam, French Guiana - Co191P1 (SPAdes) (version 2) | ecosystem: Host-associated > Arthropoda: Insects > Digestive system >...
AGGCCTTGCGTTTGCCTCAGGCGCAATTGCTTATCTGCATGAGCGCGGCATCGTAATCGGTATTGGCGACGACCTATTTGACCCGCAGGCTCCTGTAACCGGCGCAGAGCTGGCTACAATGTTCCTACGTGCTGTTGGTTTCGGCGTTAACGGCGAATACACAGGCCCAAGATGGCAGACAAACGCAGTTGTTGACGGTATGCAATGGCGTATCCTCACGGGAGACGCCGACTTTACAGCTCCCGCAACTCGTGAGCAAGTCTTCCGTTATGCTTACAATGCAATGAACTCATCCAACGACACTCGCGTTGGCCTCCGCTTCGTAAACTGGAGTGCCGACAGACAAGCTTATGTCCCGATTCTGCTCCAAGGTATTGAGCAGCCAGGCGCAGGCGATGGTAGCGATCTAATGACAATCTGGCGCAGAATTTTTGAGCAACCCCCCGTCAATGCACGCAGATCAGGCACATCAGGCGTTCCGGCAGCATCGGATATCTTTGCTCGTCCGGCAGTCAGATACACAATCGGCGGGCTTGAAATCGGTACGTACAACACAGCTCCGACACTGTCATTCACAACTTTCCAATCAGAGCTGGACATTCGCAGGGAAATCGACCAATACAGCATCGCTGCAACGGTCAATGGTCTGGTTAACGGAACAAATAATCTTCGCTATGGTGGCGCCAACATTAGAGGAGCTAGTGAAGGTTTTGCTAGAAGAGTCTCAGAGATGAGCGGCAACGGTGTTCTGCTTGAACTCTGGGTAAACTCCCTGAATGAGATCCACACAGTTTCAGCAATCAGAACAGATATTTCTGAAGTTGCTTCAGTCAACGCAGGCAGAACAGTCTTCACACTTAATACAATCACAGGCGACAATGTAGATGGAATCCGCACAGCCGGCTATGGCGCCGGAGAGCGACTTCAGGTTGACAGTCTCCACCCGCTTTTTGACGAAGTAAGAGAGCTTTCTGTTGGCGATCGCATCCTTGTTTCTCCAACTTTTAAGAACTTGGCTACCGGCGAAGTCGGTGCAGTTGCAATGCCCGAAGTAGTTGACGGCGTACTGAACAGCTCAGCTTCTATGGTTAACTTCTCTGGCAATACAGGCTCGCTTACAGTGGACGGCACTGTATACCGCAGAGCACAGGTGCTGACATTAGGCGCAAGAAGAGCTCAGATGGCAGAGGCGAACACTCAGGTCAGCCTAGTTCTTGACGCCTACGGTTTTATCGTTGACACACATACAGCTGGCAGATCAACTCGTCAGCTACTGTTTGTCAGCGCAACCGCACAAGGTCTGTCAGGCGGAGCACTCACTCCGATGGTTCGCGGATTCTGGCCGGACGGCTCAGACGCTGAAGTATTTATAACAGGTATGACAGCGTTACCTGATAGGGGCATGATTATTCATATCCTAGGCAGGGGCAATGATGTAACTTGGGTTGAAGCCGCACCACCGTTAGCTGCACTACCATTTGCAACCACAACTTCAATTCAGGCAACCGTTGTTTCGCTTTCACAACCTATTTCATCTCTTTCAGCAAACCATGCAGGACTTGCAGTTGGCGGTGCTAATCTGCGCTTTGCAGATGACGCAAGGTACTTCTTCTGGAATGCGAATCCTGCCACAGGAAATCCGCGTTTTGCTATAAGAGATAGATCAGGTGCAGTAGATAACCTTTCCGGAATAGAAATCAAAGCTGTTGTGGAATACAGAGTTTGGGGACAAGCTCCGGTAATATCCGCACTGTGGATTGGAACTCCGGCAACCGCATCAATAAACGCTAGCAACCTCATATTTGTGCACACCAACAACGACGATACTGGTGGTTCAATGCATACTACTAATATTGATGGCGTAACCCACCAGACTTTCCGTGCATATAATATCAACGGTCAACCAGTCTCGTGGAATCCTCCCGCTGATTGGCCGGCAGATGCCGCAGGCTGGATTGCAATTGACGGCGATCCGAATGGCACCACAACTACATCTGGCTGGTACACATACCGTATCGATGGTCAGAACAGATTCCATCTTACCTCAGTAGACAATGGTATATACACAAACTTCGGTATCTTCACGTATGTACCTATCTTGGTAGATGGTCTGGGAAGAGATCTGATGCCTCTTGCAACCGCGACAAACGGCACTGTATTTGTTGCAATTGCAAACAGCACTCAGTTTATCGACTTGCTACCGGATGACTACATTGATCCTGATACAGACAGATACTTCCAAATCACTGATATGGGTCACCTTGTAAGATTTGTTGAGTACTTTAACACCACTTATGGTATACCTGTTAATGTTTCTGTGGTGTTCGATCCTAACAACGCTGCACTTGCAAGCGCAGTATTCATTCACCTATCCTAAATGCCACAACTAACACTCTTATATAACGAGGTTATGGCGTAACAAAACCCAATGCAACCAAGCGCCCTCGGTCTTTACCGGGGGCGTTTGTGTTTGTACAAACAAAATAAAGCAAAACCCCGAAAGAGTTAGCGGTTATTTCCGTCTGTGTCTGAGAGATATTATAAAACTTATACCAGCTCCGTTTCACCGCTATGTTATGTTAATTATTCTATATGCAAATTATTAGAAAGGAAGGTACTTTTTCTGATGGCACAAAAACGCAAAAATGGAGAGGGTAGTATCAGACAACGGCAGGATGGACGTTGGGAGGGACGTTTTTCCACAGGTAGATGCAGCGAAACCGGCAAGTCTCTTAGCAAGAGCGTCATGGGGCATTCTTATGATGATGTTTCGGCAAAGCTTAAAAATGCAATACGTGATGCAAATCCGGCACGATTTATTTATCCGGAGCAGATGACTTTAGAGGGCTGGATGACAATCTGGTTCGAGACCTATTCGAGACCTGTGATTCGAGAGTCAACGGCTGATTCGTATCTCAGTCATATGAACAATCATATTATTCCTTGCATCGGTGATATTTCATTAACTGCGCTTAACTCTATGGATATTCAGACAATGTATAATAGTATAAGGGCACGCGGGCGTGTAAGAAGAGCCGGAAAAACGGCTTGTCTCAGTCTGAGCAGCGGTACAATTCGCAGTATTCATTCTTTGCTTCGCCAATGTCTTGAGCAGGCTGTGAGAGAAAGACATATCCCGTATAATCCGGTCGATGCTTGCAAGTTGCCCCCCAGAGAACAGACAGAGATGAAAGTCATCTCACCGGAAAACGTCAGCAAATATCTAAAAGCAGCCAGTGAGCGCAATCTTCTGCCCTTGTTCTTTCTGGCGCTGAGTTCAGGGCTTCGGCGAGGCGAGCTGCTGGCTTTGCTTTGGAGTGATTTGGATATAAGAAATTCTACCATTTCTGTTACAAAGCAGGTCGCCGGCAGACATGGCGCTCTGGTAGTCAGCGCCCCTAAGACGCCAAATTCCATCAGGACTATCTCCATACCTAAGCAGGCAGTCGATCTGCTCATCTCCGAACACTCATGTCATCCCGATAATCCTTACATGTTCCCATCACCAAAGACAGGAACTATGTATTATCCGGACTCTGTCGGTCGATTGCATAAGAAGATTCTGGCGGACGCGAGCCTGGAGAGTATCAGATTTCATGACCTTCGTCACACTTTTGCAACTCTCGCCATTCAAAACGGGGTGGATATCAAGACTCTCTCAAGCATGTTGGGGCATTATTCTGCCGGGTTTACTTTAGATACCTATGCTCATGTAACGACTAAAATGCAAAAAGAGGCAGCAAATAAGATGGGTCGCTTCATGAAGCAGGCAGTACCGGGGGCTTTGATTCCATAGACGAGGACCTTGAAGCGGCTTGCTTCCGGCATGACTTAACCGCGCCGGCATCATCATGTAACGCGATAACGCAATGACGCTAAAAAACTCAGTGTCAGACAGAATGGTTGAGAATAATTATTATAGGTGTACGCCAGCGACTTAGCCTCCCCCGGGACTTTTCGGGGGAGGCTGCTTTCACGATATCGTATCAAATATAGCGACGGGGCGGCGAAATGAATTTAACTTGTCAATAGAACGCGCAGCGTTTGCATCCCGCTTTAAGTGATGTTTTCACAAATCAGTCGGAGTTTGTGCTCCCACTGATTTTTGATGCTGGCACGACCCGCCACCTATAGAGGTGGGGGACTTACTGATTTGTTAAAATGGTAAAATCATTTCGCCCGATATGACGCAATATTTGACGCCCGCCTTACAAAGCATATTGTTTCATGTCGCCAAATTCTTCCCGCACTGCCTGTTCTACTTGCTCTGCTATTTCTCGTGCTTTTGTCTTTGCAATGCCGATTTTGTCAGCTACAGCATAAATATCAGCAATACTTGGGTTTAGTCCATTACCATTAACACTGGTGGCGTGCTCTCCACCAATAGAGCTGCTGTATGTAAGGTCATATGCCGGAGCAAGCTTCCATTTATTTTGACTATAGCAATAAAGAAACGAAAAATTTTTGGAGTGGTCGTCACGATTGTGTGCAAACACATTAAAACACATGAGCCTATACATCTTCTCCACTTCAGAGTAGTCTTTGGTCAGTTCAAGTGTAAGTTTCATAAGCGAGTTGTAGTCCAAGCTCGGAACACGGTGCGAGACCTCCAGCAGTGCCGATGCGGAAAGCGTGTGTATACGAAGAGGTTGTCCCATTTTCGTTTCGAGTCTGTCAAATCGCTTTGTTCCGAAATATCCCGCGCATTGCTTTGATGGAAATAAGCGTGTTTCCGTCATTTGTACTCCACATTTTTTGGCGCAGAGCGAATAGTTATATTCAATCTGACCAATGTCACTGCTATCATATGAGGATGGAAATTTTATTATCCAATCCTCACCATCAATCTTTGTCAAGATTTTTGGACGAGCTCCGCCAGACGAACCGCCAAGCAAAAACAGCACGTCTAAGTCTCTTGAGCGCTCCCCGGCAAGTATTTTTCTACACTCTTCCGCAACTCTGTCATATTCCGGCTTGCTTTGCTCCGCTCGCCATTCGTGTATTGGGTGGTAGCTGAGCGCGCCCATACCGGACTGCCCGACTATTGCGAGTCTGTTGATCATATCCACTTCGGAAGGATTAATGCCCTCCTTTATGAGCATTCGATCTACCAGAAGCGCCCCCCACCCATCCGGCAGGCTGTCGGCAAAAACTCCAAATATTCCGCCAAAAGGCTCGTATCGCGGAATATAGACGCGCTTCTGCAGAGGTATGGAAAATGGGCTTATGGCAAATCCGGTGCTTATCCAACTGTCTTCATACTCAAAAGCCGCCAAGCTTCCTTTATAATTTGCCAGCGTGCCGACAAGCTCCCCATTCATTTTGACTTTCAATACGCTATAGTTTTCCATCGATAATCTCCTGAATCGATTGTGGGTATGGTTTTTCAAAAAGCAGCTCAAAATCGTTTGCGCAGTCAAGAACTATGGCTATCTTCAATAGCGATCGCAACGATATTTCGCCGGAGGATTCAAATCGCTTAAGCGAGCCATAGCTAACATTTGACCTCTCCGCCAGTCTTTTAAGCGACAATCCGCGCTCCTTCCGCCGTGCCCGCACATTATCGGCAATAATTCTTCCAAGCTCATTTGGTGTTTTAAAACTATATATATTCATAGCTAATATATTAGCCCAATTTGACAAAAAAGTCAAGAAACGGATAAAATACTATCCATTTTTCTCTCAAACTGATTACAGGTCACTGTAGGCAAGGAAACCGTCTCAATTACCTGTCATTTAAGTACCCTGCGAAGTGTAACAGCAGGTCACTGGGGTATCCGAAAACTCGCAATGGTTACAGTCTCAAGCACACAATTTAGCAGTTTTTTACAAGTTTCTGCCGCAAAGGACGTGCCTTGACTGTAACCATTGCGAGTTTTCGGATACCCAGTGACCTACACCCGCACGGTTAACAGTCAAATCAATATTAATACATCAAATTATCAAGATAACCACAATGTTTGATAATGAAATCTTGTGTTTTCTTATTTTTAATGGTATCATGATATCTCATGCAACTTGGATGTATTTTCTGGGAGTGATGTGTAAAATGTATAAGAGAATTATTTCGCTTGTCTTGGTGCTCTGCTTATCATTTACGCTTTCTGTTTCAGTATTGGGAGCAATGAGTCTTTCTAATTTTGACACGGTGCGTGAATATCATAGCAATTTTTCTGATGTGCCTTCGACAGCTTGGTTTTATGATAGTGTGCGCAGTGTTTATGAGCGCGGCATTATGGATGGACGTGAGGCAGGTGTTTTTTCGCCTCACGGACAGATCACTATTGCCGAAACCATCAAACTCGCGTCTACAATTCATAGGATTTTTCATACCGGGTCGGGGGAGTTTCCCGGCGGATCGCCGTGGTATATGCCATATGTGGACTATGCCAATAGAAACGGTATTCGTGTGGGTGCTTTCCGCAATTTCAACGCCCCTATTACACGAGCTGACTTTGCAGCAATTATGGCTACGGCATTGCCGGATGAGGCTCTGACGCCGATTAATCGCATTACAGACGGTGCAATTCCCGATGTTCTTGAGCGATTCAGCTTCGGTCAGGCTATTTATATGCTTTACAGAGCCGGCGTTTTAACCGGCTTTGACGATGACGGAACATTTTTCCCCGGAAGAACCCTCACCCGCGCCGAAGCCGCAACCATTGTAAATCGTATGATTGACGCGGATGCGCGGGTTATTATGACGCGCGATGTGCCTCTTACCGCGGAACAGGTGTATAACATGGCGGCTCCCGCTGTGTTTTTTGTTGATGTACTGGACGAAGACGGAGAGCGCATAAAGTCCGGCAGCGGTTTTTTTATCTCCGAGTCCGGACTGGCAATTACAAATCACCATGTTGTAGTTGGCGCGCATAGTGTAAGAATCACTTTGCATGACGGCGAGATTATTGAGGCGGCTGGTTTGTATGCTTTTGACCGCATTAATGATTCGGCGCTTATTCAAATTCCGGGCTCCGGCTTTGACTATTTGGAAATTTCCGACACTCCGCCCAGAACAGGCGCCACTGTGTTTGCACTCGGCAGCCCCCTTGGTTTGCAGGCCTCTTTTTCAAGAGGAATTGTTTCGCAGTCTTTGAGAGAAGTCGATGGAATGACTTTTATCCAACTGGATGCGGCTATTTCCACCGGCAGCAGCGGCGGTGCGCTTCTCGATGTCTATGGTCGGGTCGTTGGCGTTACTACAGCGACAATGATCGGTGCGCAAAACATAAATTTGGCAGTGCCTATTGAGTTTTTTACATCACTGAGCACCGAAAGCTATACGTCTTTTGCCGATTTGCTTGTTCCTTTGGTGCATTATGAGGGTTTTTATCCGGCGCCTGATTTCGGAGCTCATTTTCGCGTCAGACCCTGGGATACAAGACGCGCTCTTGGCGGACGGTCTTTTTCATACCGCATTAGTGATTTGCCGGGCGAGGCTGAGGATATTATTGAGGAGTACATCCTAATTGTCGAGCAAAACCACTTCGAGCATGTCGGCGATGTGACTCTGTCCGGAAATATTCTTATGCGATTTTATAATCATAGGCATGATGTTATATTATCCTTTGGCGTTGATGTTATTCGTAATGTCGAAGTGATTACCGTAAATGTCGCATAAGTTGGCAATCAGTCTGTGTCAAGGGTCGCCGCGCATACCTTGGCACAGTTGACATGCACAGGACGAGAGGACGATAGGACGAAGTGTTAAGCGTAATTGTTAATTCTATTGCTATTTTGATTGGCGGCGCTATCGGGCTGCTTTTAAAAAGAGGAATACCCGAAAAATTTCAGTCCGCTATTATGATCGGAATCGGTCTTTGTGTCTTGTATATCGGTATTGACGGGTCTCTCAACGGGGAAAATCCTATTATTCTTGTGGTTTCCGTCGTTCTTGGCGTAACAGCGGGCACAGCATTAAAAATTGAAGAGCGGCTAAACCTTCTCGGACAGAAATTAGAACAAAAATTCTCTTCCGGCAAAGTCGATGGAGAAACTTCGCTTGCGCAGGGTTTTGTCACAGCTTCGCTTCTCTTCTGTGTCGGAGCTATGGCTATCGTAGGCTCTATCAATTCCGGGCTATCCGGCGACCACTCAATAATCTTTGCCAAATCAACTATTGACTTTATAGCCGCGGCAGTGCTTGCGGTTACTTTTGGCGTTGGCGTCTTATTCTCTGCAGGCGCGGTTTTTATTTATCAAGGTAGTATCGTATTGGTGGCTTCGCTTCTGCGTCCGCTGCTCAACAACCCTTCACTCGTCAGCGAAATAAACTGCGCGGGTTCTGTTGTGATTATTGCTCTCGGACTGAATATGCTCGGTCTTACCAAGATTAAGGTCGCGAATTTTTTGCCCGCAGTGATATTTGTTCCGATTGTATATTATCTCATAGGGTTATTATGACTTGCGGTCTGTAAGGCTTGTACTTGCAACACTAAAGTTTGCGGGTTTTTATCCGATAATATCAGTAAGAGAAGTTTTTTTGTTTTCGTTGCGGAAATTGAGTAGAGGCGTGGGTAATAATCTTTGCTATCGAAATAATTAAAGCGTTTATCGTGACCGCCGTCCGCTCGTAAAGAGCACAAGTAATTATGGAGGTAATTTATGTCGACTGAAGTGGTTTCTTCAATTTCAAAAGTTAATCTTCAGACAAGCAGCGCTAGCACTGCCGGGTCAAGCTCCATTGTTACACAATCGTTTTCCGAAGTGTTTTCAAACAGAAGCTCCCTTAGCAGCGGTAGCGCTGACTTGGATGCAATTTTTGAAGCTGCCGGTCGCAGATATAATATTTCGCCCAATTTGTTAAAGGCTGTGGCACAGGTTGAGTCAAATTTCCGACCCAATGTAACGTCGAGAGCCGGTGCACAGGGCATTATGCAGCTCATGCCTGCTACTGCAAGGCATTTGGGTGTTTCTGATCCTTTTGATCCCGAGCAGAATATAATGGGCGGCGCAAGGTATTTGCGTGAGCTTCTTGATAGATTTGACGGGGATATCAGCTTGGCGCTTGCCAGTTATAACGCCGGTTGGCCCACTGTCATGAGGCATGGCGGCATCCCGCCTTTTGCGGAAACCCAAGCGTATGTGCCGAGGGTGCTCAGCATATATAATGGTGCAAATAATTCTTCCGGTACGGCTGATTTAAATAATTCCGGCGCCGGGAGCATCTCAGACGAAAATAACTCCGCTAATCCTGCTTCTTCTGCTGGCGGAGCCAATAACATCGGCACACAGAACTCCACAAGCAATAGCAATACTGATACGACAGCGGCTTTAACGCAGGCGCTTACGCAGATGATTAATATGCGGATGATCGAAATGCAGATGTCTCTTGGCAGTAATAACGACAGCACCCGTGGTTTTTTCTAATTTTGTATGTGCGGATAGGCGGATAGCTTTTTATATGTATCAAACAGCCGGCTTCGGAAAAACTCCCAAGCCGGCTGTTTTTTACTCATTTTTATTATGCCTCTTTATTTTTGTCCGCGATTATTATTACCACTCTTTGCATTAGAATAAATAGCAGCAGTAAAGCACCAATTATTATCCTTGACCAACCTGACATAAGATTGCCGAAAGTTACAAATTTTCGTATAATTCCCTGGGTCATAACTCCGAACATCGAGCCAAGCGGGTATCCTATACCTCCCGTCAGGAGGGCGCCTCCAATTACCACGGATGCGATGACTTCAAGCTCCATGCCGATAAGATGTCTGCCGAAACCTGAGAAAGTTCCGAGAGCAAACGCCAGCCCCGCAAGCGCAGAGCAGAATCCATTGAATGTGTAGACAAAAATACGAGTGCTTTTTATTGGAAGACCCATCATTTTTGCCGACTGCTCATTTCCGCCGATAGCATATATATTTCTTCCCAGCTTTGTCGAACGCATAATAATTATAGCGAAAATCAAAAGCGCAAGGAAAATGAAAACACCTATTGTTATCGGAACCCTGATGTTCGGGTTTTGGAAGTTTAGTATATCTCTAAACATTATCCTCCATCCGCCTATTGCCCTAAAGGTTTCATCATGTATCGGTATTGAGTCAACACTTATTATAAAGCACATGCCGCGAGCAAAAAACATTCCCGG
>Ga0209755_10009817_pt1 | contig 10090 bp, 9 predicted proteins | sample TergutCo191P1_FD_187301 | JGI IMG/M metagenome (GOLD analysis project Ga0209755, IMG submission 187301) | Cornitermes sp. P1 segment gut microbial communities from Petit-Saut dam, French Guiana - Co191P1 (SPAdes) (version 2) | ecosystem: Host-associated > Arthropoda: Insects > Digestive system >...
CACCCCAGTCGAACCACACCGTAACACCAACACTCATCGAACCAGAGCAATACAACACATGAGATAAATCCACAATAAGTCACAAGCTCCTGAAGATGGATGTACTAACATCCGAAACACGTTGAGCAGTAAATAGTGAAATAATAAAACAAGTGACATCAAGTTGGTCTATCTTTATTCAACTATATAGTCCTCAGTTTACCAAGGTGAATTTATTCACTTTCTTTGTATGCCGTGGTAAAGTGAAGTAAAAGATTTCCAGTGCTTTCACATTTCTCACTGTTTCTCTCTCTCTTTGTTCCTACAAAGGAAGAAGTCACTGAGATAAGAAATTTTTTAATTTTATGTCATTTCTGTTTTCAAAGGAGGAATTTAAGGAATACGTGACCTACAATTTCCGGTTTTTTCTCAGTTAGATCTTATTTTAATCCATTAAGGCAGTTGACAAATAGTGGTAGGCACCCTTAATTCTCTGTCAGTTGAGAGTAGCTGTAAATCAAAATATAAAGCAGCATTTCCATTCATTTCCAACATGCGTAATAATATGATTTCATTTCCCTTCTGCTCACTTCTAAAGTACTTTCATTTCTATATATAATTTCCCTCTTCATTTCTGTTATTTTTCAAGAAGTTCACTGCCAGCCAGCAAATCGTTTACAGGTAACTTTTAGGTCTTATGTAACTGCCTGAGATATTACTATAACTGACAGTGTTTGCCTATTAAAACTTTAAATGACTGTGAATTTTAATTTATTTTTCACGAGCACACAGTACACAATGTATGGAAGTTGTATTTTCTGCCATGTATCTTTAAGTAGTTCGTAAGACTTCTTATCATGTATAGGTCTGTTTTTATTACCGTAAATTACGACTATTGGTTACTTAATTTGCATATTGATTTCATAATTATTCTAAGGTGTACTGTTGTAAACTTGCTCCCTTTACCTTTCCAGGTGTCAATCGTGCTGCGCCTTGCTACGTGGAAATCTGGAAAACGTAAGTGTACTATTTCCATATGGTATAGTGGCTTTATTCTAGAATTGCTCGTTATGCTGTTGACCGTTTGATGTGTTCTATTGAACTGCCACTTATAATCTTTGTTCTTCACAGTTAACACAGAGCTGTAAGTCTTTCCTTTATATTAACAACAATTTCATAGTCGAGCATAATCAATTACATTACTGTTGTTAATATGCGGCAAAGAATTAGTAATGTATTGTGTAACAGTGGGGAGACGCACTTTAAAATAATCGAAATTTAGGATTTAGGTATAGAAAATTTAGAAAAACTGGGCGAAAGCGTCAGAACTCTTATGCTATTTGTAACCTACCGACTTGTGTAATATGAAGGCATGTGATGTGCCTTCATGTAGGTATAGGTGACTTGACGGGTTTAGCAAAAGGAAAGCTACGTTTTATACTTCTTACCACTCGAAATAAAATGGCAGCTGTTGGAACTGACATTAATTGCAACAAAGCATTTGTTAAAAAGTATTTATTTTATTCGAATTACAATTATGGACATTTTGTATGTTGTGTAACATAATGTTGCTGGCCGGTAGACTGCTAGAGACAGTAGATGGCAGGACGAAATGACGCAGTTCGCCTCATACTACGTGGCGGCCTGAGTCGAAACTAGACCCTGCACTGTCACAGAAGTGATTACCTTTTCGTCCTTTCTTCCCTTTTTACTGCAGTTGGTACTTACCCCATCAAGCAGCCACTCGACACGAAGCATTGCCATCCCGCAATCTTACACCTACACCGAGTGATTACAAAAAACTTGAAAGGTCTTTTCTTCTAGTCATTACTCTTAATCATCAAAGTTTTTCATCTCCCCGTTTCATCTTCGTTCCCTTCATTGCCCTCGGTTGTTTCTACGTGTAACAGAGATCAATGGCATGCGATATCTGCCCGTAGACCCGGCAGTTGTTGAGGTGATGTATTTAATCATGGTCTGGACGGAGACATGATTCTCCTTTTTTCCTTTCTTTTTATTCTTCTTGCTACTTGCTTATCCCTTTACCTCTTTCGTAGGTAAAAAATTAGAGTATATTCGCATGTAATATACCTGTCTACAAAACTCAACCAATTAAGCGACGACGTTAGAGTAAGCTCGCTGATCGCCGTGTGTATACATACTTCGTCGCTGGGTCTTTTGATGTCAGAACAAACTTGCAGATCAAAGTGCTGTACCGAAATACAAAAAGTGAACGGCTTTAGGTTGATAAACGAAACATACGCCCATATGAATTTCTGCTCCTTTTTTTTAATCTCGTTCATTTTTTCATTCTGCCTGCAGCACAGGTTACATATATAGTGTGGATTTTAAGATGATGATTATATTGTGATGTTTTTAAAAGAATTAAGGAGTTATGTTCTCCTCGGTGTCTAAGTCTTGCATTTTTGAGAGTTCTGAATAAAACCTTAAAATTCTTATGTCAGGCTACCTGAAATTCAAAGCTACCACCTCTCGAATACTGTTCTAAAACAGTGCTTGTATAGCAGCCATATTGGAAAACACTATTTGTAGCGTGTTCACGGTCTTATTGTACAAAGATCGTCATGAAAACATTCTGATATTAAAAAAAACACCTTTTGGAGAGGAAACGAAATACATTTGTTCCTAGCTGTGGCTTTATGGAGTGCAGTTGTCTCTGTGCTTAATTAGGCATTCTCTGTAAATACGTATGGAAAAGTGGAGCCTACCTCTGCACTTTTACTAACCTCGGCACTAGATGTAGGCGACTGGTAACATTCTTGATTCAGTTACTTTACTCTCGAGAGAAAAACCGCCACTACCGTCTCAGTAAATGACTAGGAGGCACGCGCTAAGATTCGAGATTGTTTTACGATTTGGAGGTTAATATAACTACTAGAATGTTCTGAAATGTTGCGCATAGTGTGTAAATTTGTCGGTACGCATGGAACGAATCAAGCAACTAAAAATGGGCATAAAATGTGGAAAAAGGAACTGATGTCGTAGGATATGAATACTGTAGACCGCGTGGAGGATATAGGCATATGTTGAAGGATATTTGCAATTTTGTTGGTGACTTATTTTAGGACGCTGACAGCAACCGGGAATATTTAACGTCGAAAGGCTGGTTGGTAATTATTATTGAACCATAAAGGAAGTGAAACGAAAAGTCCGTGGGCTAACTTTAGTTACCATCTCGGAATGTGCCTAAAGAGGATGAACGAAATCACTCAACACTTTAGTGACGCTAGTCGGTGTCACACTGTACGTCTGAACTGTGCACACGCAGAATACAGATCAGAAACCTTACGTCTTGATGCTACTTTTTTAGCAATGGGACTGTGTAACACTAAATTGATCCTAGATACATACAGTGCGGTTGTGACCTGGATTCATAGGACTTGCTTATCGTCCCAGTTGTTGGATAATGTGAATATGGACATGAACTTCCAGATTCCTAAAAGGAAGTAAAATTGACGAGATTTCAGGCTTTCGCTGGATGTCTTAGATCTTATGGATTTTTATTCACCGTTGGATGTTAGATATTACCGGCGTTTCGGTACCAATAGGCTGTCCTGAAATGGTGGTAAACTTCCAATCAACGCTGAGTAAAAAATAACCAGAAGGCCGAAGATGGGAGTGAATAACAGCTGAGCGAATATTACTTTTAAAGAAGGACTGTTTTCCCTGGAGTTACTTAATTTAACTAATCATGAAGTTACATATTAGTAACGAGGGTAATATTAGGCGCTCTCTGGACAAAGATTATTATTTCTGGTAGGAAATGTTTAAGGAATATTTGAGACATTAAGTCTAAGGTATGTCAACTTCGTTTTACTGAAACAAACGTAGGAATTTTATCAAAATGCTCTACTGTCATGCTTTCCAAATTGGGCAAAGATGGAACCTACGATACACGATCCATAATTTGGTCACCGCATTTCCTCTTTATATCTCAACTGTTGTTTACGTCTGAACTTTCAACTGTAAGTTTTCCTGCTTCCTTGATGCGGGAGATGTCTGAACGTCTTTTACTACCGAAGAACACTTCTCCAGACTTGTGAAATGGATTTAGTTCCAGTCCACGGAAACAACCTGCAATCTGCATCATCCGTGGATGACTTCATTTACGAAGCTGATAATAACTTCATGTTCAGGGAAAGGAAACTTTTGAAGGGGGGTGTCCCATGATGTTCAAACTTTTTAAATAGGCCTAGAAAATTTGCAAGTTGCGTCACCATGTGCTATAGTCCTGAAGTCAAAAATTTATTTTTGGAAGTTTGAGTAAGTAATGAATTAAACAGTGAATCTACAAACCAAGTAACAGCGAACAAATAATCACCGAATTATGTTATATGAATAACTGACCTCATGTAATTTAGTGCCAAAGTTACTACAAAGCACTTTAGAAGTCAAAGCGCCAGCACAACTAATGACTGCGAAAACAAACAGTGGTGGCCTAAGGAAGGACTATTGTATCAGCATTTCTGTGACGTCGTGAGAAATTCCTCACCAGACTTCAAGCAGCATAGCCAGTTTGTAAGGCGTACACTGGACTGCTTATCTCCCCATAACGAAAGAGGAGTGTATGTACTCGCTCTAGACGTAGATTTTGTGTATTCCGTATTTGCAAAAGCGTCATTAAATATCCAGTAAGTCGAAATTTCCTCCTTCTCCTCCTCCTCCTTCTCCTCCTCCTCCTTCTCCTCCTCCTCCTCCTCCTCCCCCCTTCTCCTGCTAAACCGCAGTAGGCAGAAAGTTCTAGATATAATTCCTAACTGTCCACCATTGGTGCGGTTGTTTGTATAATAACACTTACTCTGTACACGCTTCATACATGGGCTATGAATAGTGCCCCTCCCCTTTTTTAGTGGGAGGCAGGGTAACGTAATTGGTGTAGCGGCTACGCTAAGGGCTTGAAGGTCTGAGTTTCGAATGCAAGTAGGATCAAGGGGCTTCTTTGCTACCCAAAGAGTCCACACGTGCTCTGGGGCGCAGCCAGCCCTGTATTCAGACCGTACTTGAGTTCTTTCCTGGCGGTAAAGTGGCCGGTGCGCGATGCTGACAACTCGCCTCCATTTGTTGCCGAGGTTGATTGGTGGAAATCTCTGCTCTCTCTGTATAGTTTTATGGCGTGGTGAAGAGAAACTTTTTATTTTACATCTATTTTATTACGAAAAACTTGCTTCAATTATTTTTTTGCTTCTGTTTTGTACAGTATTTTTTTTAGAATCAGTCATTTAAATTATTTTTATGGAATGCACGGTACATATAATATTAAACTAAATATGACAATATTTCGCAGAGAGGAATTAAGGTTATTAAATAATTAAAATCTAGTCGAAATTTTGGAGACAAATTTGCAAGTTAACCTAGAGATTACATTTTGCGTTCTCCCTCCTCTACGTAAAGTTCTCACATTTTGTAATAAGTTTTAATCCTCCATGTCTGTTGGAATAACAGCTTTTTCTTCACTGCGTTATAATTTTGCATCACCGCCACCACCACCACCACCACCACCACCACCACCACCACAACCACCACCATCATCATCATAAACAACAACAACAACTTTTCGAAATGTCCTCAAGATACGCCACAGATGACATTAAACCGCCTGCAACAGTAACTTTTATAGCTTCAGTATTTCCATATTATGGCAGATCTTACGGCGTAAGTTTAGAATGTCTATAGAATATAGAACAACTTTTTATCGCTTCCGGGTGAGGGGACGGACTTTTATGGCGTCGTTCGTAACGCTTCATGTGTAGGTGTGTCCAATAGGTCATGACGTGTTTGTGTTTTCTTCCGTATTGTACTGTGTCAACTAGTGCGCACACTAATGTGAAAGGTGTTTAGTGTGCTGGGACATTATTGGTATAGAAATGTGAGCATTAAGAACAGAGCACACGAACACAATGGTTGTCAATACGTCTGCGATTTTATTGTATATAGTCCACTATTTACAGACAAGGAGACCTTCCAGCAGAATCGTGTCACAGACATTGCTCTTCCTTTTTGTTCTGAAATGCAAGACACCACATGTTTTGTCTCCATTTTAGTCGCCCAAGGAAAATTGCGAAAAGCGACCATAAGCTTCGTCAGATCAGTCTGTCCGTCCGTTCACATAGAACTGCTCGTCTCCCAACGAAAGGATTTTTATGACATTTGATATTTTATGATTTTTCTAAAATCATAAAATTTTTTAAAAATTCAAATTTCATTGAAATCCGAGGAGAAAACAGGTAATTTGCATGTAGAGCAATATATATTTGTGGATGATATCTCGCTGAATTCTTCTTAGAGTGAGAAATATTCCAGACAAAAGTTGTAGAGATAATCAAAACACACATTTTATGTTCAGTATTTTTTCCCGAAAATTTTGCCTTTTATGAGATAATGCGGAGAAATATGGTAGAGTCAGAAAGCTCACAGGTGACAATATAATACAGCGCATGCGTGTTGCAAACTCGATAACTAAAAATAAAACCCCACACTCAGAATATTTAGTGCTTATTTCATTTCCCCGGCAACAGTGGTTACGCCAGCACCCCTCTGTATTACGTTGTATCTACATCGCCTGTCTTGTTACCTCATATTTTCGTTCTTCTCTTGTTTCATCCTTTTCATTTAGTTCTTTCTTCTCTTATTTATTGGTACCTGTGTTACATTATTCTTTTCCTTCCTCCCTTTCTTTTCTATTTTCTTCCTTCTTCTCCATCTTCCTATTATCCTTTCTCTCCTCTCAGAACAGACGCCACTGCAGAAGTTGGAGCAGTGTAAGCCACTGGAGCTAGTGCGGGTGGATTCCTCATTAATCAGGTTCCTGGATGAGGGCGCCACAATGACGGTCCGCGTCTACTGGAATTAGCTCTCTCCTCGGGGTAAAGGGGCTAGATGGAATGATACGACTGTTGGGGTGGATTAAGGAAGCACTGGCTCCGCGTAGCTGACTTACATCTTATGTTACACGTGTCAGGTCTTGCGTTCCGTCACCTGTTTTACGTAACCAATCAACACCGGCTTCTAATATTTGTCACCTGGCACAGAATATTCATACACCCAAATGATTCCTCCTTAATCATATTGAGTCTTATCATTGTTAAGTATTGGTTACAAAATTGCACATTAAAATGAATGGAATGTTAATTGAAATTTTCAAGAGAAGTAAGTCCTTAAAGTTTTATGCATTTAATTTCACTTCTAATGTAATACTTTTGTCAGAAGAAAATCTTCAAATTGTTATAACTTTTTATTCAGGAAAAATTATATTTATTGAATTTATTTTTACTTTGTTCATTCTTGGTCTTTATGAAGAATTCTCAGCTTTTTATGATTTGAGATTAAAGAAGATCTAATTTTTAATATTAATATTTGATTTATTTGTGTAAGATTTCAGGAAGTTATTTGGACAGAAAGTGATTTATGTCCACACAACTTTTAAGTAATATTCCACTTCTTCTACTCTTTCAGACACTCGTGGTAACTAAACAGATAGAAAGGAATAAACAGTTATTTATTAATTATAATTATCTCGTTTAACTTAAAGGTAAAGACAAGAAACTGAAAATTAAGTCTCCAATCGCAGGCCAGGCAATGATCTTCATGAGGAATAACCGCCCACCATCGTTCGTATAGATACTGTTTATTTTATACAACGCTAATTTAACAACTTCCTTTGTGTAATAGACATCAATAATAAACATTCGGTATACTGTTGTTTGATCTTGTTATTCCGTGGCAAATATTGACACTGTCCACAGTTACAGCTACAGAAAACGCTAAAAGGACGTTTTTACAAAGGAATGCAACATCGATACGGTTTTAAAAGGGTGAATATTGTAGTGACCGAGGAAGAATGACAAAAAAATTGGAAACAGGAATATGGATGGTGAATAGAAGTTGGTTTGAATGAGTGTAAAGACCAAAGAAAGTCTCTTCTGATGAAAAGCGTAAGGTCACAAGAAATTCTGTATTCAGCAAGAGGTCAAAAGATGGAAAATGTAAAAGACAGATGTTAGTGGATGTCAAGGTGTGTGAGAGAGAAAGAAAATAGATTGGCGACAAAGTAGGAGAAAAGAAACCAATTTCAGGAAATTGCACACACTACTTTATCGGTGTAAGGGAGGAAGAGGAGATTGGGATGAATGCGGGAAAATGGTGGGACATGGCAGCTGAGAGGACATGGGTAATGACGCTGTCTGAATACGGAATGACAAAAAGAGGATGGATTGGAAGCAAAGGATATAACCAAAGGTCGGAAGCTGTACTGTTGTTATTATATTACAGTGCGTAGGTCAAAGGGCAGATGGGGATCGTGCTACCTCGTTGTACTTCTGTATGTGTGTCCCAAATAATGGGTGAAAAAATTTCCCGGTTTACTTGAAACTGTGTATGAGCATAGATACTTTACTACTCGATTGCTTCCTCTTATTTCGCACTTCGCTATTAAGAACACTACCAATGTGGGGGACTATTATTTTTTTTTTGTGAATATAGACCGCAGAAAGTTTCTCCGAAGTCACAGTCAATGAAAAGTAAAATTATAACCTTCTACTCACACGAATAGGCCTATACATACACAGAGAGCTTATGTGTGTATATGTGCTGTGCGCGCGCGTGTGTGTGTGTGTGCGTGTATGTATGTATGTCCGTGTCATGAATGAGACCAAATTTGGATTTTGAAAGAACCTTTTCGAAATATGAACAAACCAGGAAGACTTGAGAGAGTATTACAGCTGTCGCCATGAGCAAACGTTAACTAAGCTTGCTATGCAGAGTCAGCATACACCAGTTTGTGCTGTCCCACTTGCAATATATGGAGGATTGCAGCCGGACTGACACACTTGTTACTTCATATTTTGTAAGTGCTCTGGAATATGACCTACATGGTCAAGTAGGAAAAACTAAAAGCGCTGATAACGTAGTTTCCTCTCTATAAAACCCCTGTGATAGTTACAGTAAGTAACTTCTTGGAAATAATCTTTCGGAACGTTATTCGTTTGGCACGATAATCGACACTGTACCGGCGAAGCAAGTACCTATTGACGATGTGAAGTTTTATTAGTACACGACATTTGCAACAAGAGAATGTTATAACTAAGAGACGCCGAGAATGAACTTCGGCATACTGCTATTACAAGGTAAGCTTTAACAGTTGCGTTGTGACGAACTTTGATTTTATTACTAAATCTCGTCGAGTCTAAATTCAGTTTGAAATTCTAAATTGCAGACCCTTTGGACTATACAGAGAGGCAAGAACGTAAATTTGAACACCTTAAGTACACCTTAAGTACAAACATTTCTCTGCAACTACCCTGTGTAAAATTGTAGATTAGGTTGAGCTATAGAATAGAGACACATTTAAAGAAGTCTTTGCTATTGCTTATCACCGAAACCCTGTAGCAACTCTCCGACGTTTTGCCTAGAAATAGGCTGGTGGCAGCATTTGATCTATCCTAGATTTAATTCTAGACACAGAGGACTTACTGCCTCAACTCACTCGTGTCTACCCGGGCATAGTTTGGTGGAAGTGAAGCCCCCTAACCCTGGGTTCACGACATATGTATGTATATATGTATGTATGTATGTATGTATGTATGTATGTATGTACGAGTATGTATGTATGTATGTATGTACGAGTATGTATGTATGTATGTATGTATGTATGTATGTATGTATGTATGTATGTATGTACGTACGATTATGTATGTATGTACGAGTATGTATGTATGTATGTACGAGTATGTATGTATGCATGTATGTATATGTGTGTGTATGTATGTATGTATGTACGAGTATGTATGTATGTATGTATGTACGAGTATGTATGTATGTATGTACGAGTATGTGTGTATGTATGTATGTACGAGTATGTATGTATATGTGTGTGTATGTATGTATGTATGTACGAGTATGTATGTATGTATGTACGAGTATGTATGTAAGAGTATGTGTGTATTTTTTTTATTGAGCATGCTCCATTACAAAGCAGTAATACTACATGCTTCCTTGTAATTTTTGTTGTAGGGGATGCAGTGACCGGCACGATCGATTTATTCCCTTTACATCTGCATTTACATTAAATCAAAAGTTTAACAATATCTAGGAC
>Ga0209755_10009818_pt1 | contig 10090 bp, 8 predicted proteins | sample TergutCo191P1_FD_187301 | JGI IMG/M metagenome (GOLD analysis project Ga0209755, IMG submission 187301) | Cornitermes sp. P1 segment gut microbial communities from Petit-Saut dam, French Guiana - Co191P1 (SPAdes) (version 2) | ecosystem: Host-associated > Arthropoda: Insects > Digestive system >...
CAGGTCATTCCACGTAGTCGCGTCAAGCCGCCACGGGCCGGGTTCTTCGTCGGTCATCATTTCCGCATAGCGCGCAATGCTTTCCAAGTTAGACAGCGATTCGGGACGACCTTCTTCGTCCAGCGCGGGCATTTTGCCAAAGCCCGCCACCAATTTCACCCGCAGCAAATTTTCATTGCGGATACGCGTAACCACGGTGACAATCACCGCAACCCCCACCGTAAGTATCACAAACGCAATAAAACCCGCCATGCGCACCTCCAAGGAGTATATTTTGCAAGGAATAATACCACAACACAAGCCAATCTGCTATAATCCGTCCGATTTGTAAAAATTAGGAGGGAAAGTAATGATTATTTTTTCCGGCACTTGGGTGTCTGTCATCGTTATTGTACTAGCGGTTATTGCGCTGGGCGTGGCGGTATTTGTACTGCGCCCGTCGCAAACACATAGGGCGATGTGGCCTTGGGTGGCACTCATCGCCCTAATCGTCATTTTGGGTAATTCAATTGGCTTGGTGGTTGAACGCCGCGTAGACACCGACGCCGTAACCGAATGGGCAGACGGCGTAGCCGACCGCGTCACCGACTGGGTACAACCCATCCAAAACATTGCCGACAATGTGCAGTTTGTTATGCGCATCGTTGCCATTGCCGTCGGCGTTATACTGCTGTTGGCGGGCATTACCTTGCTGGTAAAAGCGAAGATAGACAAAACTTGGTCTTATGTGCTGATTATCATCGGCTTGCTAATGGCAATTTCCAACACGGTCGCTTTTATTTTTTGGTAGCACCCGCCGTCATTTTACAGCTTGAAATAGCTTACTAATTCCTGCAAAGTTTCTGCTTGTGCGTTCAATTCTTGGCTTGCCGCCGCGGTCTCTTCCGACACGGCGGTATTTGTTTGCGTCACGTTCGAGATTTGGGCAATGCCGCCGCTTATTTGACCAATGGCTTCGGCCTGTTCTTTCGACGCGGTGGAAATACTGCCGATAACCTCCAGCACCTCGCCCGCGCTTTTTACGATGGCGTTTAGCGATTCGGCCGTGGTTTCTGCAATGGTCGAGCCCGTGCCCACGCGGGTGATGGTATCTTGCACCAGCGTGGTGGTTTCTGTGGCGGCGTCTTGACTGCGGCCTGCCAGCGTGCGCACTTCTTCCGCCACTACGGCGAAGCCGCGCCCATGCTCGCCCGCGCGGGCAGCTTCCACCGAAGCATTCAACGCCAGCAAATTGGTTTGGAACGCAATATCCTGCACCGTTTGAACAATTTTGCCGATATTATTCGAGCTTTCTTTAATTTGCTCCATGGCGTTTACCATTTGCTTCATGGCGTCTGCGCCTTCGCCCGCATTCACGGTAGATTTGTTGGACAAATCGTTTGCCGTCAGCGCGTTGTCGGCATTTTGGCGGGTCTGCTGGCTAATCATGTCAATGGAAGCGTTCAGCTCTTCCACCGCGCTGGATTGCTGCTGTGCGCCGCTCGCCAAGTCCGCCGCGTTAGATGAAATTTGGTTCGCCCCCAGCAGCACTTGCTCTGCCGCGGTGGATATGCCCGACATGGTCTTATGCAGCGTCTGATTAATCGTATTAACCGAATCTTTAATCGCAAAGAACGAACCCACATAGTGGCGCTCGATTTTATTGGTCAAGTCACCCTTGGCTATTTTGGCAAGCACTTGCTCAATTTCAGCAATGTACGAGCCCACCTCTGAAATGGTTGAACCAAACGAAACCGCAATATTTTTGAACGCGCCCTTATAATACGACGGGTCGGGCCGGAAGCCTGCGTCAGCTATTTTTTGCCCCACATTGTTTAGGTCAAAATTGCCTTCGTGCAGTTCTTTCATGCCCACTTCAATCATGCCCAGCGGCTCGGCTACGGATTTGGCAATGCTGTTTAGCCCGGTCATGAGTACGCGCCAGTCGCCCTGAAATTCATCCGTATCAATTTGGAAGCTCAAATCGCCCTTGGAAACAGCGCCGGTCATGGCGTTAATTTTGCCGTTAATGCCCTTCAAGTTGCCGGTCAAACTAGAAAACGCCTCGGGGATAAATTTCCAATCGCCCGCCCACCGAGCGAAGTCAATTTTCTTGTCAAAATCGCCGTCGCTAACGTAATTCATGGTGTTTACCATATCTTCAATATCTTCGGTTACGCTGGTCAGCAGGTTATTTACCAGCGTTACCATTTCTTTAAACGACCGCTGATACTTACTGGCGTCAATTTGATGGCGAATATCGCCCACATTTACATACTGCGTGTGTACGTTAGACAAGTCATCCGTAATATTGCGGATAACATCCACCAAGCTGGATACGTCCGTTGTAAGCAAGTCAATTTCCCGCGGCAATGATTTGGAACGGTCGATATTCACCGCCATATTGCCCGCGGCAACTTCTTTTACCGTCAGGCGAATAGTATCCAGCGGCTTCATAGACGTGTTGATTAGCAAGTACAAAAACGCCGCCGCCACAAAAAGCCCGGCAACGCCGATAAGGGCGACATACAGCCGCTGTGTATTAATGGTAGCAATCGCATCGGCCTGGGGAATACCGATGAAAAACATGCCCGTTGGCGTTCTGCCATCTGCCCCAAACAGAGGGAAGTAAAACGCTGAATACGGCAACCGCCCGAAAACATCTAATTGAATGGACAACGTGCCGCCGCGGTTAATAACCGCTTCTACGATATCGTCGCGTGCGGGTGTGCCTACGGCGGGCTCGCCCGTGTCAGGATGCATCAGCGTGGATGCAATGGACGTATACCCGGCAAAAACCGTTACATCTACATCAAAGGTATCGCGTATGCGGTGTACAAACCCGGGGGTAGCAATATCAAAATTGACGGCTACAACGCCGACCATTCTGTCGCCGTCCATAATGGGGGCAGAGCTGGTCATGACCAACGGTGCGGTGGGCGTCGGCATATAAAGCGTAGCCGATTCGCCCCGCAAGCCGGCGGCTACGGCAGGCCCGCCGCCCACCCAGTCGCCATATACATCGCGCAGCACCGAGCGCGCATACGCATTCCCATACGGGTCGGTAACAATAACCGATGTTATGCCGCCCCAGCGCGCTTTTTGGTCAACCAAATATTGCCACACGCCCAGCCTATCGTCATTGTCCATGCGCCGTATTAGCTCACCGCTGCCGCCTATGGCAGTAGCCGCAATAAATGTCTGCTGCTCCAGCGCGGTAAGATACGCGCGGATAGACTGGGTTGCCGCGTCCATCCGAACATCTTCGGCGCTGTAGACGAGGCTTGCCGTGGTAATAGACACATACACGACAATAACGGCTATCAGCAATGCCATGACGCCGATAATGGGTACAATAATTCTACTCTTCAAACTCTTAAACATAGTAACCCCCGCAAATTTTATTATGTACATACCGCACATTGTGAGTAATAGTGGCACAGCAATTAGTCTATGTCAAGGCGATTAGTGGTTGACACTGACACAAAATAAAAAAATTCGCCATTTTTCGTGCATGGCGAATTTTTTTGTCAGCAAGCAGTGCAGGGGTTATTTGCCCGTTACCTGCCGCGAATTCTCGGTATATTGCATAAATTCAATTGGGTTGCCGTCGGGGTCGTTTACCCAAAATTGCCAGCTGCCATCGCCGCCCAGTTTGGCGGGGGTTCGTATTTCGTAGCCCTTGGCACGCATGTTCGCCTCCGCCGCGTGGATGTCCTCGACTTCAAAGCACAGATGATGAAAGCCAATTAAATAATGCTTGCGCTCGGGCTGGTGAATGCCCGTGGCGAACAATTCAATAAACACCCCGTCGCACACCTGCAAATACGCCATCTTCACCACGCCATTTTCATCCGCGCTGTCGAATTTGTATTCGCAGCCCAGCGCGTCCACATAGAATGCCACCGATTTTTGCAAATCAGCAATTTCAATGGCTACATGCGCAATTCTTTTTACCATTTTCATCCGCTCCCTTTATAAATATTCCCGCTGTACGCGAAAATTCCCGTTCGCCAATTCGCGCAGCGTGAAGCCGTCGTTTAGCACCAGCTCCCAATTTTCGCCCCGCGCGCCCCCTTCAAAAAATGCGATGTCCTGCACGGGGATGGTCGCGCCGCCGCCAAATTCAAACCGCATAAATCCGCTGGTCATCATCAACTGCCCCGCCACGCTGATGGATTCGATATCGCCATAAATAATCATGCCCACCCCGGTAATATGCAGCACCTCGGTAGTGCCGGATAAATCACCCGTGTCGTCCAGCCACAGCGTTCGCCCCGGGGCGAAGGCGTCGATGGCGGCTTGGGTTATGCGGGCGGCGGTCTCGACCCGCTCGGTTTCTTCCGCTCTAATTTCACTGTAGCCGTATAATTCCAGCGGCAAAGTGTCAAAGGCTGCAAACTCCGTTATCCCCACCGCCTGTGCCAGCAGCGCAGACAAATCGGTGTTAAAACGCAAACCATCCCGCCACGATGCGCCCACCGCGTCCAACAACATCCCGTACATCGCGCCCAAGGGATAGGCGGCTATGTGCCGCGTTTGCCGCCAGCCTACCCGCTGTTCCAGCCGTTCCATCATGCCTGCTTTGCCCCGCACCAACATTTCTGTGTACGTGGCCGTGCCTTCTACGATTTCAACTTCAATGTCCTGCCGCGTGGGCCGCCGCTGCCGCCGAATGGCCAGCGCATCGTGAATGGCCGCCAACTGCGCCGCCTCGGTATCCGCCGTCAACGCCGCAAAAAGCGCGTTCAACTCCAACCGAATGAGAATCAACATTTCCATATCATCGTTAAAAAAATCCGGACTAAAACCCTGCTCCTGCCCCGCAAATAACTCACGCTGCCACACATGAAACACTTCATGCACCATGATGGCCAGCACGGATTCGTCCGTTGCGTCCTCCATGTCCTGCCACATGACCATGCCCCACATGACGCCGCCAACGGTCGTGGCCGTGTTGCCTATAAGCGCTCCGTCAGGCAGCACGCCCACGTACACCTCCCCCACCCGGGAAAGAATGCCCCGCGCATCCGCCTGATTTGCCACCGCGTGGCGCGTCTGCGGGTCGGCAAACATAAACGGCGCACGCAAATTAACCCCCCACAACGCGCCATCGTCCTCATCGAAAATGGCGTCCATTAGGGTGAAGAAGCGAAGTGCCTCGTCCAGCGGGATGGAGAGGTCTATGGGGGGAGGGGGTGCTTCCGGCGAAGGCGTCTCCTCCGGCGGGGGTGCTTCTTGTGCGTCCTGCACTTCTTGTGCGTCCTGCGCGTCCTGCGCGTCCTGCGCATCCAATGGCGCGGCTTCTATTGGCTCGGCGTCCGTCGGTTCTACTTCCGCTGGTTCGGACGCTGTCGGCGCGGTTTCTGTTGGCGGCGGCACATATTCATCGCCGCCACCACACGCCGCCAAAATAATGCACAGCGCAAACACAAGAAAACCCAACACGATTTTTTTCATAACCCACCGCCTGCATTAAATAAGTTGCTTGACGAAAAACAAATTCAAATCATCATCATTCACACAATTTTTATACGGCGCAAGATTATTGTTACCCCACCACACCCCCGACCCATCGGGAATATACCCCCGCTTTACATACATCCGCTGCGCCGCGCCATAATCACCATACAGCCCAACCCCTAGCGCAATTTGCCCGCACGTTTTCTTCGCCACCGCTTCAATTTCATCCATCAAACGCGACCCAACCCCCAACCGCCGAAACGATGGCAACACATTAAAATCCTTTATCTCCGGGATGTGCTGACCCGCGAATGGCCCAACGGCGGCACTGGGCACAAGGGTTACATACCCCGCCGGCACGCTGTTATACTCCGCCACCAACACTACCCGCAGGGAAGCGGCTTGTTCATTATAGTACAATTGCAGGGCTTCTCTCCTGTCGCCCCAGCCCAATGCAAAAAACGCATCGGCGAAATAGTCAATGTCCGCCTCCTGCATCCCGCGAATGTGTGTAGTGTCAATTTCAACCATGTTCATTTCTCGCACTCCTGTAATTAAATCAACCTGTTTCACAAAAACAATTACACTGTTATGTAGTGACCTGTCAAGTCCTGTCTGACCAATCACCCGGGCATATGCACACATATTTATTGACCATGCCACTATAACACCCCATCACCTGCTCAATATCTGAATCCTGCAAATATTCTGCCGCGTAACGAAAACTAACCAACCAGTCAGCTATATCGGCATACCGGGTCAGCATATCCGGCGTAACCGTTACGCTTGCATATTTTTTCAACGCCTCGCTGTAGCAAACAATTAGTGATTCCCTGTCAATCGTCAATCCCAAGTCAACCCCTCTGGCGCAAAAAAACGTCACCCCACCGATTCCTTTACCGATATGTGTAGATTGCCAATCACACACCAACAGCCTCGTGCCATCCAGCAGAAAATTAGGTGAAGCTAAATCACCGTGGCAAAAGGTATTGGGAATTGGAAATTCATCTGCATAAGCCGCAATTTTGTAAAAATTTTCGTACATCTCTTTCAAAACAGACGCATTTATTTGTACAGGAAATTTTTCACATAACCGCTTCCAGTTGTCATAGGACTCCATCAAGGTATACAGGCCTGGCACCAATTCAGTTTCCATCCAAAAATCGGCAGAATCGGCAGTACAATCCAATGCGTTAATGCGTGCGATAATTTCCATAGCGCATTGTTGCAATGCACTATCCCAACGTTCTGGTGGGATAACTTCGTATTTCTTGAAAACTAGTAACGTTTCGTCATCGGTGGTTGTTTGAAAAACTACTTCCGGCAGAAAATCAATACGACCTTTGTATTGTTCGTAAAATGCATATTCATAGCGGAATTGATTCATTAGTGTATCTTCAATGAAGGATGAATGTGCATATTTCAAAACATATTTGTCGTTGCATGACAAAACCACCGCTCCGCTCATGCCAATGTTGATGGGGGAAAAACGTACATCGCCTTTTATTACGTCGCTTTTTTTAAGCAATGATGATATTTGAGATTCATGCAACATAAAGTCCTCCGATATATTCGTTCACTTGCTAACTTTCGTGGCGGGCTTCGTCAGAGATTTCTTGGTGAATTATGTGCATAAAATCAACCTTTCGTGCTTGTCCGCCGCTTCTTCAATATATTTCTCCAAAAAAGCGGGAGTGATAATTTTGTTGCGCAATTCGTCGTCGGCTTTTTCGATATATTTTTCCTTCCATTCCTGCGAAAACATAAAATCGCAGAAATGCGTAATTTCTTCCTTCGTGGGTTCTTCCATGGGTAAAAGAAAATCTTGCCGCGCTTGTTGAAAACGCTGCACTACTTCTCCCATCCACGGCATGAATTTGTACACCCACACCCCGGCGTCGCTGTTTTCTTGGCGGTACTGCGCAAACCAATCCTGTGGGCTGGCTTTTTGAAATTGTCCAATAACATCCGCATCCCAGCACCAATCGAAAAAAAGATGCGAAAAATAACCCCGTTGAAAGGGGTCATTTTTATCGATTCGTGCATACAATTCTTTCAGTGCTGCCTCGCGGTTGGGGGCGTTTCGCAAGTGCCACTTGCCTTTTTCTTCGTAGTTGATACCCGCGCGCAAGTCGATGGCGTCAGGGGCGAAGTGCCCCCGGTAGTACAGCCCGTCCGCCTGCGACTCAAGCCTGTGCGCCAGCAGCAGGTGAATCATGGTGGCCGCCATGGTTACACTTCCTCGGGCGTTTCTCCGCGGAACATCTCCATAAATTCATCGCCTGTCATGGTTTCTTTGGTAAAGAGGTATTCGGCTATTTCTTTCATCTTTGGCTCGTTTGCCTTTAATAAATCAATAGCTTGTTGGTAGCAATCTTGCAGGATTTTGCTTACTTCTTTGTCCAATTCTGCGCCGGTGGCGTCGCTGACGTTTAGGATGGCGCGACCGTCGAGGTAGCGGTTTCCGGCAGATTCTAGGGACATCATGCCGAATTTCTCGCTCATGCCGTACATGCTGACCATGGAGCGCGCCATGCGCGTGGCGCGTTCAATGTCGTTGGACGCCCCGGTGGATTGGGTGTTGTACATGACAATTTCCGCCGCGCGGCCTGCCATAAGGACGACAATTTCCGCCAGCATTTGGTCTTTGGTGTGCATGAATCGCTCTTCTTCGGGGGCTTGCAGGACATAGCCCAGCGCGCCCTTGGTGCGGGGCACGATGGAGATTTTTTCTACGGGGTTGGCGTCTTTTTGAATGGCGGCGGCGAAGGCATGACCTACCTCGTGGTAGGCGACGATGCGCTTCTCTTTCTCGGTCATGATGCGGTCTTTTTTCTCCTTGCCCGCGATTACGACTTCCACGGCCTCCAGCAAATCTTCTTGCGCTACCTCGTTGCGGCCCATGCGCACGGCACGCAAGGCGGCTTCGTTTATCATATTGGCAAGGTCAGCGCCCGCCGCGCCGGGGGTGATGGTTGCGATGCGCTTCAATTCCACATCGCCCATTTTCACCTTCTTGGCGTGTACGGCCAAAATGTCCTCGCGTCCTTTCAAGTCGGGCAGCTCTACATTAATACGGCGGTCGAAACGACCGGGGCGCAGCAACGCCTTGTCGAGAATCTCCGGCCGATTGGTCGCGCCCAAAATGACCACGCCCTTGGACGAATCAAATCCGTCCATTTCTGCCAGCAGTTGGTTCAGCGTCTGCTCGCGCTCGTCGTTGGAGTTCATTTGGTTGTCACGGCTTTTGCCGATGGCGTCAATTTCGTCGATGAAGATTATCGCGGGGGCTTGTTGGGACGCCTGCTTGAACAAATCCCGCACGCGGGACGCGCCCACGCCCACAAACATTTCCACAAAGTCCGACCCGCTTAGGGAGAAGAACACCACGTTGGCCTCCCCCGCCACGGCCTTCGCCATCAGTGTTTTGCCCGTGCCGGGCGGGCCTACCAGCAGCGCGCCCTTGGGTTGTAGCGCGCCAATGGCGGCATATTTATCCGGGTTGTGCAAAAAGTCCACGATTTCGGTCAGGCTTTCTTTCGCCTCTTCCTGCCCGGCCACGTCGTTGAAGGTAATGCCGGTTTTCTTCTCCATATACACCTTCGCGTTGGATTGTCCAATGCCCATAATGCCGCCGCGCCCCCCCATCATGCCGCTCATAGAACGGCGAATCAGCAAGAAAAATCCGAAAATTAAAATAAACGGCAGCAAAAATTGCAACACCACCAAGAAGTAGTTCACATTTTGGATGCTTGCCTCGTATTCCACGCCGTGGTATTGCAGGCGCGCTAACAATTCCGGGTCGGGCATTCGTCCGGTGTAGACGATGCGCGGGCGCGCCGCCACTTGCTCCTGCTGGCGCGTCAAAAAATTACCCATGGAGCGGTCGAAGAAACTGCCCGCCGGGCTGGGCGAAGGCTCGGGGTCATACACGGGCGGGGCTGCCTCTTCTTCCTCTTCCTCTGCCAAAGTGATGATTAGGCGGTCGGGCAGCACTTCTACGTGGGCAATTTCCCCTGCTTCCAATTTTTCCAAGAAGTCGCTGTAGTAGATGCGCTCGGTGCGGTCGCCCGTTAGTGCGCCCAGAATTAATTGCATGACAATGACTATCGTGGCGATGATTAGCACCGTCATGAGGATGCCGCCCGGCATACGCGGAGGCGCAGGCGGCGGGCCTTTGGGGTCTTTTCGTTGTTTGTTATCGTTCATGGGCTATCCTTTCGTATGTGCCTTTCAGCGCCTGGTACAAGCCGGTGAAAATGGGATACTGCTTGTCATACGCGGCGGCGGTTTCAGGGTTGGGGGTGAAAGTTTCGGCGGTTTTGATGAGTTGGGCGCAGGCGGCTTCTACGGTGGGGAACGCGCCCGCGCCTACCATGGCGAGGATGGCCGCGCCCAGCGCAGGGCCTTCGTCCGAGTGGATTTTCTGCACCTGCACATTCAGCACATTCGCCACGATTTGACACCACGCGGCACTGTTTGCGCCGCCGCCGATGATGCGCGCCATGGTCACATTTTTGCCCAGCTCGCGCACGCGGGTCAGTACATCCCGCAGGCTGTAGGCGACGCCTTCAAAGACGGCTTGGGTCATTTGCGTGCGGGTGGTGGTCATGTCCATGCCCACGAACGCGCCCCGTGCGTGGGGGTC
>Ga0209755_10009820_pt1 | contig 10088 bp, 7 predicted proteins | sample TergutCo191P1_FD_187301 | JGI IMG/M metagenome (GOLD analysis project Ga0209755, IMG submission 187301) | Cornitermes sp. P1 segment gut microbial communities from Petit-Saut dam, French Guiana - Co191P1 (SPAdes) (version 2) | ecosystem: Host-associated > Arthropoda: Insects > Digestive system >...
CCCCAGCCGAACCACACCGTAACACCAACACACATCGAACCAGAGCAATACAACACATGAAATAAATCCACAATAAGTCGCAAACTCCTGAAGATGGATGTACTAACATTCGAAACATGTTGAGCAGCAAACAGTGAAATAATAAAGCAAGTGACATCAAGTTGGTCTATCTTTATTCAACTATCAAGATGATGAACGGTCCAATAAACATAAGATCTTCGAACATTTGTTATTCTGGAAGCTTTCATTACCACAGTTATCGCGTTTCAGTAATGGCGACACTGATGCCTCCACCTCAGAACTCCGTGCGTCAGCCACATTGTTTTTACGAAATACAAATAGTTAAAATAGTTCGAATTTTATGTGGTCTTCCGCGTCGAAACAATCATACGAAATAACTTCGAAATCTGTTCAGTAGTTCTCAATATGAAACATGCGGCAGCACTTTCGGGTCGGTTGGACAGACAGACATGACTATTCATAATTTTGTTCTTGTTAAGCATAACGTGCAAAGAAAGTAACGAAGAAAGTGGGAAGAACTACGCAAAGAACCTTCCTCACATCTCTTCCGTGGCATTCAGTCTATTAACCAAACGAAATCAAGTACCGGGACACTTAATCACGAGGTTAGACATTTACAGACTCCTGACATGTCCGTACAATAAAATTCACAATATCGTTCCACTGTGCCAAATTCCCTGTCTCCTTTATTTTCGTCATTATTGCCTGTCTAAACAATACTTCAGAGAAAACAAAGACATCACTTTCTACCATTTCACCAATCCAACGTCTAGCCCGATCCAACTCAATATAGTTGAACGAATCTCTTCACTTTCATTGCAGGAAAGAAAACTGAAAGAGCTTCTGAAGCGTGTTTTATCACAAAATACTTAAGGAGAGAATTCAAGAGCCATACAGTTTTCCGATACGATCAAGCTATAAATTACTTTTCACTTCATCTGTTCCAACTCCCCAACTATTACAAAACAGAAATCCATACTAAAGAATACATCCTGTGGTTATAAAGTAAGTAATAGTTATGCTGTTCAAATGACAGTTTTCAAAATGAGTACAACACACGAAACGACATTGCAGGTGTTTATGTATCTTCTTGGTCACACGTTGTGGTCTACACAGCGGTACGGCAAACGGCAGAGAGATTAGTGGTCACATGTGGATACAACACAGTCCGCAACAACGTTCTGGCACTACTAAGGACCTTCATTAGTCTTTACGTTTATTATAAGGGAAATAACTCCAAGAAGAAAAGAATAATTTAAATCCACGTGTTTAAGGCAATACATATTTTAGGGTCCCTAGAAAATGCATTTATCCGTACTGCTCACCAAATGTTATTAGGGTGATCAAATCGAGAAGAATGAGATGGGCGAGAATGTAGCACGTATGGGGGTGGGGGATAGGAGAGGTGTATACAGGGTTTTGGTGGGGAAGCGTGAAGGAAAGAATCTAACAACTTTTGTTACCAGCTGAGTATCAGATTCTCAGAAATGACACTATTGCATAAATTTAGTTTATTAAGATCAACATTTGGATAGAACCCAAATGAATGTTACCTTTTATTCAATTAACATTAAATTGTTATATCCACTCGGCTCCGTGTCCAATCCTGGTCGTTTCCATTAATATCGGATATTAAAGGAATCTATCAAAATGACGAAATAAGATGTGAGTACTAACAAATCGCTACAAACAGTGTACATTTAATGGACAATGATCAACACAGTTGGTGCCATCCTTGGTATGAATTCAACATCGATATCCAGGCTGCGTTCTGAACTCTCCTTCACTGAACACCTGAACGCTGTGCATCCCGAACACACCTAAATTACGTACACGGCATTAGTTCAGAAGTACTAGATAGTAACGTTACAACTGGACCGCGTGAATACATCGCGACGACCACTTGCTCAATTTCCCATGAGGGTAAGTAAGCATATCGCCTGAATGTGTCTCCCATCTGCAAGGGCTGTGACTTGTATACACTGAAAACGAGAAGAATTGTCGGATTCAGAAAACTGACATGCAACAGGGTACATACTACAGATAAAAAAGTAAAGTGATCCCGTTACAGGCCCTGTGTGACCTAGAGGATAGGTAGAGGTATAGCTCTACTCTTTCACGACCGCGGCACTAGAAGGGAGTGAGTGGTCAGCGTCACGCCCCGGCATCACTTAACCCCCGGGAAGGACACTGTACCCATTTTACAGGAGGCTGGGTGGGCCCCAGGGCCGGTCTCGACGGTCGGAAAATCTCGTCTCCACCGGGATTCGATCCCCGACCGTCCACCCCGTAGTAAGTCTATATAGTACAGATATGCGTCTCTTAATGACGGGGATACGTTCTGAGAAATGTGTCGTTAGGCGATTTCGTCGTTGTGCGAACATGTACTTACACAAACCTAGTACAGTATAGCCTGCTACACACCTAGGCTAGATGGTATAGCCTACTGCTCCTACGCTACAAACCTGTACAGCGTGTTACTGTACTCAATACTGTAGGCAATTGAAACACAACGGTAAGTATATTATAATATTACAGTCTTATGGGACCACCTTCGTATATGCGGTCCATCGTTGACCGAAACGTCGTTATGCGGTGCATACCTGTATTTCTATATGACATTTTTAAGGACGAAATATTACGCTAATTGTCCATGTATGTAGCAGAACCAGTGGGCAATGTCTTCCATTAAATCAGATTGTAAACTAATTTCGTGCGTTTAAGGAACTTGAAATTCCACGATCATGACGAATTTCTAGTTCAATCCAGTCGGCAATTTCACAGCTGTTTCTCTAATTTCAATCCTCCCACCCGATTAAGTCTAAAACTACGCAATGTTAATCAGACGTGTGGTTCAATAAAAACTGAAAGAAAGGATATGCGAAGTTGCGTTTACACAGATCTAGAACAGGCTCCGTCATATGACGGAGTGAGCAATATAAATGCGCTAATACAGTCCGTCATTCAACAGGTTTCGTTATAACGCTTGTTAATAAATTATAATTTGTTGTAAGGGCAGCTGAATCCATATCCTCTGACGGGAAAAACGTGAAGCACATATCATGAAACACAAAGATTTCACTTGTTCTTACTCGTTCATCAACCCAAACTTTTTCACATTTGCTTAATTACTCCGTGCTGCATGAACAACAGAAAACCCAGGAAAAATAATTTCGAAACACGGAATTAAATGTTTCGTTAATTAGTAACTTCTGCAGGAAAGTGATAAATCAACCGATTTTCAACGTTTAATATAACAAAAGTCGAGGTAGGCGGTAGGTCTCTATACCGCTACGTCATATATCAACGGTAACCACAGACAGTCGACACCTCCACCGCAAAAAAGTAACTCCTTCATTACAAAATTTTTCTTCATGTCCGACTAACTCACTTTCCAAGCAATTACGATATTCGGCAACAAACCGCAGTCCGAAAAAGCAGAACCTTTATTTTGTTATTCAAAGACGAAAGTGTAATTCGTAACAAAGGAGTGCTGGGACCTGGAGAATATTCTGCCCATCTCGAATTCCCTCTTCTAAAACGCTGTGGATCACTCGATTCTTCGTATTAGTCCACAGACTGCTAATTAACAAAACATTTCGCAGCAGCGTTTCCGAATTCTTTATCACGACTGCATGCGAATCAACTTCGAACTGTGCTTACACGACGAAGGAACTGCGAAAAGGTTAACCCTTTGACGCACCGCACCGCTAACCTCTATAGTTGCATTTTATTTGTTTATTCAACAAATATAGGTACTGAATGTTTTAATCATGATATATACTCTCCGTTTCTATTTCCTTCAAAATGCAGTTTATTTCATAATTCTAACGTATTTGGTTCCTGTATTATTCACATTTTATATACAGTGTGTGCTAAAATTAAAAAAAAATCCGGCGCCAAAAGGTTAACGACCACTATAGTTGACGAACCGCACCGCTAACCTCTAAACGTTGCATTTTATATATTTATTCAACAAATATAGGTACTGAATATTTTAAACATTGTATATACTCTCCGTTTTTTCCTCTTCAAAATGCAGTTTGGTTCATAATTCTAACGTGTTTGGTTCCTGTATTATTCATATTTTATATACAGGGTGTGCTAAAATTAAAAAAAATTCCGGCACCAAAAGGTTAATATTTACGACACATGTCATTAAAGTAAACGTCCGTCAGATGACGGAAAACTTATGAAAAACGTTGTATTAAAAGCAGTTATAGAAAATCTCAAAGTAAGTGTGATTTTCCGTTTCATGAGATGTGCTGCACTTAGGGGCCAACAAAAAATGACGGGTTTCAGCTATGTTTACAAGAAAACAATAATTTTACAGCCAGCAGTCTAATTACTTAATCAATCATCATGAATGAAGAAACTCCTGGTGGGAGACAGTATAGAGTGAATGTTGTCTTAACCCCGTCATACCATGGATTGACTTTTAGTCTACCCACTAATTACATAAAATAAAGAGGAACAGTCACAACCGCACAGGATGTGTTCCTTTTTGGAGTGTAAAGGTCCTGGGTGAACAAGTTGCAGTCGTCCCTACGTCGCCAATTTTTCCCTCATATTGCGAGATCGGGGTTTTCGTATCAGATAAAAAAAATTATATTTTTTATGTTATTGGAGGGGGAGGGGGCAAAATGGCTTCTCAGCGCAGGATAATAAAAACAATTGAGAACATTTGTGTATAATTTGTATAAATGTTAACGAGAAATGTATGTACTTAATATGCAGTACAACTGCAGCTGCTACAAACGTTAACTCTCAACGATAATTCGTAGCCATGCGCAAGGACTGTAGTGACAAACAAGCCGACAACGGTGAAATCCGCACAAACACTTTAGGTTCCCATGACCGTGCATCGTGAGCAAAGTATAAAGAGAGTAGACCAACAAGATGCAACAATTAGATGTTTATTATTAACTTCTGTCTCAACATGTTTCGGACATCATTATGCCCGAAACATGTTGAGACAGAAGTTAATAATAAACATCTAATTGTTGCATCTTGTTGGTCTTCTCTCTTCATACTTTACTCACAAACACGTCCGACAATTCGAAATACAATTTAGATTCCCTCAAGCAATGTTTTCTAAGCATGTTAACAAAACAAAACCGGCTACCATTCTTCGTATAATAAAAATAAAGATGCATCGACTAATAAGAAGAGGCCTTTTAAAGGTGATGACGCAAATAAAGACCGCTTAAATTGGACTGTTTCTATCCCGTTGTGTACATGTAACAAATTTTATTAAATTGAACTGTCGTTAATTCTTCTTCTTCTTCTTCTTCTTCTTCTTCTTTCAGCTCTACAACTCTTTGTGTTTTGGCTTGCTCAATTATTTCTTTCCATTGCTTCCTCTCCTGCGTCCTTTGTTTCCAACTGGTCACCCCCATCTTCCTCAAATCATTCCTCATGTCGTCCTCCCATCTTACTGTTGGCCTTCCCTTCGGTCTTGTTGCATACGGTTTCCTTTTGTATTTGGTCTTGGCCACTCTTTCATTAGTAATTCTTTCTACATGCCCCAACCAGCTCAGTCGTTTGTATTTTACGTATCTTACTATATTTTCGTTATTAATTGCTCTTTCCAGTTCTTCATTTGTTTTGAGTCTCCACTCTCCGCCTGCCAAGAACAGTCGTTACACAACATACAAATAACATTTGCAAATCTAGAACTGGTTAATTAAGCAACATGTTTCGGTTTTGTTCGGCCATCTTTCTGTAAGCCTGATGATGACCGAACAAGGCCGAAACATGTTGCTTAATTAACCAGTTGTAGATTTGCAACTGTTATTTGTGTGTTGTGTAAAGACGGTTCAATTTAATAAAATTTAAAGACCGCTTAGTTGCAACAGGCGCTTCGTTATTCAATACATTTGAAAATAAAAGAAATAAGCGATGAAATTAAGGAACGCCCGTTATCACGAAGTGCATATACTCCCCTATTCAAGTTACGCAATTTCAGACTTAAGCAATTTCAAAAGAAGTAAAAAAATATGAAACAACATTTTTTTAATCACACTACGAATATTTTCTTGCGCTAATGGAAGTGCCTTGAGACAAATGTGACGGAATAATACTCCAGGGCGATGATAACAGGCGGTTGAGCGGTCCTGGTGTGGCCAGTCAGGTTTCGGTGTTCTGGAGTTTGGATTTCTAGTGCAGTTTTTATACGATTCCCATCGTATTCCGGAACATAAAAGTTGCGTAAGTCGGGGAGTGTCTGTACTGTCACCAGAAGGGGGGAATGTGTGTCTGATAACGGTGAACAACAACTTAGGCAAGATTTTGAGATTTGCGAAATTTTGGCCTTCAGTTACACCATCAAACTGACTTGTTTTTATTCGGATCGTCTTCAACGACAAACGTATTAAGCAACCGCTGAAAACAATACCGTTACGTGGGAAGACTACACTTTAAGACATATTTCAGAGCTTTTATAATAGAACCCTGCCGGTCTAAGGCATGGATCTAAGGCCGCTAGCTTGCTGGGATTGCTGGTTCGAATTCCGCTGGGAGCATGGTTGTCTGTCTCTTGTGAGTGTTGTGCGTTGCACAGATACAGATGTCTAGGCCGGGCTGATAGCTCGTCCAGAGAAGTGCTACCGAAAATGGTGTGTCTGAGTGTGATCGTGAAGCCTCGATGAAAAGGAGGCCCTGGCCCACTATGGGCTGTTGCGCCATGGAATAACAGCACTCAAGAGATGAATGTTCCAATTCAAAACCCTGTGCCCATCACAACAGATGATGCTCCAGCTTAATTGGGCTTTGCAAAAAAGACCCTGCTGTCCTAGGCATTTCTAGTTACCAATCTGTCATTCATCCGAAAGGCCTGTGTACAAAAGTGGTCGATTTTCAACATGTGATGAGTGTTGTGCAAACAAACTGTCAACGCGATTCGTGAGTCACATTTTGAACACTTCATATTCCGCAAGGAACTCTCGTTGTCTGAGTCGAGGAAAAGTTTCAGTCAGGAGCCGGAAGCTTCTCTCGACAACTGTGTTGAATATTCGGGATACTGGGTGAGCTCTCGCCACAAATGAAAGACTTTTGGTGACCGCTAACCTTGCATTTTCCGGTCCCAGTGGCCGCGCGGTCTAAGGCGTAGGTCTGCGGCCGCTCGCCTGCTGAGATCGTGGGTTCGAATCCCACCGGAAGCATGGATGTTTGTCTGTTGTGGGTCTTGTGTGTTGTCAGGTAGAGGTCTCTGCGACGAGCTGATCACTCGTCCAGTGGAGTCCTACCGACTGTGATGCGTCGTTGTGTGTGATAAAGAAACCTCAAAAATGAGGAGGCCATGGCCCGCGTTGGGCCGCAGCGCCATAGGGGGGGACCTTGCATTTCCCCGCAGCACATTCTGCTCAAATTAATGAGTAGAATTCGGAGCTCGAACGCGAAAACAAGACAATATAAACACAATAAATCAGTCAATAACACAATAATTTAATATAGAATAAAAATAGTATATTAGTCAGAGCTACATGTTTCGACCTCTGATAGGTCATCCTCAGGTCCTCCAAGAAAACATATCCAAGAACTGTCAGAGCTAATATATTTTTATTGCATATTAAATAAAGTGTTGTGTTATTGACTGACGTATTGTATTTGTATGCTACAACACTTCGGGATGGTAAACATCAAAAGAAAACAAGACCACTATTACAGATGCTGGCACCACCGACTTCTTGAGAGGTAAAATGAAGTTAAGGAAGACTCTGCGCAAAAGACTCAGGGCAGAGAAAGCTCAGTCTTTCATTACTAATTACGTCGAAGATAGGGATATTGGTGAGGTTCTGAAATCACTATTTCCGTGTTCAGGGTAAACGTGAGTGATCCAGAACTTTATATTATTATTTGACAAATGTACGTGTCATTGAAGACAAGAGTGAAGGTTACAAATACTGGGAATTTAGTGCCGTCTGCACCGAATCGTAATCTAACACAACTGTTATTACGGCTAAATAAAGAACGAAAGTTAGTTTCAGCCTTGACTGTACCGAAGTCTAAGTACAAGCAATCATTAAATGAAAAAATTCAATCGAATAAGAGAACTACTACCACATGTGAATGACGGATCAACTTCAAGCTCCAGACGCTTTAGCCCTGGGAAACGACTCCCGGAACCTACTGAACAGGACGCTGGGCGTGTCCAAGAGCCGGTGGTGACGCTTTTGGAAAAATACAAATATTTTATACCTGCCGAGAATCAGACCATATATCCTGAGCAGTCAAGCCTTTGGACTGGTAACTATACTGGCTAAGATATTTAATAATCGTCCAACAAGATGAGACTTATTCAGTTTATTACATTTCTGTAGGCAGCTCTACATGCCTACAGAAAAGTAATAAAATGAATAAGTCGCAACTTGTTGGACAATTATTAAATATCGATTCACGATGCACGGACCCATATATATAAAATATACTGGCTACGTCATCCCGGCTCCTAAATACGGAACTGAAAAACAACTAAAAATAGCATGAAGAACAAAGGACTTCTGACTGAAATCGCGGGATGCTGTCCTTTTTGAATCCGATCGGCAAATATTATTAAGGAAAGTAACGACAGGAAACAACCACTTCTATCCACCCCATATCCCGCCCAACGCATTCACAATTTATCCCAACATTCAACACTCAACGCAACAGTTTTAGTAGCTGACGTCGAGTCGTGCCAGAGGATCAAACAGAAACGTTTGTACGTCATAAGTAGCCCACGACAACATGGCGGGATTATTGCATGCAATAATGTATGGGAACGTATATAGGAGCTTATCAAACACGGCTGGTCCTAAAGAGAATCTATATGATAAAATGCGGTGTCTGTGTGCCATCTATGGTCGACTTAAGAAGCCAATAAATTGAGATGGGAAGTTGAAAACTGATTTAAGTGGTTTTATATCTACCGTGCCAAATATATAACCAGAATTTGTCCATGGGATCGGGGTGTATCCCCCTCTGTATACTACCACAACTGTCATGCCTATAATGTTGCGAGAGAATTAGTTCCGCACTGGGCACAACGCAGCAAAAGCTGATGGCAGCACACCGACAGATGAGATTAAAGCTTCATTTGCTGTAAGAATAAAAACTGATATGGAAAAGAGGCCAAGAAGTAGCACGTGGCGATAATAATCAAAAGTAACTGACGGTAAATGATAATAATCGACAGTGAGAGATAGTAAGAACCAGGTCGTGGAGCAGGGCGTGGCAACAACAACCTACAGCCGCTGACGTAGTTTTTAAATAGCTGCAGAGGTGTTACACGTTGTAGTTACACGCAAGATGACATTCGATGCTAACCGTGGAAAAGAAATGAAAGTGTATATATGTTGTTCCTTATATAATATATTGAGTACCTAAATGATGTCTGAATGGACTACGCTTCGCCGAGTAGGCGAGTTATCGGTTGCTAATTAACTCCCTCCGTTAATGGTCTGACGCAAAATTTTCATCTTTTCACGAAGTGTGCTCCCACTTCCTTATTCCGTATCTCAATTAACGAAACATGCCCGGTCAACAGTTTGGACTGTAATCCTTTCTCACGGTAGCTGTCCAATTCTCCACGATTCCTCAGGGGCACGGAGGTTTGGCTCCATACGGTCAGCAAGACGGACGGTGCCCGTTGGGATCACATCCCGTGACGCACTCACGACCGCCCAGCGCCGCAACCAATTACCACTATTGTTATTTACTACTCCTTGTCTGCACTGTGGTATTTAACCATTTGCAAAGCGAACAGTCCACCACCCGCTTTGTACTGCTTCAAAAGGTTATCGGTCAATATGGAAGGCGCCAAATTAGAATCTGAGGAACAGACTGAATCTATCGTTTCAACAAACGCAAACAGTCCACAGAAGAAACAGCAGAAATCAGGACTAACAAGACAGTCAACGTACGTACAACATAACACTGAAGCGCGATCTTGCCACCATTGTTGTAGTGAAAAAGCAATAAGTTTTACATATTCTGAGTGTGTGCTTTTAGCCTTCGGTATCCAACATGCAATACGCATGTGGCTTGCCTCGCTCTACAATAGCTTTTTCACAAACGAAACGATTTTC
>Ga0209755_10009821_pt1 | contig 10088 bp, 12 predicted proteins | sample TergutCo191P1_FD_187301 | JGI IMG/M metagenome (GOLD analysis project Ga0209755, IMG submission 187301) | Cornitermes sp. P1 segment gut microbial communities from Petit-Saut dam, French Guiana - Co191P1 (SPAdes) (version 2) | ecosystem: Host-associated > Arthropoda: Insects > Digestive system...
CCCCCCCACACACACACACACACACACACACACAAAAAGGGGAGACAGTTGGACTAAAATAACTGTAACTTTTACAATTTCAACCAAGTTTTTGTCATAATTCATGTCTTTTTTTGGCTGGTAAATAGTTACCAAATGATATGACACGAGATACCAGAAGACCTGAATCTTTGCCAACATAATATCAGAACCTCAAGTCTCATTAATTTACAATGTTGTAGGCCAGTGCTGTAATATCTGCAGAATAAAAGTATGTGTTGTTTGAAAAGCCTGAAGCACGATGGTTACTATACGCACTGCCTACTTGAGAATAACAAAACAAGCAATGTACATATAATGTACCACTGAGGAGTGTTGGTGCAACCACTGCTGCAGTGGAAAAGCAAAAGTATTACATATTATGAGTGTGTATTTTAGCCTTAGGTATACAGCACGCAATGTGCATACACCATTTTGTCATATGTGGCCTGCCCAGCTATACAACATTTTTCCACATTATCTCATAAATGGCACGATTTTTTAAAAAAGTTACTGAACATAAAACGTATTTTGATTTTCTCTACAACTTTTGTTTGAAACATTTCTCATTCTAAGAAGAATTCAGCATGATATGATCAAAAATGTATACTGGCCTTCATGTAAAGTACCCATTATTCTTGTCAGATTTTAATAAAACTTGAGTTTTCTCATCAGATCTTGGAAAAATACTCAAACATCAAATTTCATGAGAATCCGTCCAATGGGATCTGGGTTGTTCCATGCAGAAAGAGGGACAGATGGACATACATGACGAGGCTAACGGACACTTTCCACATTTTGTGACCACATCTAAAAAATCCTGCATGGTTCCAAGCATATGGTTTTGTGTTCCATCATGAGCCTCACAATAAACAGTGATTATTTCTTCACACAGCATCAGCCAATCTGGCTACAGAATGATGATGCACTGTGAGGCACGAACTGGGTTTTTAAACATTATTTAGACAATTTTTACACTTCAAAGTGTTACCTATCCTAGTAACTGACCTTCATGTGGTATTCCTTCAAGTGTTTTCAACAGATGTTAGCATCTCTATTAGCACATTAACACATTCTGGCACAATATATAGTCACTGGTTGACATTGCTGTAATGAAAATCTTCATTTATAAACTCCCATTCTCTTCCCATTCATGAATTCCTTTTAGGAATTACACATTGTTTTGCACACTTCTTGCTCTCATTCCAAAATTCATTGTGGTTGTAAATGCCATCAAAAATTTCCAACAGTTGACTTGTGTTCTTCACATCATTCTGTGGCCAAAATCCACAAGCACAAATTTCACTCCATACACTACACCAATACCAACAGCAATGGCTACCAGACGTTTACAGAATATATTATAAACTGGCCCCACGGGAGGCATGCCAAGTTATTAAAATTCTCGGGCTACCCATGTACTACGTGTTATAACACATACCAAAGTCTAACAAGAAAAGAAATGAGGTGAAAAATACATAACCACATAGAATCTGAAGCTATACAAATATCAAATATGACAAACTTTACCCAGTGGAAAAAGCCCCCAGTATACATCGCATAGGAGGCTGGGTGATCCTACAAACTGCTGGACATTTTCGAGAAGAGACCTCTTGCCCCTGCCGGGAGTTCAACTATAATTCCTCAGATGCTCAGCCCATGGCCTAATCACTATACCAACTACACTATCCTGGCTCCCACTACAGCACATAATCAATATAGAAAGTATTCACAAAACAAGAGTGGAACAGTTACCAAAAATAATTCAGCATTTTGCAAGTTACCACTGCATTAACATAGCAGTCCATGTATCTAATGCCCACCTCCATGACAAACTCCCTGCGCCGAGGCACTCCCCTCTCCTCAAGTAGTGAGTAAACAGGCTCACGCTCTTTCTTAGCCTGCTGTATCTGGATCAGCCGTGAAATTGGGTTGATATCTTCACCATACTCTGGTTCTGCCTTTTGCTCCTGAGGTACAATCACAAGCTAACATGAGTACACAAAGAAGTAATCTAAGTGAACTCTATATTATACAGCATTCAAACCAACCTAAGATATGTCATTTACACCATATAATCTGAAAACTTCAGTGCAGGTTAAAACAATCCATATGTTTCAGCATAATGCAATGCAGACACAGGCAAGAATGAGACAAAATGTTCTTCTTAAGATCAGCATCAGATGGAGGTCAGCATCATGCTTGGGGTTGACAGCTGGACATATACCCTTGTACCCACTACATATGAGGCTGGGTGGGCCCCAGGGTTGGTACAAATGCCATGCAAAATGAAACTACCTGTCTCTACTGTGAACTGAAGGGCGGTCATCCACCTCATGGGCAAGCACTAATTATACTAAGTTACCACTACAGGTTGAATTAAATTCACACTCTTATTAAAACACCTCAGTGATTCTGTCACCTAACCTTAACATAACTTACTTACTTACTCATTTACTTACTCCATGGAACAAGGTCTTTCTTGAGAAGCTAACTGGTTTTCATCAATTCCAGAAATTCCTCGCACATTATGGATCCCGAAGGTTCATTACCGAAATCACAAGCGCCCACCACCTGTCCCTATCCTAAGCCAGGTTGATCCAGTCCATAACCCCACTTCTTGAAATTCCAACTTAATACTATCCTCCCATCTATGCCTGGGTCTCCCAAGTGGTCCCTTTCCTTCAGGTTTCGCCACCAAAACCCTGCATAGCCCCCTCCTCTCCACCATACACACTACACGCCCCACCAATCTCATTCTTCTCGATTTTAACACCGAACAATATTGAGTGAGAAGTACAGATCATCGCGCTCCTCATTATGTAGTTTTCTCCACTCCCCTGTCACCTCGCCCCTCTTAGGCCCATATATTCTCTACAACAGCCTATTCTCAAACACCCTCAGCCTATGTTCCTCCCTCAATGTGAGCAACCAAGTTTCATACCCATACAAAACTACAGGCAAAATTATAGTTCCATACAGCTTAATCTTTACATTTTTGGATAGCAAACTGGAAGACAAAATACCTGCACTGAATGATAGCAAGTATTCCCTGACTTCAGTCTTCTCTTAATTTCTTCCTAAATAGAATTTTGTTTTGTTAAGGTTTTTCCCAAATATTTTAACTCTTCCACCCTTTCAAAGGAACTATTATCAATCTTTACATTGTGACTTCATCCTGCTTTCTGGTCTTGAGACATGACAATGTACTTAGTTTCATCTGCATTTACTTCTAGTCCATTCTCCTTATTAGTTAATACCAAAGCTTCCGCATTTTCCTTTATAGTATGTACGCTTCCTCCCACCATATTAACATCATCAGCATAAACCAGAAGCTGATGTGTACCATTTAATTTCAAGCCATCCTGGTTTACCTAAACCCTCCCAATGGCATACTCTAAAGTAAAGTTGAAAAGCAATGGCAATAAGGCATTTCCTTGTTTCAAACCATTCCTAATACGGAACATGTGTGGCAAATTCTTGCCTACCCAGACTCTGTTATATGTTTCAGACACACTTTTACTAGTCTTACCAGTTACATGGGGATACCAAACTCAATGATAATCTTATACAAGACCTCCCTCCTAATGGAATCATAAGCTTTCTTGAAGTCTATAAACAGCTGATGCACTGCTTCATTGTATTCCATTTTTTCCCAGTACTGATGAATGCAGAATATATGATCAGTAGTTGACCTGTTGCATAGATATCCAGACTAATGATCCCCAATAATTTCCTCTGCATATGGAATTAACCTACACAGCAGAATGTTGGATAAAATTTTGTATGTAGTTGCCAAAAGTGATATGCACCTATAATTACTACAATGTGTTTTATCGCCCTTCTTATAGATAGGTACAATGATCAATTCCCTTCACTACTCAGGCAATTTCTCCTTATTCCAAACATAAATAACAAGTTTATGGCCCTCAGAGCAAATTGTCCTACCCATTGCCTTAAAAAATTCTGCTGGGATTTGATTAATACCTAGTGATTTGTGACTTTTTAGCTTTTCAATAGCCAAATCAAACTTCAAGGCACTTGACTCAGGGACTAGTGGTTCTGCTGTATGTAATTCTGTCTGCCTAACATCATTAACCCCATGCATATTCAAAAGCTGAGAGAAATGGTTCCTCCACCTAGCCAAAATACTGTGGGAATCTGCAACCAAATTAACCTTCTCATCCTTTACTATATTAGTCCTAGACTGGTAACCCTTCTTAAAATCAATGATGTCCCTATAAGAAATCCCTAATATTTTTTATTTTACTAGCAGTTACAAGTTCCTCCATTTTAGCTTTCAGATATTCCTTCTTTTTGCTCCTGAAACATCTGCTAGCTTCATGTCTTACATTGTTTAGATTATCTACATTATTTTGGCTTGGATCTTGTAACCACAGCATTTTAGCCTGCTTCCTTCAGTCTAAAAAACCTCAACATTCTTCATCAAATTATGGTTTATGCTGCTAAAATTTGTGCAGACCTAGACTCTCTTTTGCTGAAGTTTTGATATTCTCTTTAATATTCTCCCAAGCCCTATTTATGTCCTCACCATCACTTAAGCTGTGATGTGGCTGAGTATACTATCGTAACACCATTATAATTACTATCCTGATGTAAACTCTCATTCCCAATTGTCGGTTTCAAAATATCCTCTCTCCCCACTTTTGCATTACAATCTACTAATAGAATTTTCATATGGTACTTAGGAAAATGATAAAAAAACCTGCTCTAACTCCTCATAAAAACTGTCTTTTGAATCACCACTTTTGTCCTCCCTTGGCGCATGCACATTCAGAACAATATTTCACCGGCAACCTCTCAGAACTATATATGACATCTATCACTAACAAACTTTACTCTCTTAACAGCTGAAATTATTCTTTGGTGTACAAAAAATTTCCCAATTGATGATGTTTGTTTCCTTTTCCACCAAAAAATTTATAATCCCCTGCTCTTACTGTGCCCTCTTTGTCGCACCTAACCTCCTGCACACCCACTAAATCTAATTTAACATTACAGTGTATTTAAATGCCCAATTTGCAGCAGGCAATATTATACATGATATTCCACACATTTTTGAAGTTCAAATAAACTGTAGGTTAAGAATGAATCCACATACCCACACTAGTGAATTTTAAAGCAAACTCTGTTTAAACCACCTTTATTTCATACTTAATTTATTTTCACATTTTTTGCTGCATGTTGTAGAAAACATTCATGAAAGAAATGTGTCACAATCTTTGGAACAGACTGTACACAGTCCGCTTCAGCCAGTGTGTCATAAAATTGCTTTCCCTTTGCTAACAAACAATTTTTTGCAAGATTTCAATAGATTAATAGTGTGTTAGGGGCTGCCACAAACTACATGCTCTGAAACACTTTGTTCAGAAATCATTTTCCATTTGCAGAGCCTAAAATAAAGCATTTCCTGCCCTAACCATGCCTGCAAACAACATCAAGTGCTTGCTTCATCGAGGGACAATAATGAAAGTTCTCCCTCAGTGAAAAGCCAGTTACTAAACTCTTTTGCAACATGATTCCAATGAGGTTGGTAAAAAAATTACAAAACACAGGAAGCCTCAATGTAAGGATACACAAATTTTACAACTGCAGACATATTTAGGGTAAACTGCATCCCTGATCTCTCTTTCCACATCATCTCACTTATGAAAGTTTGTTCAAAAGAGAGAAATAAAAAAGTTATTGAAATTATCACAATAAATTTAACTGGAACTATGGGTATACTTGTACAGATGCATCCGCAGAATACTGAAAATATTCTGGCCGGTCCAGATATCAAACCAAGAACTGTGGGAAAGAGCCAAGCAAAGGGCAATTGAATTAGAAATTCTGCAGAGGAAGAGTGGGGTGGGTGGGCCACACACACTTCACCGACCACCAGGTGACACCGAAAAGCAGCCCTAGAATGGAACCCCCAGGGAACTAGACCCCAAACAACATGACGCATAACAATCCTCGAAGAGATTAGACATCAAGGCAAAACATGGAAAGAAGTCAAAGTACTCGCCAGAAACCGTGTCAGATGGCGAAACTTTTCGAGGGCCCTATGTTGCCTTGAGGAATGATGGGAAAATATATATATATATATATGGGTATACCTGTATGCTCTCCTACCACACTTAACACTTCCCTCTCACTCCAGCTGTCCAGCTGGAGTACTAGTACTTCCTGATTTTCATATGCTTGTTAAAAAAAGTATCTGCGATACTGACTGCAGGTTTGTACCATTAGACTTCAACATGTTTGCAATTTCAGTGACTATTTTCAGCTTGCTGCAAGCCATGTAAATGCATATGCTACTCTCTTGTGGGGGGATGCTTGCACAATGGGCTGTTTTGCCATTGGACTCAATACACGCCTCCGTTTTATCGCAGCTGACACCCTGAGATCAGATGCAGTAAATCACTATACCCCTCTCAGCATGCAGTTCTCAAGTATCAATGAGCTCTGACTGTAGTTAGCTGATGTTTAGCATGCTACATGCAACAGGGAAATTCTGGACCAAGTTCTAGTTCAGAAAATACTTTACAAAAAATGTTTATCACAATCGATGGAATAAGTAAAATTGTGAAAGATTCGGACTCAGGTAGTGGCAGTTTTAGTGAATTCTTTGACAGACAGCAATACATGCAAAGTAAATTCACCCTTCAGCAGCAGCAGCAGCAAAGAAGAGGAAGTTGTCAGCCAAAACCTGGCAGAGGCAGGAAAAGAACATACGGGGTCATTCCTAACCACATATATACAGATTATGAATTAGGACGGAAAGAACAAATTCACACAACTCAGAAACCGGTATTCCCTGCAGTACCAAGGAAAAATAAAAATTTCCATGGACAGAAAAAAAAAATTCGAACAATTCAAAAACTTGTATTCTCCGTTGTACCAAGGAAAAATAAAAATTTCTGTATAACCATATAACTCAAGACAGCTCTCCCTGGCATATATTTGCAATATTCTTCAGCACAGGAATGTCCAAACTTATACAGAAGGAAACAAACTGATATGCAAATAAGCCAATAAACAAACAGAAGAAAGAGGGCCCTCTGAAACTAAAATCTGTATTTGCACAGTGGAATGCAGTCACATTACAAGAGATAAAAAAAATTCTCTTTGACAGCTATACACATGAGCGTGTTACGCAAGTTATCTCTGCAGGATTACTGGAGTTTGCGTCCAATTATTCAGACCCCCATATGCAGCTTTTGTTCGAATATCTTGGGATAGTTCCTTGTGTTACTGGTGATGTTCCATTTGAATAACAATGATAGAAAGGCAGCTACAGAAGAGCCAGACTATGACCCATTATTCAAAATTCGGCCAGTTAATGACACGCTCATTACAAACGTTCAGGACATCTACAAACCAGAAGAACAGCTGACTATCGACAAGGCAATACGCCCATTTTAAGGGCGTATATTCTTTCGTGTTTATATCAGAGGAAAGCCCATAAAACATAGAAAATATGATTGAACTTTGTGAGTCAAAAAACGGCAATGTCTAGAACCTTGAAGTATGTAGGCCTATTGGGGAACATCCCACACTCAGAACACAGCACAGCATTCAGTGTTGTTGACAGGTTGTGTGACAAATATAACAGAACAACCACTGTGTGTAAATGGTCAGTAGATCTTTGACTATTTATGGGCTTGTAAGACAAAGGCTGTAGGCACAGTGACCAGTGACATCAAACAAAAAGGAAACGCATAAACAAGCATTTTCTGGAAAACTGAAAAAAAGGTGAAAAAACATCACGCCAACACGCCCTCAAGTGGCAGGACATCCATGATGGTTTTTTTCTAACCAGTGCCCACGAAAATGTACTTGTTGAGGCACCATCACCATGGGGGCACATCATAAAATAATACCAGCTACAGTGTTGGGCTACAATAAGAATAAAACTGGTGTGGAGAAATCAGACCATATGCTGGTGGACCGAATTTTTCTTTCATATATTCGACCTGGCAGTTGTCAACGCGCGCGCACACACACACACACACACACACACACACACACACACACACACACAAACAGCTGGAAAATTTTTCTATGACAAGTTGCCAAAGGATTGCTTGCTAGTGCTGGTATGAAGTTTCAAGTACACTACCAGACTAGCAGTTCAGCTAGCAAACTCACAGGGAGAAATCATTATTTATATAAGATTCCAGCAACACATGCAAAGCTGGAGGGAAAATCTTGGTACTCATGTCTCTTGCGCGCACAGACGCAAGCACCAGACCAGGAAAACTGTGAAGAAATGCACTATGATGTACTGCTGAAAATGCAATGTAGGACTTTGTATAGGGCAGTGTTTTCAAGTATATCATACAAAACTGTATTACTAGGAGTAAAAGTAATGATTGTCAGAGGCAGTGCCACAAGGACCTTATCTCTGTGCAATGTGTAAATTGTAGTGGATGTAGTAATTCTGGCCTCAAAATTTCCACTTGCAGTGTCAGACCTGAACTACATGCAAGTATTCCATTTTTTGTGCATGAAATACAGAACAACTTCTGCTATGGCATGTAAAAATTTCATCATATTATGAAAAGAAATATCGTACTTTTAAAATTTTTTTCAGTACCCTTCAAATCCACAGGCAGAGGGGATTTTGAAGCTTAAATGCTGGTCAGAAGGAAAGTGTTAATATCCTGTAACAATACACACAACATTCTCCAATGAAACCACACTACTGTTAATAATCTTTTCAGTAAAAAGTAATTCCCATCCCACCCTCCAAAAAACTTAAATAAATATTAATGTAAGAGGTGAAGAAAATCTGACCACATTAAATTAGTTCCAACAGCCATATACATAATTTAGCCCCTCCTCACTTCTCATTCATGTTGCGTAAAATCAATAAAAAAAACCTTAAAACTGCCAGAATATCAAGCAAACAGAAGAGTCCACATTCCCAGATAAAAGAATTCTTGGAAACTGAAACATTACAGGATGTATGACTAATAAAACCTTCCATAAATCTTCACAGCTATTGCCTGGCATTCAGATTATGAAGTTCTTTTGAACAATACAAATTTGTATGTTGAGCTACAGCTGATATTCTCATATATATGATTACATAAAGTTTTGTCATAGCTAACCTGCTGATATACCTTGATGAGATTGCGTGTTTTCTTTTTTCCCGGATTGGCTTTACGCTTGAGACGGGCCATACTCGCAGCCATGTTGGTAGGTGACTGAGGTGGTAGCTTCTTAAGTTCTTCCAACATTTTTTCTGCTGCTCGTTTCTTAGATACCTAAAAAATGACCATCACATGTAATTCAACAATGAGCAAATTAAAGTTCATACAAACGGCAAATAGCTTACATATCAAAATTTAACGCTAAGGTGGAAAGGAATTATTTCAGTGTGTGGAGAATGTCAGTCCATAATTTACCAGCATTTCTAAGAGAAACAAAAACGTGTGCCCAAACAAGTATCAGCCACAGGCATATCACGTCCTTAAAATGTGGTAGCAAAACAAGTTTCATGTGTTCCATGTCTGTGCATTAAAGGAAGTTTGATATGACATTTGTTGGTTTGCTCTAAGAGTATTAAGTGTTTTTTTTATTTTTTTATTTCAAACTTTCGCCGTGTTCCGAATATTGTATTCTTTCATTTAGGTGATTCACCGGCGTCTAAATGCAGATGCTGGAGAATTACCCAAAAGAAAGAATACAATACAATACTTTGTTCATGAAAGTAAATTCCTTTGTTTCACACCTCATTAAATTGACACTTTCTTTACTGCACAAGGTTAACAAAAACTGAAAAGGATGTGGAAACAAGTATTTAAGGCCAATTTTTTTTAAAGCAGTACCGTGTATTCTAGTACTTTCCTGAAGAAGAAGAAGAAGAAGAAGAAGAAGAAGAAGAAGAAAAAGGAAGAGGAAGAAGAAAAAGAGGTAGAAAAGGAAGAGAAAGAAGAGGAAGAAGAGAAGAGGAAGAAGAGGAAAAAGAGAAAGAGGAGGAGGAAGACAAAAGAGGAAGAAGAGGAAGAGGAGGAAGAAGAGGAAGATGAGGAGGAGAAGAGGGGAGGGAGTGGTGG
>Ga0209755_10009822_pt1 | contig 10088 bp, 6 predicted proteins | sample TergutCo191P1_FD_187301 | JGI IMG/M metagenome (GOLD analysis project Ga0209755, IMG submission 187301) | Cornitermes sp. P1 segment gut microbial communities from Petit-Saut dam, French Guiana - Co191P1 (SPAdes) (version 2) | ecosystem: Host-associated > Arthropoda: Insects > Digestive system >...
ATACCCGGAAGACATTGCCCTGCCTGCGTGTTCTCGACAAATACGCCGTCCGGTGCGGCGGCGGTTCAAACCACAGGCTTAATCTCTCAGACGGTATCCTAATAAAGGACAACCACATCTCTGCCGCAGGCGGCATAACAAATGCAGTCACACTCGCAAGAAATAATTGCCCACAGACACTCAAAATAGAGGTCGAAACAGAATCCCTTCCTCAAATCGAAGAGGCCCTCAAAGCCGGAGCCGATATCATCATGCTTGATAACATGACATTAGACGCAATGGCGAAAGCCGTAAAATTTATTGACGGAAGAGCCCTGACCGAAGCCTCAGGCAATATGGGCGAGCGCGACTTAAAGGCAGTAGCCGAAACCGGTGTAAATTTCATCTCCATAGGCGCCCTCACCCACTCAGTAAAAGCACTGGACATAAGCCTGAAGTTTAAGTAGGGGTTAAAGTAGGGGCTAGCAGGGACGCTCCGGTTACAATGGCGCTGCCGCAGACGTTGAATACCGCACAAAAATAATTGCATCATATGAGGCCGCCGGGGTTATTGGAATCATAAATTCCCCATCGGGGTGAAACACAGACCCAATCATAACCATCAATTGCTCGCTATTTAATATTTCACCCATGCTCCCGGCTTTACCTGCATGCCTGTTTACATCCAAAACAGCCACATCAATATTAGAGCCGATAAACTTGTTTATTAATCCGCTATAATCATTAGTAACAAAGCTTGTTGCAAACATATGCGGCATCCGTATTGCCCTAAACCTCCCCTGATAAAATTCAGTTCCGATTGCAAAATATCCGTCGCCGAAATACGCGGCAAGATGTACGCCTACCGGTATCAAATCCCGGAAAGTGTCTCTCATAATGTGCGCATTATGCCCGAAAACAAAAACCCTGCAATGCCCGCGTTTTTCTTCCTGCTGCACAATCCATTTAATAGTTTCATACATCCGCTCGTCACGTAAGTTCCAAAACTTATCCACATCCTCCCGTAATGTCTGCATTTCCAATGTCCATTTTATATTAAACAGATTTCTCAGTGCAAAATCAAATTCAAGCTGTGACGATGCCTTCACATATATTTCCTCGTTTTGCTTCATTTCGTTGATTGCGCCATATACATCTTGTATGCGGCTAGACAGCATTTCTTTTTCCATATTACGGGCGCCAGCAAAGCTTATGCCCCTGAGCCTGAAATGGGCTTCATCGCGGATTGCTTTTGCCATGTCCACGTTTCGCATAAACGCAAGATACCGTTCCAAGCTAACATTTATCTCCTGTATGTCAAACCCATAAAAACGCAATTCACCGCCCGGTTCCGCTGTCAAGTTAAACTCACGCATCCACTTAACTAAATCAACGGTTTCTTGAAAATCATGTATCCAAAATCCATTTTGAGCAACAGCCTCCCGCGCCGTACCAACGCCGTAAAGTATATATTCATTGATTGTCATATTGTTGCCCAAAGGGGCTTCAATTGCAAACGCCCGAAAACCATAATCCACAACAAGCCGTTTGAACACATCGTTTGCAAGTTGCTTAAAATCATGGCTTCCATGCGTCGCTTCGCCAAGAGCTACGACCCTGACGCCGCTTGGAATATACAGCGATGATAGCGGCTCAAAATACGGGCTTTCGCGAGCATCGGCGGTTTCCTCAACATAGACATCCAGCTGTTGCATAGCCGACAAGTCTTGTGCTGAGTAATCAATATCATACTCAGTTGTTTCGGCATCCCCCCTGCCGCAAGCGGCGAGAATTATAATAACGAGCAAGAGCGCCGGCAATGCCAGAAGTCTTCTCATATCATCAGCTCCTCACTCTGTTACTACCCCGTCCGAAAGCCGGAGCACCACGTCGGCAAAATCCTCCACGGCAGGGTCATGGGTCACGACAATAACGCATACATTCTCGGAAACCGCAAGGTTTTTCAATATTTCCACGATATTCTTGCTGTTGTCAAAATCCAAATTTCCTGTCGGCTCGTCGGCAAGGATTATCTCCGTCTTTGCCGCCAGAGCGCGGGCAATAGCCACGCGTTGCTGTTCCCCGCCGGATAGCATGGACGGCTGGCGGTTATGCTTTTGGCTGTCAATACCGACAGCCTCCAAGCGCTGAGCCGCAATTTCTCGCGCCTGCGCCTTCGGTACACCTCGATATTCCATTGGGAAAGTGACATTTTCCATCACCGACATCATAGGGAACAGGTTTAGGCTCTGATAAATCACCGATACATGCTCAAGACGGAAGCTGTCCCGGTCGATTTCCTTTATGTCTTTTTCGCCAAATGTCACCGTACCGGATGTAGGAGCGTCCAACCCTGCCATGACGGAAAGAAGAGTTGTCTTGCCACTGCCGCTTCTGCCTATTATGGCGTAGAATTTGCCCGGCTGAAACTCGTAGCTTATCCCATCCAGAGCGTTTACTGTCTGATGCTTGTTTTTGTACGTGTAGCACACGTCGTTTAGTTTCATCATTATCTGTCACTCCCCTTGAGCCTGTTCAGGCTCTTAAAATTTTCAATACATTTGTCCCTGCGGCTTGAGCCGCGGAAGCTATAGCGCCTAATGTGTAGCACACAGTAAATATGGCGGCAGGTACGGGCAAAAACTCACCACCAACCGCAAAGAAAAGTAAACAGCCGGCAACAGCGCCCGTCAGGCTGAGTATGAATTGTTCTGCCAGAGCGCCGCAAAAAACATCGGATTTTCTAACCCCGATACTGCGCATAACGGCAAACTCACCCCTTCGCCGCCGTGTCAGCAGAAAACTTGTGACAAAGCCTACACACACCGATAACCCAAATACCAACGGCATCACAGTGTCGAGTAACATAATATTCTGCCGCAGGGTCCGCACGACATCATTGTATACACTGTCAAACACCGTCAGAGCATGAGGCCTGCCTTCCACAACCGCCCCTGCGGCGGCGAAGTGCTGTTTTGCTTCTTGTGTGAATTCATCAATGAGGCGGTTATCCGCTATTAACGCATTCATAAGAGTTGAGTACGGCGCTTGCCCGGTTGATGCTTCCCACAATTCACTCACTGCCCAAAACGGAGCGAGGATCTGCTCCTCCGCACCATGTACGACGCCGATTACTTGCAACTGCATTTCAGCGGATGTCCTCCATAACACAAATGCGTCAGCGGCCCCCTCGACAGCAGAATGATCCCCCCATACCGTAAACGTCAGCACAAGATCTTCAGGATCAAGATTGCGGAATATACCTTCACTTACAACGACTACCCTTTCGCCTGTTAGAAAAACCGATTCATCATGCCCGGCAAAAAAATCAATGAACACCCCCCCGGCCGGGTTAAGCCCCGGGTCGGCGAGCAGTGATGTTATACCGGTAATCCGCCCTTGCGGCAGGGGTGCTTCAGGCGGTGTGGGGCGCGGCGGCTCTATTTGCAGCCATACATCCATTAATTCCACAAAATCCCCCGCCAAAAACGGGATGGTTATAGCAAACTCACGCCGCAACTGCGTGTTTTTCAGGAATCCTGCAAGAGAGTATGGAGCGCCGTCATAGGTGAACAGATTGATAAACCGCTCCCCTACCATAAGCCCCTCTGTATTTCTGCCGATTGGGTGAGAGACCTCAACACTCACCTCAAAGTTGTCAATCACATACTCAAGCTCCACAGCTTGCCTATAACGGACACTGCCCATAATGCTTATCAAAAAGACCAGCACAAGCGCCAGCACCGAGACGACCAAGCTCTTAAAGCCCTCGCGCGGAATCCGTCTGATAAGAACGCCGGATATGTATATCACAGCTCACTGCCCCTTCTCAAAGCTTGCACACCCTTCCCGGCGATAGACGTTGCCATTGCACCCGATATAATAAGCAGCACAATTGATGCTCCCGCTATGGTGAGAGGTATCGCCCACGGATCTCGCGTTATGTGAAACTCATAAACTGCGCCGTCTTGCGCCATAACCGCATCCGTAAATATCGCGGCTTGCTCCGGCCCGGCATACTGCGCGGCATCAATGGCAAAGTCCACAGTTCTCTCATACAGCACCGACGATACGCCAAAAGCGATTGCTTGTGATAATACGATGACAATCAAGCACTGGACAAACAGCCATCTAAATCTATGCTTCTTACTGACACCCAGCGCATACAGAAGCCCTGCCTCTTTCCCCTTACGCTGAATATAGAACAGGCAGAACACAAGCACTGCTATAAGCCAGCCGGCAAGACATAGAACTAAAATCACCGTCCCGTTTCTCAGCAGGTTATCAAGTGCACCGCTCACTGTAGAAAAGCCCTGGTCGTATATGCGGAAAAACGCGGCGTACCCGGGCAGTATGGCGTTTATGGCGTCAGAAAACGCCTCAATCTCGCCGTTTGGGACGATAATTGTGTTAAAAACCGCCATCCGCCGAAAATCGTTTCTAGGATACAGATATCCCGTAGCAGGCCACTCACCAAAAAGCCACTCGTCAAAACCAATCCCCCGCTCATCAAGTGAGCGCCGCAAAGTATCCGTCATTTCCGGGACGATAAACGGAAACTCCGCGACGGCATTGTCAGGAATAAATATCGCGTTTGACGCAATGGCCTGTTCGCTTTCATCCTCCATGGGCGCGGAAAATTTCCCTATGACCTCAAATTCCATTGGCTCCGATATCAGCGATACAGGGCTAAATGGCTGGGTAATATTCCATAACCTCATGATGGGTGTATAAATGTCCAGTTGAAAAAAAGGTAAATTAAAAGGAGCAGCCTCATAAATTTGCATAGTTATTATATCCCCGACCTCAACTCCTTCAGTGAGATTATTAACAATAGCAACTCTCGCGCCTGCCTCCAGCTCCGCCCCTGTAAAATCCCTGCCCTCAGTTATTCTTGCCTGATTTTGATTAAACCGGAAGTAGCTGTCAAGCCGGCCTGTCGTCATAACAATAAAACTGTTTACTGACTTACTACCCATTTCCAGTAGCCGGTCAATTTCATTTTGCAAAGCATCCGGCAATGGCTCCGAAGGGTCTTTCGGAAGCTGTATCAGCCAGCGGTAGCCTGTGTCAAATCGGTTTATTTCCAAATATGGGTCATTAAACGGGCTGTCCTCGAAAACACGGCTGTATGTCTGAATAGGCCACTCGTCTTCGGATATCTCCCAAGCTGCTGTTATAAAATTCTGGTGGCTGTGAAAGGCCATATCATCGGGAGATGAGAGTACGCTTGCCGGCCCCAGCGGTAACCAAAGAAAGCCGGTGTGAACCCAGCCGGTCGGTGGTTCCGTGGGTATGTGCAAAAGGCCGTGTGGCCTGAGCATATTGGAATCGGCAGGCACAAAGCTTCTGCCGAACACAAAATAACGGGCTCCTTCTTCTATCATTGGCGTACTATCGGCGCGCTGAGCCGTGAATGTCATTTCAAACGACCTCATTGGCGGAGCTAGGCCCAAACGCGCTTCTACAGGGAAATACGCGGGATGAATAAGTAGCGTTTCCTCTACCGCAAAAGTGACGGTTTTTATTTCTTGCATAAAATTGCCCAGCGCATAATCAGACGCTTGAATATGTTCATACCTCACATTTTCGGCAACAGCAATGAACGCGGCTGTAGCATTAGGTGAAAAAAGTATAGTATGGCTCACTCTACTGAGCCACAAGTCGAGGCGATTAATATACGGAACAATTCCGGGGATATACCCCCCGAAGACACGGCGCGTATCCACATCAAATTCACCTGAGGCATAGATACTGTCCGCGATGTTATCCATGATGTCAGATTCGATACGCTCCATATGGCTAGATTCGAAAAAATGGATATCATCCTCCGGCGTGAATACGCTTCCGTCAAATAATACGATATCCGGCATGTCATTATTGCGCACATAATATGCGGCATATCTGCTGATTCCGCCGACATCCGGCACAGCAATGGTCGTGAACGCACTACTTACGTCTCTTACGCCGCTTACAGCCGTAAACAGTAGTCCCGCACCGAGGCTGAGCAAAACCCCAGCCAGCGCCAGTAACAGACAAAACATCGCGTTATATACGGCGCCACGTTTGAGTTGCCGCAGTATGTACTTTGTCATTTTAATTCCCCCGTATTTGTATACCCCCCAAGCATAAGTCGTGAGCAACGGTTATGACAGTGCCTTCATAAAATCCATAAAATTTGGGACAATGGACGCTTCTCTGCCCCAAAGAAGGCTTTTGTCACAGCCATATCACGGCCATTTATTCCACAACCTCTGATGCTTTCACACTTTCAACATACTCATCATATGTCATTACACGGTCGGTAATTCCGCCGTCCTTGAATTCTATGATGCGGTTTGCCACAGTCGCAATGAGCTGGTGGTCATGCGTTGTGAAAATAATATTTCCGCCGAAGTCAATAAGCCCGTTGTTTAGAGCGGCTACGCTCTCTAAGTCAAGGTGATTTGTCGGCTGGTCAAGAAGCAGAACACTCGCGCCCGACATCATGAGCTTTGAAAGCATACAGCGTACCTTCTCTCCCCCGGACAAAACCTTAACAAGCTTATAAACATCATCGCCGGTAAAAAGCATCCTCCCCATAAATGTGCGCAAATGGCTCTCGCGCTTATCCTCCGAAAACTGCCTAATCCAGTCGATGAGTTCAAGTTCATCATCACTGAAAAACTCAGTATTGTCCTTGGGGAAATAAGCCTGAGTTGTTGAAACACCCCATTTAATCTCGCCCTCATCCGGCTCCATCTCACCTGCAAGAATCTTAAACATTGCCGTAACCGCGTTTTCATTGTCGCCAATAAACGCGATTTTATCTTCTTTCCCCATTATAAAGCTTACATTGTCTAAAACCTTTACACCGTCAACAGTCTTTGTAACATCCGTGACAAACAGCCTGTCCTTGCCGGGCTCGCGCTCCATTTTAAACCCAACCCAAGGGTATTTGCGTGAGGACGATGGCATCTCCTCTACCTTGATTTTCTCGATAAGCTTCTTTCTTGAGGTCGCCTGTCTCGATTTTGATTTATTTGCAGAAAAGCGCCGGACAAATTCTTCAAGCTCGCTAATCTTGTCTTCATTTTTCTTGTTCTTTTCTTTAATGAGCCTTTGAATCAGCTGGCTGGAATCATACCAGAAATCATAGTTACCGACATACATCTTGATTTTGCCGTAGTCGATATCAACCATATGGGTACAAACAGTGTTTAAAAAATAGCGGTCATGAGCGACGACTATGACAGTGCCTTCATAATCCATCAAGAAATCCTCAAGCCAGACGACTGAGCCGACATCAAGATTGTTCGTAGGCTCGTCGAGCAGGATTATATCAGGCGACCCGAACAATGCCTGTGCCAGCAAAACCTTGACCTTCTGCCGCGGCTCCATTTCGCTCATTATGGCATTGTGCTGCGCCGTCGGAATACCCAAGCCCTGTAGCAATTGCGACGCATTCGATTCAGCCTCCCAGCCGCCCATCTCAGCAAATTCCTCCTCAAGCTCAGCCGCGCGAATGCCGTCCTCGTCAGAAAAATCCTCTTTATTATAGAGCGCATCTTTTTCTTTTCCACATTCAAAGAGCCGTTGATTGCCCATTATTACCGTGTCTATAACGGAGTATTCGTCATACATGTTTTGATCCTGCTTAAGAACCGACATCCGGACATCCGGCTTTATATCAATATGGCCGCCCGTATAGTCCATTTCTCCTGCAAGGATTTTTAAAAATGTCGATTTTCCCGACCCGTTTGCACCTATAACGCCATAACAGTTTCCAGCGGTAAATTGCAGGTCCACCTGTGAAAACAGTGTTGTGCCTCCAAAAGACATACTCAAGTTATTTACAGTAATCATAAAACTCATCCATTTCATAGAATTTTCTCAGGCGATTATACCACAACCAACCGTTAGGTTACAAGCCATAGGTATCTATTATTCAGCTGTGTAGCTGATTGTGGGCGGTTTGCTGCGTTTTTTTCGCGTAGGTAGGGCGATAAGACCCGTACTAGCGAAAAAACGCAGTGAATTGCCCACAATCAGCGGTTGGCGGCAGACCTGAATAGATACGGTACAGCCATAGAGCCGTTGAGAATATAGAGAATATAATGTTGTATTCAGAGCGCTATTATGCTATAATATAAGTAGGGGAATAGTGTGTGGTGAGATGTGTGACGATTGGGGGTGTCGGCTATGACAAGTGCGTTCGCTTACCTTGTTGCGGTTATCTTTTTTGTCATCCTTCTAAACTTTGTCGTGCTTTTTATGAGATTGAGAAGAGATCGTTACCAAAGGCCCACGAAACCCACTATGGACGAAGAGCAGGCAGCAATTCGCCGCCATAAAGAAATTCAGCGCCGCTTGGACCGCGAGCAAGAAGAACTCGCCTACCGGGTTGAAATGAGAAACAAAACACTAGATATATATAAAGAGGTGCGCAGCAAACACGCACAGACAGAAAATCAAAACCACTAGTAACCTAGTGCCCAGACTGAAGACAAAGGCTCTATCTCACGTCCTTTGCCGAGCAAAGCTTTTTTGCTTAGGAGTGCGCTACGAGTGCGACAGAGCAAAAAAGGCCTGATTCCAATGGGTTTCGGAATTCACTTCCGAAACCCATTTAGAGCACCGCAGTGCGACATCTTTTTTGTTGATAAAGCCCAGCGCAGCGGGTTTGTCAACAGCCTCAGGTGAGAGTGGTTAACCACTCTCACCTGAGGCCTTAACATCAATATTTCCATCAATTACGGTAAGCACGACCGAATCCCCTTCCTTGAAAACCCCTTCAAGCATCTTCTCGGCGACCGGATCCTCTACAGAACTTTGAATCGCCCTGCGCAGCGGCCGCGCTCCATAAACAGGATCGTAGCCCTTCCTTGAAAGCTCTTCAACCGCAGATTCGTCAACGTTTAAAGTTATCCCCAAGACACCCATGCGCATCTTCACTATCTCAAGCATTCTTCCGCATATTTCTTTGATATTTTCCTCGCTGAGCTTATGAAATACGATTGTTTCATCAATGCGGTTTAGAAACTCAGGCTTAAACAAGCGCTTGACCTCTTCCATTACGGCTTCGCGGATTTGCTCATGTTCAGCACCTTCGCTTTCATCCCCGCCGGCATCAAAGCCGAGCTTCGTACGTTTTTCTGTGATATTCCTGGCTCCAGCGTTAGACGTCATTACGATTACTGTATTTTTGAAATCAACGCGGCGCCCCTGAGAGTCTGTCAAAATACCATCTTCCATTATTTGCAGCATGAGATTAAAAACATCCTCATGTGCCTTTTCTATTTCATCGAAAAGCAACACGGAATACGGCTTTCGGCGAATCTTTTCTGTCAGGTTTCCTCCCTCATCATAGCCGACATATCCGGGAGGCGAGCCAATCATCTTCGATGTAGTGTGTTTTTCCATATATTCCGACATATCGACGCGCAACATGGCATTTTCATCACCAAACATCGCCTCGGCAAGCGCCTTACAAAGTTCAGTCTTCCCGACGCCTGTCGGCCCGAGGAATAGAAATGAGCCGATTGGCCTTTTTGGGTCTTTCAAGCCTACCCTTCCGCGCCTTAACGCTTTCGCCACTGCTGTAACAGCTTCATCCTGCCCTACTACCCTATTATGCAGCAGCTCTTCCATCTTGAGTAAGCGTTCTCCCTCATCTTGCTTAATGCTCCGTACAGGGATACCTGTCCATTCCGACACAACCTCAGCAATATCCTCTGCCCCGACACTCCTTGTATCACCGCTCTTGACATTCTCCCAGTTTTTTCTGGCTGCTGCGATTTCAGAATCAAGCTCCTTTTCGCTGTCTCTGGCTGCTGCCGCGGCTTCAAAGTCTTGACTAAAAATTGCCGCATCCTTCTCCTTTGCAAGAGCTTCCTTCTGGTCTTCAAGCGCTTTTAAGTATGGTGGGCGCTTTAGTTTATCGAGCCTGACACGTGAGGATGCCTCATCAATCAGGTCAATTGCTTTATCCGGCAGATGTCTGTCATTTATATACCTTGACGACATTTTAACTGCGGCCTCAACAGCTTCGTCAGTAATCTTGAGCTTGTGGTGCGCTTCATATTTGTCTACCAAGCCCTTAAGTATGCTGATTGACTCCTCTTGCGAAG
>Ga0209755_10009823_pt1 | contig 10086 bp, 5 predicted proteins | sample TergutCo191P1_FD_187301 | JGI IMG/M metagenome (GOLD analysis project Ga0209755, IMG submission 187301) | Cornitermes sp. P1 segment gut microbial communities from Petit-Saut dam, French Guiana - Co191P1 (SPAdes) (version 2) | ecosystem: Host-associated > Arthropoda: Insects > Digestive system >...
GGTTTGGTATTCTACGATTCGGAAACTGCTGCTGATATTCAGCTATTGCAAGAACTGAGTTACCGTCACAAAACCCATACACATAAATCATATCTGCATGCTCTTCAAATGAAAATGTAAATGGCATCGTGAACGTAACAGACGCACTGAGATGAGAACTGTTCTGAACACCAGTAGCGGGCACACTGTAGCCGTCACCGGCCATACCAACCCACCCCGCCTTTCCCCGCACGCCTTAGGTACCTCCCAAGTGTCGAGATAATGAGAACGCTCCGTCTGTAGCTGGCTAAAAATAGCGACCCGCCAGCTGATAGACAAGGTTCACACAAGGGTGTGTACGGGAATTAAAAAATGGTCATAACTCCGTGACCGTCCAAAATCGGACACATGTTTATATGAACTTTTTTGATCACAAAGACCTAGGAAATCACCTCCTGCAGTTATGCCCTAAAGTCATGAAACACCCTGTGTATACAGGTTGTATCAAAATGATTGGAGTAGTTTTGAAGTTGATTATATTCACAAGTATGGTGAACAGAATTATAAATACTAGTAGAAATGAAAGAGTAACTCATCAAGATTATGACACATACCTACAAATGTTCGATGTATGCACCCTTCGTCACACGGCACACATCGAGGCGATAGTCCATTTCCCGCCATACTCTGCACGGCAAGTCAGGTGTGATGGTCTCCACAGCCGCGGTAATTCTGTTCTTCAAATCAGGTATGCTTACGGGTTGTGGTGGCACAAACGCTTTGTCCTTCACGTAACCCCAAAGGAAGTAGTCACAAGGGGTTAAATTGTGGGACCGTGTGGGCCACGGACAAAACATCAAGTCCTCATGAGCACCCCACCCGATCCATTGATGCAGAAGAACGTCGTTCAACCAGCGACGAACATCTAGACGAAAATGTGGGGGAGCACCATCCTGCTGCATAATGAAGTCCTCTGGTTCATCTTTCTGCAGTCTAGGGAAGAGCCATGTCTATAGCATTTCCAGATAACTTGTTCCCATCACAGTGTCTTCACAGAAAAAGAAAGGCCCATAAACCTTTCATGTGGACATTGCGCAAAAAACATTGATCTTTGGGGAAGCCCTTTAATGTGCATGCATGCATAAAAGAGTGCAGTGTGTGTGTACCCCATCTTGCTGTAGCCATACAGCTTCCATGAGTCCCCTGTATCTGAGCTGAGGTTTGAGCCACATCTGCACCATTGCTGAATAAGCTGCTATGTTCACAGGTCCATTGCAACAGTAAGGTCCATTCAGATAATCCGACGTCATTACATGTGGTGGATTATTTTCCAGCTCATGCCTGAAATGGAGATTCTTGTTTGACCAGAACACCACATTTCTGTCACTAGCACTGTGATAGGTGGTACATTCAGCACTGAAAATAACATCTTAGCTGGATGCAGCACTTGAGAGTTGTCCAGCAAAGCACAGCATATAGCACCCATCCATGTTGGCACCTGGTAGTTCATTCTCACAAGCCGGGCAATACATCCTCACTCTCAAGTCTCTCTTCATGTGGTCTCACATTGTTGACCACTGCTGTCCAAGCTCTGACGATTATTTCCACTCAACGTCATTAGGGAGCATTTACATGGAAATGGCAGTCGCTGTACTGTGTAAAATGAAATTGATTTTGGGTGCATGTTGTGTGGGTGTAGAGTGACTTCTCACCCATCCTGTATATGCAAGTTTCTCAGTCCACTTTTTTATTTCTGGCCATTTTAATATGTTTGATGTCTTCCCATCTTGAGTGCTCTCCTTATCCCACCTAACTTCTGAATTCTTGCTGTCAGCTGTATCATTTCACTTTTCTTATATCTAGCACTACCACCAGCATAACTCTCTTTACCTCACTTGTGTTTTTCCATTTGTGCAAATTTTTGGAAACATGCATTTTATTACCATATGTTTTGCTGTTGGATTTTGTATGATCAGAGTGACAGTGAACATAATTATGTGTTTTTGTGTATGTGTTCATTATTTTGTATTGTTACCTGTACTTTGTAACATTGCTTATTTTCTCTTTTTCTATTATCTCTTCATAGATTCAAGCAAGTCAAATGAAGATGTTGTGAAGGAAGGTGAGATTCTGAGAGAGATACTGGAGATTGTGGAGCAGAGGGATTCGCTGATCGCTCTGCTGGAAGAGGATCGGCAAAGGTGTGGCCTGCCACTGAAACGTGGGCGTGTTCGACAAATCCTGTCCGTCCCTCCAGTTGTGCGACTTTTTCAGATAGTATCCTCTAAAAATGCATTTTTGTTTATTTCCCTGCTAATGCTTGCTATAGTGATATGGACCGTCTTCTGCACTGTAGTTGGTTTGTTCTCTGCTTTGTCTTTACCAGATGACACGCTTTAGTTTTGCATGTAACTCAGTTGGTGTTTGTAGACCTTGTGTAGTGCATATACATTTTTATTCTTCAGACTGTGAAAATTAAAGTCATGCACCCATATTTTGCTTACATTTGTCAGTAACGCATGAAGTCTAGTCATATGTTTCATGACATGTGTTTTATGATTTTAAAGAAAATTTGGAGCAAACTTGATCCATTACCTTTTGCTCTGTTAAAGAGCCGCATCATGTCTGCCAGATATTTTAGAGATCATGTTGTTGTTGTTGTTGTCAACAGATGTCAGCCTTGTCCTCATATGTCCTAACATTCTCACATTTATTGCTCTTGTTATTTGCTGTGTGCAGTTTTTAAAGAGTTTTCTGCCTTAGAGGCTAAACTGCACACTGCATTTTTAGTTATAAGTACTAATTATATATTTTAGTCATCTGGAACACTGCTTTGAGTTGCAAAACTAAAAGTACATATAGAGAAGTATTTTGATATGCTGTGACAGGATCACATAATATAACTTCCTGAGCTTCCACTTGGTCGCCCCCAATTTATGTGAAATTTGCAAGTATATTGACCCCTTGTGCAATATCAGGTACTCTTAATTTCTACAACTCCTTATTAAAAACTAGCAGACATCCCCTTTTTTCATCATAAATGTGATAGCTTGATGTCTGAATATTTACAGTACACAATCAGTGAAGTAAAGTGTGCTCGTATATTGAAATAAACATTGGAATGTGGTTTAATGATGTGAAGAAATTGTACACATATAATTTAAATTATATATATTGAGAATGAAGTTTTGAACCATACTGTGAAACTCTGTTGCAATACTAACATATAGTCTCACAGCCTTCACTGCCAGACATCCCAGCACAAATGTGAAGTGAGTGTCATGATGTAATTGGCATTCCCTAAACAGGCAGGAAACAGAAGGGGTCTGAAGAGGGAACACCAAAGTTACATCTCTCCCTCTTTCTCCCCCCCCATGTGTGTGTGTCTTACACACACACACACACACACACTAGATAACATTTTCTTCAGTTCATTGTTATTAACAAATTGAAGAAAAAATATATTCATATACGGTTGTTTGGTTATTAATGTTTATATACTTTGTCATAGTACTAAAAATGTTTGGATGATTTATTGGTTTTATAAAAAATGATGACCAGAGAAAGAAACCATTGGCCCTGTGTATTAACCCTTCAGAACCCCAAATTTACCTTAAGGGGAACAAGGAAAGTTATAACATATGGTCTGTGTTATCTTTATGGAAATGACCAGTTTGAAGTTGAAAGAAAAAGTGAAGGTTACTGCCTAATGCTTGACTTCTTCATATCGGTCCCTTAAATCCAACAGCCAACTCTGATTTACAGTATCAAACTGTACATAAGATATGGTACATTGCACTGTGCACTGTTGGTGTTATGCTACATTGCACTGTGCACTGTTGGTGTTATGTTATATTGCACTGTGCACTGTTGATGTTATGCTACATTGAACTGTGCACTGTTTGTGTTATGCTGCAGTAAACTCTCACCATTAGTGTTATGCTACGGTGAAGTGTGCTCCGTTAGTGTTATGCTGTGGTGAACTGTACACCATTAGTGTTATGCTGCGGTGAACTGTGCTCTTTTAGTGTTATGCTGCAGTGAATTGTGCATCGTTAGTGTAATGCTATGGTGAACTGTGCACTGTTGATGTTACGTTACATTGAACTGTGCATTGTTGGTCTTATGTTGCAGTGAACTGTGCACCATTAGTGTTATACTACAGTGAACTGTGCTCTGTTGGTGTTATGCTGTGGTGAACTGTGCACCATTAGTGTTATGCTACAGTGAACTGTGCATTGTTGGTTTTATGCTGTGGTGAACTGTGCACCATTAGTGTTATGCTATGGTGAACTGTGCTCTGTTGGTGTTATGCTGTGGTGAACTGTGCACCATTAGTGTTATGCTACAGTGAACTGTGCACCATAAGTGTTATGTTACACTGCACCGTGCACCATTAGTGTTATGCTACATTGCACCGTGCACCATTAGTGTTATGCTACATTGCACTGTGCACCATTAGTGTTATGCTATGTTGCACTGTGCACTGTTGGTGTTATGCTACATTGCACTGTACACCATTAGTGTTATGCTACATTGCACTGTGCACCATTGGTGTTATGCTACATTGCACTGTGCGCTGTTGGTGTTGTGCTACATTGCACTGTGCACTGTTAGTGTTACACTGTTTGATTCTAAATGGACTTTATGTTGTTTTTTCCCCCTTGTTTTTACTCAGGGCACATTTAAGGTAAAGTTAAGGAACACCATCTGAAGGATCAGCTCAGAAATATTATGAAAAAGTAACAAGGTAGGTCTTGATTTGTGCAGTTAATGCGTTCCTGAATACCACAACATTAATCAGATTTGCATAAAAAGTGACCCTTTTCCCATGTACGCTACTCCAGATGTCAGGGTTTTGGAAATTACATTCCTCCATTAGTCTACCCAACATGACCAAAATTTCAAAATGTTACATAGAAAATAGTATAATTAGTGTAATACACTACACTGATTTTAAGTAGAGGTGACTTTTCCTTTCCTTTTTTGATAAAACCATTCACAAGTCAGTTCCTTACCTTCCTGTTCTTCTTCTTCTTCTACATTTTGGTGTATTAGCTTAAACAGTTGCTTGCACATTTGGGCAATGTTGAGCTGTGTTCCTTATCAGCATGACCCTTATCTGCTATGTAAAGGTTACCAAGAGCTAACACACTTCTGTCTTAGCTGCTGACTCGGGGGTGGCGTGAAGAGTGCAACCATTCAGTCCAATGAGTGACCAGTATCACATGTCTTTCTCCTTTGTCATATTTCCTTGACACATCCATTGTTGAGTGCATTACAAAAATTGTGAAAAGTTTCTGTTAGCAATGTAATGTCTGCCTGCCCACATGGGACAACTTGGCTCCCACTGGACGGATTTTCATTAAATTTGATACTGGAGTACTTTTTGAAACTCTGTCAAGAAAATTCAAATGCCATTCAAATCCAACAAGAAAGACGGTTACTTTACATGAAGAACTGTGTACATTATGATAATATCTTGCCGAATTCTCCTTAGAATGAGAAATGTTTCAGACAAATTTGTAGAGAAATTGAAATACACATGTTTTGTTCAATAACTTTTTTCCAAAAATTATACCAGTTGTGAGATAATGTGAGAAAATATGGTACAGCCAGGCAGCACAGAGGTGACGATGTAATGTGGTGCGGAAAAGGTGTGATTTGCATGCTGGATAACAAAGCAAAATACAGACACACACACAAACTCATGATAGTTAATGCTTAACACTTCATAATTTATTAATTCTGTCACCTCTTGTATGGTGTTTTGCAGCAACATGTTGAAAAAGTGAGAAGCTGCACAACACCTTGTCTATCAGAACGAACTGTTTAGCCACATTGTACATTTAAAAAAGGCTATGAGCAGACAAACATTGCTTTGTTTTAGTGGAGCATATGGCACTTTACAGGAAGACCTGTGTACATTCTGTTATTGCCGGTTTCATAAATTTGCCGTAAAAGCTTTGTCATGAAACACATAATATTTTTATGTAGTTTACAGTGACATTTAGCCAACAGTGCACACACACACACACACAATACATTATTGCATTTCCACTGCAACAGTGGTTATGCGAATGCACCAGAATGTTACATTGTATGTACATTGCCTGTCTTGTTACCTCATTAGATACAATCTTAGATTTCTTTCTCTATCTGTCAAATGTGCTGTCAGTAATACAAGACTGCAGTCCTAAAAGACCCTTACAGGCACCGGTACATTGCATTTTTAAGATTTCCTTGGTTGTGATTTATTTTTCATTATTAAGTGTTTGGGGGAAAAATTTCAGTTGCGTGATGTTTCTTGTGAGTTATGTATGTTATATATATATATTAATTTACTTTATCTGTAATTTAATTTTACAGTGTATGTGTGCCCGTAATCTGTATGTCTATAGGTCATGTTTCTTTTTGATAGTTTAACAGTGTGTCTGTAAAGCAGGTCATACATGATTTAGAATGAATCAGAAGCTATCACATTATGGAGCACACATGCGAACTCAAATTTCATTTACTTACTAAAACTCTTCATTGACTGCAGTTTGCATCTCACCCAAGAAGTTTTTTTGTTCATATGGAGTAGCTCATTTGTTTTATGTGAAGCTGGATGTGAGCTGTTGTATTGCTTCCTGTTTCATCTGTGTACCTTCTCAGATCTTTCATTTTTGATAATTATCTGATTGTCTTTTAAAATAATACTTGTGTCATGTAACAGGTAATTGTGTGAGGTGTGCCCAGAACGTTTCTAGACTAGCAGCAAGAGGACACTACTGCAATTAGTACAGAAATTATCCTCCAGGTTGAGTTGGAATAGATCTGTAGAATCAATTTCTCTTGACTTTGAAGGTCTAACTAGTGCCATTGTGAAGTACTGTCTTGCGAAATGTGACTGCATGTTATGCCCTGTGCACTTTATTCTTTTATGAAAACAGCATACTTTAAGGAGCAGTGCTTGTGTATCTAGTTCTGTTCTGTTGGAGGTTAAGAATAGTTGCTACAGAGACCTTCCAGATGTTACAGAAACTAATCAACTGTCTTAGGATCCAAGTCTTGTGGGACGTGATGCTGTGTCATTGGGTGGGTGGTTTCCAGGGACACACTGTCATGTCCCAGAGCCCCTTAGTCCTCAGACACACAGCTGTGAGATCCTCAGATCTTGCCAAATCACAATCCTGACGGTGGAAGAGACCAAAATATTTCAGACTGCTTTTTCCCAATGTGTATCTTATGCTGATCATTTTCTTCCATGCGCAATGAATTGTGCCTCACAAATTTGTTCCACAGGTACAGACTGTGAACCATCAGTTCTGTGTAGATTTTCTTCTGGGTTTATAGAAGGATGCGTGGTGTAAACAGCCTGCAAAGAGGTGCACTGGCAGTTGGTTTCTTCTCCACAGCACTACTGTGTCTGCAGGAAGTTCTGCCTACTCATAGCATGCTTGTTGTACACTCTCTTTTAATTTTTCCAAAGCTTCAAGAACCATTAGTGAGAGAAAAAAAAGTGTTGGGGAAACTTGCTAATCAGTCCTCGTATTTTAACCCCTTCTATTTGTGTATGTAAACTGACAAAATGATCACTAATATCCAACAATGTGACAGTCACCAGCGCCAGACCTGTGACTGCATTATACCTATTTTTTATGCAAATAAAATTTTGCTTGTTAACTCTTTGAAGCCTAACAATGCTTATTGAGGTCGTACTGCACCGCTAACCTCTAGACGTTGCATTTTATATATTCAACACATATACGTACTGAATATTTTAAACTTGATATATACTCTCCATTTTTTTTCCTCTTCAAAATGCAGTTTGTTTCATAATTCTAACGTATTTGGTTCCTGCATTATTCAAATTTTATATACAGGTGTGCTATAATTAAAAAAATAATTCCGGCTCCAAAAGGTTAAATAGTCACCTTGCCATGGTGGAAAATGAGTGTGGCTTCACACATTTGTCATATACAGTACTGAGAGTTACCAGCTGCTAGAAATGACTTCCTGTATGTTGCATGCTTATTGATAGTACCTACTGCCATGCTTGCCTAGGAGTATAGATTTTATTGTGCTTTGGTTTGGTAAGTACAATTTGTGTTTATGTAGCATTAGTACTAGTATTGATGTGAGTAGTTATTATCGTATTTTGCTAGGTGTGTTCTTTTTTGCTGAATGCTTTTGTACTTGGAAAAGGACTGCTCAGATTATCAGCTTTGCACCACAACACAGACAAAGGGACATGGGCTATGTTGGAGGTACTTTCTTGTCTTGGCACATCTCTACATTTGAACCAGTTGCAATCCTTTGTTACTTCTAGTTACTTTATTATGTTTGTATAAAGTCTTTCTCTACTTAAACAAGGATACTGTTCAGTAGAAGTTTGTGTACATGTTAAAAAACAGATGCAATTTATATTTGTTTGGTTTCGTACAATTAATGTGGTATGCATCTCACTTCAAAATCTTACATAATTACTTTTGCCTGTTTGGCACTTGTGAATCTGATGTTTATTGGACCGTGCATCATTGTGATAACTGAAGAATAAAAACTTATAGGCTCAACATGTTTCAGGCATTACTATGCCCATCATCAGGAGCGCACGCCTATGATGTTGTTTACCACATTGGTCGTTTCATTCTTGGTTTGGTGTATGTTGGTGGTTAGGTGCGGTTAGCCCGGACACTACTCTGACCTAACCACACCTAACCTCCAACATACAGCAAACCAAGAATGAAATGACCTATGTGGTAAACAACATCAAAGTTGTGAGCTCCTGATGATGGGCATAGTAATGCCTGAAACATGTTGATCCTATAAGAAGTACAATAAAATAATAAGTGGCATCTAGTTGGTTTTTTAATCTTCAGTTCTTACATAATAATTTCAAGAAGGAAGTGAAAAGAAATTTGTATATTGTCAGGAATTCTATGGGATCCCTGATGTTCAGAATGATCACAAATGTCAGCTCTCCCTGGATTTTAAGAAAGCCTGTAATTGATCAGAAGAGTAGTTTTGTGTTAACGCTTTCACTGAGGTATACGCATGAAACAAGTGCGGTTAATTAGAGTGCATCTAAAGAACCCTGCAGTGAATTCTGGAATGGTATACGTGTGTTGGATGCATTTTGTGTGCATTGTGGTATGAAACTGTGAGATGCTGTATTGCCTGTGCTTCGCAATTTTACTGTTACGGAGCCCAAGAAAATCAGTAGGGTTGGAAATAAAATGGGACACATGTGCTTCTGGTGTATGCTGTTGGTGTTACTTGATTGGGTGAGATCTTGAGAACTGTAAAGAAAAATGTGAAGCTGTTTCAGGCTCACTGTCCTGTAGTAAGGAGTTTGGCCTGGAATTCTGTAAATGCTGAGAAAACTGAAAATGTGTCTCAGGTCTCATGAACAGAATTCGAGACAAAATTACAGCATAGAGATAGTTAATAACGCTTTTGAAAATGTGGCAAAGTTTAAATATTCGGGAATGATATTAATGAACCAGCAGCGATTCATGCAGAATGCTAGGGTCATTGAGGGCCGTAATTTTGTTCACGTGAAGGGGATGGAATGGAACTAACATTATGCATGCATGAATTCATGGTGAACTGAATGACTTAACATTAAATGTTCAAATGACCACCACCTTTTGTTGGACACATCTGAAGATGACGAATGTTGTCTGCCGTTCGCTGCAAAGCATTGTTCTCAGTGTTGGTAATCTCCAGTTGGATGTTGTCTTTCAAAGCATCTGTGGTGTAAGGTTTATTCCTGGACATGTCAGGTCTGGCAATCAAGGGAGCTGCAGTTCAGAGGAGTAATGATGCATGCCGCTCAGCACCATCTGTTGAGGCCGCAGCAAGTTATTCATGTACAGTACCAGCATGAACAGGCAGTGCTTCTGCAGCAAGTTCCTTCTGCTTCCAATCATTTGTTCAAGAATTACAGGCAAAAACATCTAGGAATTGTGTCATCCCCGTTGTACGTGTGAGAACTTTGGGAAGTGTGGGTAGTCGAACACAACTATCACTGAGGTGTAATTTTAGTGATTATGTATTGAGAAACAACTACATGTTTCGGCCCATGGTAACCATCTTCAGGTTGTCTTGGGAGTGCTTAAG
>Ga0209755_10009824_pt1 | contig 10085 bp, 8 predicted proteins | sample TergutCo191P1_FD_187301 | JGI IMG/M metagenome (GOLD analysis project Ga0209755, IMG submission 187301) | Cornitermes sp. P1 segment gut microbial communities from Petit-Saut dam, French Guiana - Co191P1 (SPAdes) (version 2) | ecosystem: Host-associated > Arthropoda: Insects > Digestive system >...
GTTCCGTTCGCTGAGAACCATCGGTTCTACGCTCACTCCACGAACTTCAGCCTAGCGGCAGTAATGAAAAATGTTAATGTTTTCGGCTCTTTAACTTCGCAACTGAAACATTATATAAAGTTTTGAAACGTGATAACTCGTGAAGCAAATACTTTACTCCTTCCGCTATGGTAGAGGAAAACCAAAAGCAGACAACACATATGCCGAAAAAATAGCGTTTGTTCGCTGCGCTCTCTCCACGCAATTTTTTCGGCACGGACTTCCAAAGGCATTTATAGTCTCTCACCGCTAGACAGCCTCACCTTCACTTCGTTACGGTTCGGCAGACTAGCGACAACCATGTGAGTGATGATTGATAGCCCTCTTACTGCCATAGCGGACAGTTTTTATCATGATAGCTTTAGTCAGCACTTGCCCCACTACGATTTTTTAAAAAATGAAAGGATAACCTTGTATAAAAATCCTTGAAAGTGATAACATCATTCAGTCTTTGGCGGGGTAAAAAAAATGTAGCATGTATGTAGTGATACCAAATTTCGGGATACCCATATATATATCTTATTTATTATTATATTTACTTTTTTAGAAAGCATAAGCAAAATAAAAAGAGAATTTATATTATATGAGAATAAATAATATCTCTTTATACTCATTAGTATTACGATTTTCAATGTAGCATAAAACCCAATAAAATGACGCATAATCTTTGATACAACACAACGCATGAGAGGAATTTTTTTATCAAGGGGAGTGCGTGCGTCCGTTAGAATTTGCCATCTTTTGTAACTTTCTGTAAAAATAAATGTAACCAGTATTTTTCATCAAAAAAATTCGTATCAATAAAAACAACTGCCGCTATCTCAATAACACACAATATCAATAACGGCAGTCAGATAAAACACAACTCATGCTTTGTTTACCCAACCTAAAGGGGGCACGGGGGAAAACAGGCGAAAGCCTTAAGCCTGTATCCCAATATCAACCCAATACCGAGCCTCAGAAGTCCGCTTCTGCGCCATGCCAAGTTCCTTCATCCGCATCCCGAACATCCTCTCACTGGTTGCAAGTTCATTGCTTTCATCACACCAATCCTGATATGCCTGAAAAAGTTCCCTCGCCCGAACCATAATACCCGGTTTCTGTACGCACCGTTCCTTGATAAAATTCCCGATGACATCCATCTCACCACGATACTCGTCAGTGGCATTCAGAATAATCGGCGGAGTGTTCAATCCTTCTTTCTGCCAACGCAGCATACCTTCAATCAGCCAATTTAGAATACCGGATTTTTCCGCAAGCAATTTTTCTTCCAAAGTCTTATCCATTTTTTCTTCAGAAATTCTTGTTGTAAAAGGAATTAGTTTTATTCGCCGCCAGATACCATGATCTGTTCCTTTAATGACAGGCTTGTGATTGCTTGCCATAAAAATTTTAAACGTAGGTACAAAGTTAAAATACTCTCCGTATAAAAACCGTGCTGTCAGTTGATCGTTACCTGTAGCCTGTTTAATCAGATGCTCCGAAAGTCGCTTGCCTTGTTCAGTTTCAGCAGTTGAAACAAAACGAGTTCCTCTTAATCTTGCGATGTCATTTGTCGCAGTTTCATTGATTCGTTTCATAAAAGTATCTGCATAAGTTGAAGTAGCGTAATCACCAAGAATATTCATAATAACATTTAAAAAGGTACTCTTTCCATTTGCACCAGTACCGTAAAGAATAAACATCGACTGTTCGCTGATGTCTCCGCTAATAGACCAACCTGCGGCAGTTTGGAGAAACGTTATTAAATCACCTTTGTAGTCCATAATCTCTCGTACAAACTGTTTCCACTTAGGACAGTCAGCGTCTTTTTCATAACGTACCTTCGCCATCTTCGTGATCCTATCTTCCTGTTTATGCGGCAATAGTTCGCCTGTACGCAAATCAACCGTTCCATTTTCCACATTTAACAGCCACGGATTAGTATCAAGATCATCTACAGTTGCGTTCAATTCTGGAATAAAACTCGCTCCTTCTACAAACGCCTTTCTCCGTCGGATTGATTCGCCTTGAGTGGCGTATTTTTCAATTTCAAACCTTTCCCTGTAATCAGCAGTTTTCTTAATCTCAGAATAAATACTGCGAACTACATCGAGTGCCTTAGTATAAATCAGCGCTCCGCTGTCCGCTATCCAATGAGTACCATTCCAGACAACCCATTTTTTCCACGGTGCGATGTAACGAATTTCCTTTCCGAATTTCGCTAACATTCTGTACGCCGTAGTCGAATCCGTAAATTGAAGCAATCCCATTTGAAGCTGATGAATACGAAGATGAACCGCTTCCTCTCTGAGAACATCCTCAGTGTTGCTTACCATACATTTTTTTTGCATAAAAACTCCTTGCATTTAGAATTAATGTTCAAAATGTATGTTGTTACGACAGCGAAGGAAATAAGTATTTTATGCAAATTTAGAGTGATTAAGAGATATAGAGTAGTACACCTTTTCTCAAAATGTTAATTATTTTAAATATTGCTAATTTATTCATGTAATGATATAATTAAAGCAAATAAAGTGAGGAATATTTTATGTATACAAGTAAAGTTCTTTATATATCTGATCTTGATGGTACTCTTTTGAATAAATCGGCAAAAATAACTGATTACACAGCTAATAAATTAAATCTTATGATAGAGCAAGGATTAAATTTCTCAGTTGCTACAGCTAGACTTCTTGATCCAGTACGTAATATGCTTACTAATTTGAAGATAAATGTTCCAATTATTTTAATGAACGGCGTATTAATTTATGACATTAAACATGAAAAATATATAAGAGTAAATAATATGTTTCCTGAAGTTGTTATAACAATAGTTAAAGCAATAAAGAAATTTGAAATTTCCGGATTTATGTATGAGTTGAATAATGAAAGATTTATAACATATCATGAATTTTATAAACAACATCCAATCCCTGAATATATAGAAAAAAGGGCAGCTAGTTATAAATCAATATGCGCACCAAATGGTCTTTCAAATATATCACCAGATAATATAGTATATTTTACTTTAATTAACACACAAGAACGTCTACAACCACTTTATGACGCTATTGTTACACAACCAGAAATAAATTTAGCATTTTACAAAAATATATATAGTGACGATATGTGGTTTTTAGAAATATTTAGCAAAGATGCATCAAAAAAAAATGCGATTTTCTATCTTAAGCAAATATATGGATTTGAACATGTTGTGGGTTTTGGTGACAATCATAACGATCTACCATTGTTCCAAGCATGTGATATACGGGTTGCTGTAGATAATGGAATTCCAGAAATTAAAGAACTCGCTGATTTTATCTGTGATACAAATGACAATGATGGTGTTGCAAAATGGTTAGAAAATAATAAGGCTGTTTTTATTAAAGATAAATAATATTATACTAATATCTTAAAAAAATATTTTAATCGGAGGAAATTAAAATGCCTAGAAAAGAAGGCTTAGAGTATAATAAAGTTATTGGTGCAAAAATAAAAAAAATGATTGCCGAGAGAGGATGGGATGCAGATAAACTTGCGCGTCATCTTTCAATTCAATGTTACAGAAATTTACCAGATAGTGACAGAGGAGAAAACTTTAAGGCAATCTTTGGAGATAATAGCAATGATCCATTGGATGATAGAGATAATACTATAATTAAAAATTATCTCGAAAATAAATATAAAAAATCAAGTAGAAAAATAGTTGTTAAAGAAAAACAAGAAGAAACATTCACTTTGAATTATGCTATTTCAGAGGAATCAATTAAAAATTATTTAAGTGGAATAACAGCGATTCCTATGCTTGAATTTATTAGTTTGTGCCAACTATTAAATATTTCATTAGATACTTTTATAACGGATGTATATAAAGAACTTAAATATAATTATTCTCCTGTCATATCTACTGAAACTACAACAGAACAAGCTTATAATATTTTTACAAAGAATATATTTGGTGACAAAAAGGATAATCGTTATGTTTTTGACACAGAAAAGCAACAACAATTTTTTTCAAGTCTTCTTTTTGGTAATAAAACAAAAATTATTCTACATTTTACTTATTTACCTATAAAGTTAGATTTAATAAATCAAGAAACGGGGGAGAAAGTAATTTTTCAAAGAGGAAAACTGACTTTTGAAATGAGAAATGGTATGTGTCACGTCACATCAAATTTGGAAGTAAGTTCGCAGGGAACTCGTACTGAATACAAAGGATTTGCTGTTATAATGAACCCACATAGTACTGGTCCTACATGTACTTGCTTTCTAAAAGAAGTTAATAATTCTTTTGGAATATTTATTTTATTTACTTTTAGATTATCACGCTTGGGATCTACTATAAGGAAAATTCGTATTTCAGAATGCATGTCTGTTAGAAGAGATGATGGTACATCGTTTATTTATCGGCTTCTGATATCAGAAAACAATATTGACGATGAGAATATGAAATATTTTTGTCATCTCTTGAAATTAATGACAAGTGAAAATACAAATGATGATAGATTATTAAATATTATTATTACAGAAAAGACTATTAAGATATTGAAAAAATATTTCAATGGAACTCTATCAACAAAAAATGAAAACTCTCTTTATATTGAGCTACAGAATTATTTTGGTGGTATTGATAATGAATATATAGATATAATTGAAAAATTAGAACATGCTAATAATAAAAAAGAAGCGGTATATATTATTGATCCTGCTATTTTTAACAAAAAAAATAAAAAACACCTCCTGCTTTGGGCGTGGCTTGGAAAATTTGGATTGTCCGCAAGACATGATAAAATAGACAGTATGCTAGATGACGAAGTTGAACGTATCTATAAAACTATTTATCCTATGTTTCATAATAATGATGAAACACTAGACTATTAAAAACATATTATTATAAATATGTAAAAAATACACTCTTTGATGTAAAAAATACAGATTTAGATGTATAACATTATTATATATATTTATAGTATTTTATATATTTTTTATAATTTCTAGTGTATATTGATTGGTAGAGTAACAAAGAAGATTAACAATTTGTGGCAAAACTTTAAATTAAACATAGGAGGAGTTTTTTATGAATTCAAACTTAATAGTCATGCTGACACACAACGATTTGACTGTAAAAAATGCATTGAACTATTTTGAAGAGTGCCAGGATCTTCCGGTTGAATATTGGGGGTTCAAGAATGTAGGTATTCCAGAAAAAGATATGCGTGAACTTGTTATCTCAATGAAAAATGCTGGAAAAAAAACAATTCTTGAAGTTGTAACATATTCTGAAGAATCCAGTATGAAAGCGGCTGAATTTGCCTGTAAAAATGGTTTTGACTATCTTATCGGGACATTGTATTTCCCCAATGTTTGGGATTATCTAAAATCCCAGTTAATAAACTATTTCCCTTTTGTTGGTAATGTATATGGCAGTCCGAGTATACTAACTGGCAGTATTGAAGATATAATAAATCAAGCAAATGAGTTATATGAAAAAAGTATACCAGGCGTAGATATTCTTGCATATCGTTATCGTGATGGCAATCCTGAAACACTTGCTAAACAAGTGATTACTCAAATAAAGCCTAAGGCTATCTTAGCAGGTAGCATTGACAATATTGAACGCATAAAATCAGTTAACTCCATAAATCCATGGGGATTTACAATAGGTAGTGCCTTATTTACACAGAGATTTAAAGAAGATTCAAGTTTTCGAGTAAATCTAGAAAATGTTTTAAATATTATGGAAACAATCAAAAGCTCAGTAGTTTAATATTTAATTATTTTAGGAGGAATTTTTCTATGAAACAAATTACTATTTCTGAGGCGCAAAAAATTACATCGCCTAACCCAATTACACTGGTATGTGTAAATACTCCTGTTGGAATAACTAATCTTACAGCAGTATCATGGTGGACATATCTTGCTAATCGACCTCCTTTAATTGGCTTCGCATTAAGTAAGAAGAGTTATACTGGTGAACTTATTTTGAATAATGGTAAAGTAGTTTTAAGTATACCAGGTGAAGAAATTGCTGAAGAAGCATTCCAATGTGGCTGTTTTTCTGGTAGAGATATAAATAAAACTGAAAAACTGGGAATTGAACTTACAGAAACAATTGAAAAATTTCCCATACATAGTAAATTAGCTTTTATTTGTATACTCGAAAATACGGTTGATGTTGGAGACCATACATTTTTCATTTGTAGGGTTAACGACATTCTCTACAATGAAAGAGAAAAACAGCTATATTCGTGGGGTGGATATTCAAAATTAGCACCATTAGATCAACCCACCACAGTTTAACAACTTATAAAGAGAGGAGAGAGGAAAATTTTTAAATAAGATATGGTAACTGCTCAATTTGGTCAGCGACAGTTACCATATCAGGTACAACACACTTACTGCGAGAGTAATGTGCTTCTTATAATGTAAGATAAATACCCCCCGAAGTCAAGTGTCTTGTATGAACATCGAAAAATAATTTTATCCTCTGTTTGAGAAAACAAAGGAATAAATAAGAGGTCTGTCCCGGTCAGCGGTCTGTAAAACCGTCGTCAAAAAACGGATCGGAAGGAGACGAGTGGAACAATACCACCAGACCTCATTTATCAATAAATCATTTTGGAGGGTATGAAGATGAAAAAGATTTATTTCGGAACAGGACTTGCTTCCTCAAAGGAGGAGAGTCAAGGGTTTGGCTTGGAACTGCTGAATATGGTCTTAAAAAGTTTAGTTTTAACTAAGGAGTATGCAGCGGATGGTGTTTTACATGAAATAGGTACTGTTGGGTACAAAGTTTCGGAAAAACAGCATAGTAGACTAATGGAAGAGCAGCAGAACCTTATTATTAATATGGTTCAAAATCTGAATATTGAAGGATTTTATAGCGTCGAACTTTCTCATTCATACCATGATTTTGATTTATATAAGAGCATCCACCGCGAAGTAGAAATGAAAATGCATCGATTTGTAAATTTGCCAAATTTCCAAAAATACGGGGAATATACAATAATACAAATTGCACAAATGAAGTTTCTGTATTGCACTGAAAATGCAATGGTTAAACTCGGATGGCTCATCGGTGATAAACCTTCTTTAAACACAGTTGATATAGGAAAAGCTGAAATGCTTATAAATCAAGGCAACTTAAATGAGTTCTACTTTGATTCAATGTATCGTTATGTTTTTCCAGATGATGCTTTTTCCTTTGTATATACAACGGCAGGCGTAGATATAATTGACGGTAAAAGATATGCGCCTTATACAGTTACTAAATCACAACGTAGACCGCTTTTAAGTGAGCCGATAAAGCCTTACCTTTCTAAGATCCCTGAATCAAAACATAAAAGACGAGCATTAAATTTATACGATCAGAATATTGTAAACAATTATGAGATGTTCTTCGGCGAAATCGACACATACGACTTTCTGTCGGCAGAAGATCAATTAATAAACAAGTTGCAGTTCATCCAAGATCGGGTTCTTGGTATAAACGCAGCTTAAATAAATTATAAGGAGAAAATTATGAAAATTTATCAAGAATTACGAGAACGAAATTTAATTGCACAAACAACAAACGACGCGGAACTGGAAAAACTATTTAACAACGGTGGCGAATACGTCTACATCGGTTTTGATGCCACTGCTCGAAGCTTACATATCGGAAGCCTGCTACAGTTAATTATTTTAAAACGATTGCAAAACGCAGGACATAAGCCAATTCTTCTTATCGGAGGCGGTACAACAATGGTTGGTGATCCGTCAGGTAGAAGCGATATGCGACAAATGCTTGATACAGAAGAGATCGATAAAAATACAGAGTGCTTTAAGAAACAATTCGAGCGATTCATTGACTTTAGCGATGAAAAGGCACTTATAGTAAACAATGCAGATTGGCTTCTTAACCTCAGCTATCTTCCGTTTCTACGTGAAGTAGGAGCACACTTTAATGTTAATCGTATGTTATCAGCCGAATGTTATAAACTACGAATGGAAAAAGGACTTTCATTCCTTGAGCTTAATTACATGATAATGCAAGGCTTTGACTTCCTTGCCTTATATGAAAAATATAATTGCCGGATAGAGTTAGGAGGCGACGATCAATGGTCTAACATTCTTGGCGGCGTGGATCTTGTACGTAAGGTTCGTAGAAAAACAGTTTATGGAATGACATTCAATTTACTGACTACAAGTGAAGGGATCAAAATGGGGAAGACACAAAAAGGCACTATTTGGTTAGATGCCGAAATGACATCTCCATACGATCTTTTTCAATACTTCCGCAATGTCGATGACAAGGATGTTATAAAATGCCTGAAGTTCTTAACTTTTCTTCCCTTGGATAAAATTCAAGAAATAGATAACTGGTCATGCGGAAGGATTAACGAAGCAAAGAAAATATTGGCTTACGAAGTTACAAAGCTTGTTCATGGTGAAACAACTGCCCAAAACATTTTAGAGTCATCTGAGAAAATATTTTCCGGTACAGGTGGAAATAGTGGGATGACAACTACAGAAATTAGGGTAGATAAATGTTTAAGCATAATTGACATCTTGTTGGCAATAAAATTCGTAACAACTAAATCGGAAGGACGCAGACTAATCCAAAGCGGTGGTATATATATGAATGATAACCGGGTAGATGATTTTGAGTTGATGATTAACCCTGCTGACTTTCTATCTGATGACATTGTAATTCGCAAAGGGAAGAAATCATATCATAAAATTAAAATCCTGTCTGCTTAAAGAAATGGAGTCTAGGATAAACAGGTTGTTTGATTTACATCATCGGACAACCTGTTTAATTCAACCTAACAATATTTTCTGATTATATATAAAATTCACATCATAAAATCATCCGTATCTATATTAAAAACCCCAACAAATCCATCAACGAAATCAGGTAAATGCATTTGGAAATCCATACCTACTACATTACCATCTTCTTCCCAAAAAAATGGTTTAATTAGCGAAATAATCTTATCTTTATTTTTATGTAAGAAACTTTTTTCCTTATCTGTTAATTTAAAACCATGTTCAATATATTTATCAAAAGCAACAGGTAATTTTTCATGAACAATTTTAAGAGTATGCTCACTTCCTCCAGTAAAATCTAAACATGCAAGCCTGTAAATTGTTAAAGTAATTTCATCTCCATCTTTTATTTTATTTTCTTTAAAAAATTCAAGTAGTTTTTCACCTGTTTCTTTTTGTTCATCCGTTCTTTTTATACGTCGAATTCTTGGCTTTCTGGAAGCGGGCATATAATACTCCTTAAACATGAAAAATATAGTAAAATTGTAGAATATCATAGATTTTTACTCAATACGATCTGTAATTGCAAAAACAGACTATTTCTGTTACTTTATTTGTATGACAATAATAAGCACCACAGAAACCCCTGAAACAATCGAATTTTTCTCCCGTGTTGCCAATATAATCGAACAAGCACGGAAATTTGTCGGCAGAACCGCTGATTTGACAACTACCGTTACCTATTTTAAAGTAGGTCGCATGATCGAAAAAAAGAGAGCAAAGCACATCATTTCAGAATAAAACCCCTTCAAGATCCAATCCCTGCGTTTTCTGCCTTACTCTCAAATAAACAAACGATTACTTTTTATAAATACTTAAATTCCTCCATAAGTTTTTCATAATAAAGTATTTTTATTCCAAAACACCGTATCAAAAAGATACTGTAATTAAGAATATCTTAAAATTTCAGATGAAAAAGCTCACCTTTTTGGGTGATTTTAAGGTGATTTAGGTATGATTTTTTTGTTTATAGGATTACAGGTTACATAGACCTAGCATATTAAGGCATTAAACGGTAAAATTTGGATAATATGTTCGCCGTTATAAATATTCTGCTAGGATTTATCGCCTCAATAGGTCTTTATCGCCTTTTTTTCTCAATCAACCGTCCGGTAACGAAGGGATGTTCCATTATACAGCTAATTTTATGTATAGTGATGATGCCATTATTGCTATTTATGGGCAGGCTTTTTGCCGGTTATGATTCTTTTATGCTGCCTTTTGTTACCACTATTATCACCTACACCTATGAA
>Ga0209755_10009825_pt1 | contig 10085 bp, 8 predicted proteins | sample TergutCo191P1_FD_187301 | JGI IMG/M metagenome (GOLD analysis project Ga0209755, IMG submission 187301) | Cornitermes sp. P1 segment gut microbial communities from Petit-Saut dam, French Guiana - Co191P1 (SPAdes) (version 2) | ecosystem: Host-associated > Arthropoda: Insects > Digestive system >...
CTGGTCTTAAGAGAGGTGAGAACTAAGCATGAGTAAATTTAGCTTATGACTAACATACAGTACATGTAAGAATACTAAGAGAAAACCACAACAACAAAAAAATCAATGTGTGTCAACTACACAACAAAACAATTTTATTAGATGGCAACTAGTTTCAATCCTAGCCTCAGGTCATTGTCATGCCATGATATAAAAATATGAACTTATATAGAAACTAAAAACTATAAGTTGACATTCAAGTATTAGAATGACATTCTGTGTATTGTGGAATGTAATTACAATACACTGTAAGTAAACAGCTATCTACTTATCAGTATCATAAGTAATAGCAACTGCCTGAATAGTGTAATATTTGATTACGTTGCTTATTCAACATGACTTTCAATTCTTGTTTTTTAAACTAATATTTACTTGTCATGCACTGATCTGATTTCAGGAACCTCATTCTAATACTTGTGGAATGTCATTAATATATATAAGAATCTATGAGGGCTTTTTACCTCCACAATATAATTCTACTATAAAAGGAAAATGCATCTCAAATTTTTAATTGACAGTACACTGGAACATATCAGGAGATACTGGTAAAATTCAGCACACAAGCACTTTTATTCTTAATACATTTATTAAGATATATAACAGCTGACATAAAACAAATACAGCACCTCTACTTTATGACAATCTTGCATTTGGTATTATTAAAACAGTTTTTCCTCTTGTACACTTTTCATACATGTTGACTGTATTTTTTATATAAAAGGGAAAAATATCCAACTTATGGTGATTAGTTTTTGTATATGTTCACATTCTTGTATCATGGCAAGATGACCCTTTAGGTGAGCATTCTGGTAACATAACAGTCACATCCATCCATGACAGATACAAGCAGAGATATGACATGTGAGAGCAACTGACATACATGCACACTCAAGGGAGACATAACACACAAGAGACATGGCCACATGACTGTTGTAAGCAAATGCTTGGCAGATGAGTACCAACATGACAGACACGTCCATAATACATAGAAGATATCAGTCAAACATGGTGTACGTGGTGTAATCAATAAGCTTCCGGACTGAATTTTTTGCACTCAAACAGAGTGTAGTTACCACACCAGCCACTAGAGGTATTATTCCCAAGGTATCATGGGCTGGTGTGCTGAAAGCCAGCTTTCTGTGTGTATCATGTGTGACACAACTCTAGCTTTTATCAAGAGGTGCAACGTTCTCTCTGTTATTATTGAGATGGCGGATTTCCGTGAACAGTATACTTGCATCAAATTCTGTTTCAAGTTAGGGAAAACTCCTACAGAATGTTATGAAATGTTGAAGACAGCTTTTGGGGAACAAGCTACGGGTCGTTCCCAAACATTTCAGTGGTTTTCCCCGTTTAAGACAGGCAGAACTTCAATTGATGATGATGAACGTTCTGGTCGACCAGTGACCAGTTCAACGCCAGAAATGATTGAGAGAGTGCGTCAGATTATCTGCAAGGACTGTCGTCTTACCATTGATGAAGTCAGTATGCTAGTGGGAATTAATCATGGAACTTGTCATAAAATTTTAACAGAAGATTTGAAGATGCAACGTGTTGCATCAAAGTTCGTGCCCAGACTCCTGAGTGTCCCAAAAAAAATGACTTGATGTTTGCTTGGACCTCAAAGAAAATGTTGCTAACAACCCAGCTTTCTTTTGAATGTCATTACGGGTGACGAAACCTGGGTTTACGCCTATGACCCGGAAACCAAAACTCAATACAGTCAATGGAAAAGTCCGGGGTCACCTCGACCAAAGAAGGCAAGACAAGTGAGAAGCAACATCAGGTCAATGTTGATTTGTTTCTTTGATCAGAAGGGAATTGTTCACAAAGAATTTGTTCCTCCTGGTAAAACAGTTAATGCTGCATTCTATGTCGAAGTTTTTAAATGTCTATGGGAGAATGTGTGAAGGAAGCGACCTGATCAGTGGCTGAACAACACATGGCTGCTCCACCATAACAATGCACCAGCCCATGCTGCCCTCCTGACTCGATGGTTTTTGACCGATAACAACATGACCGTGGTGCCACATCCTCCCTACTTGCCCGACCTTGCACCCAGCGACTTTTTCTTTCTTTATTTCCAAAACTGAAAATGAAGCTTAAGGGGCGAAGATTTCAGATGGAGGAAATTCAAGCATAGTCACAGGCCGTCCTGAACACGCTACTAGAAAATGACTTCCAGGAATGTTTCAAAAACTGGCAGCGCCGCTGGGATCATTGTCAAGCCTCAGAAGGGGACTACTTTGAAGGTGATGCTGGCCCCTAATGTCGAAGGTAAGCTTTTCTGTGTTTTAAGTCATCAATCCGGAAACTTACTGACTACCCCTCGTACATCTGATCGTTTACGGAAGCTGAATGTGACACTGTCAGTAAACAGCGAAACAGTGAAAAAGCTTGATGCAGAGAGATTCATTTTCAAGAAATTAAATTATTTAAAAGTTTAATGACAATATCACATTGAAATCTCAAAAACATTTGTCACTTTGAAAAACTTGGGTGCTAATGTAGAAAGAATTATACAGGCTATCAAAGCTTCAGTGAAGGGAGTTTAGGTAGTTACCAGTTATGATAAAATAATCATGGTTTCACTAAAAATGCTCCAAACTATGAGGTCAAGGAAAAAATGCTACATTGCAATTAAGTGCAACATTAAAGCCAAGTGAATGGGTGTAATATCAAAGTGTGACACAAGGAACAGTACAGGGACAAAAAGGGAACAAAAAAAAAATCAATGAGTTTGAAACAAACAGTAAGAAGAAGAGTGTATTGGGGATCTTGCAGATGTTGACAGTAAATTGGGATGGGTTACCAATTTGTAACTCACTTGCCAGATATAAGATTTTCACAGACAGGAGTGTGAAGATCACAAGTCTTTCTAGGTAGTAACAACATGTGCCAGCAGAGATAGATAACAACATTTCAGAGGTACCTGCTATCTCATTCAAGGTATAAATTTCCACATTTCTTCCCATTTCCATTTTGTTTCATGACCCACAGAAATTTGTAGGTAGACATGTGCCTGCAAAGAACTTATGCTAAAAATATTAAAATTCCATACTTCTTCCAACTCACCAATTGTTTCCTGACCCAGGGTAGTTTGTAAGGAGGCATGTTTCATCAAATAAGTTGCGGAACTGGCCAGTGCGAAAACGAGCTACCACACTATCTTCCATATCAATACACACAGCCTGAAATAAAATAAAATCACATGTTTACCTTCTCTCTTTATGCATGCACATATGAGAAATTTGATCATTCTGAGGGAGGGGGGAAGACAATATATGTATAATGTAACATCGAGACACATTAGTGCAACCGATGTCTCAGTGGAAAACCAATAAGCATTACATATGCAGAGTGTGTGTTTGTAGTTTGAGGAGGTGCTGATAAGTCCTTAGCCCAACCAGGAAGGAAACAAGCTACAGTGACCAAACTCGGGATTTATTTAACACACTCCCCACAAGGTTCAATAAACTTCTTAGCCCGTTGCTATAACTTTTGCAAACCATTCAAAAAAAATTCAGAAGGTTGTCCGTCCAACCAGGTCTCCATGGCAGCAATGACCTCCATGTTGGATGAAAAATAGCAACCTTTCACTTGTTTTTTCAGTCCAGGGAACAGGTGGTAGTCCAATGGGGCCAGATCCAGAGAATAGGGTTGGTGAACAAGACAAAAGAAGCCCAGGTAGGCCAGTTTCTTCTGGGTTGCAAGTGCCCTGTGAGCCAGGGCATTGTCATGCAAGAACACGACCCCCATGGTGACCTTCCTGCGGCATTTTTCTTTCAAAATGTCCGTCAATTGCACCAACAGAGATAAGTAATACTCTGCGTTGATAGTTCGACCCTTTGGAAGATAATCAATCAGGAGGATGTCGTCTTGATCCCAAAAAATTGAGTCAAGAACATTCCCAGCAGATTTTTGCACTTGAAATTTTTTGGGGCAGGGTGAGACGCTATGCCGCCATTCCACTGATTGTTGCTTTGTCTCTGGGTCATAGTGATATAACCAGGTTTCATCCATGGTCACCAATCGTGACAGGAACTCATTTGGATTGCACTGAAAAAATTCCAAAGCTGCTCAAATGACTGGCAGCGTTGATGTTTTTGATCTGCATTCAGACATTTTGGGACCCACTTTGCAGAGAGCTTATGCATGTCCAAATCTTCATGAATGATGGACTCAACCATCTCAGGTGAGATGCCCAGTTGCTCAGCTATTGATTTAGCCAAAATCCGCCAGTCTTCCAAGATTAGCTCGTGAATTTGATCAATAATCTCCGGGGTGATCACTGTTTTGGGTCATTCAGGACGAGGCACATCACAGGTGGAAAAACCACCATGTTTGAACTGGGCCACCCAGTTTTTGATGTTGGCATATTATGGTGCATGTTCCACTAATGTTTCTGTCAGAATGGCATGAATTTCATTTGGAGCCTTGCATTGCAAGAAAAAACTTAATGACAGCTCATGTCTCCATGTTGTTGAAATCGCGCGCATCGCCTGACATGCTTCCTTTCAGCCTCTGTAGCAAGAAAAGACTTGGAATTAGGCACACGAACAGACCCCTCTTTCCAACAACACTATTGATCCTGTCCTACTACACTGAGAAGTAGGTCGGGCTAAGGGCTTATCAGCACCCCCTCACAGTAGGGATCCAGCATACAATGCATCTGCACCATATTGTCACCTGTGGCTCATCTGGCTCTGCAAACTCTTTCCATATTATCTCATGAACAGCACAATTTTCAAAAAGAAAGTTGCTGAATATAAAATGCATGCTTTACTTTTCTCTACAAATCTCTCTGAAACATTTTTCATCCTAAGAAGAACTGAGTGAGATATGATCATAAATGTATATTGGTCTTCACGTAAAGTACCTGTTGTTCATATTAGATCTTAATGAAACCTGAATTTTCTCAACAGATTTTTGAAAAATACTCAAATATCATGTAAATCCATCCAGTGGGAGCCGAGATGTTCCAAACGAAAGGGCAGACAGACATGACGAAGATAATAGTTGTTTTTTGCAATTTTGCACACATGCCTAAAAATAAAAATACTTAAACAACGAAGTCTAAGAAAAATATCAGTTCTTAAGACATGAAGAATGGGCAAAGAGAAATGATTCCAACCTTGTCACTAAATTTACATTTCTGCTTCTTACTGGATTGTTTTGAACTGGTGTATTAATCAAAGACTATAGTCTCCTAGTATGCGTGATTACTGAAATTTTGGTGGAAGTTACTGCCTCTACCATCAGGGTAAAATAATAACGATGTTCTGCTGACTTACTGATTCTCAAAGAAATTAAAACATGTCATCACACTTAGGTCACTAACATTGCAGTTGTACTGACATGTAAACACTCTGGATCACAAGTTTCATTGGATGAGAATGGAGGAACTATTGACCCCTGCAGAAATCTGCATGCCACAAAGAACGTTAAGTCCAAGTTACAAAACTTACCCTTGCTTTAACTTTTGCATTCTCCAAATCTGCAATTGTTTTGAAACTTTTCTCTGAAATTTCACCTGAACTTGAGAAAAAACTGTGAAATGCCTCAAGCATTCCTCTATTGGGCTGAATGTGCTGAGGCTGTGACTTGGAAGTGCAGTCCCTTACGATTTCAAAGCCATGTTCTCGTAGTACATGTGGCCAAAAAGCACCACCAATTTGGTTGCCACACTGACCAACTGTGTAACAGTCAAACATATCATGTGAGAACCTCAAATCTCGCAATTAACCTAACACGTGTCAATTGCAGTAGCACATATAGGATCTCTAGTATTTCCAGTTTTGCATTATGAAACATATCAACATTTTCTTCCTTGACGCATCCCTGTCAGCTATAGAGACTGCAAACTGAAAATTACATCACAGCTACCACAGATCATCTAGTCTAACAACTACTACAATAAATACAGGTACACGGAATTATTGCAATACCCACACCAATCGATCCTCTCACGGAATGTATAAAAATAGTTCACAGTACCTTGAACAGTTAGAAATTCACTCATTTATGAATAAAAATCACGCATCCGTAAGGTATGACTATGCATTAATTGTAATATACGCTTAATCCAAAAGTATACAGTTTTCCAGTAAATTACATGGCCTTCTCCAAAACACACGATACGACTGCGACACCTTAACTGCCAGAATACCCGCGCAAGGACCACGGATTACCTGCAAGCAGCAATGAACATGAATCACAGATAAGTGACATTAGTCGGCGGTTCTCGCCGCACTTGAAGAAAGATAAGACCAGACACTGGGGCCTTGAGGGAAATGTTCATGTTGTACCTAACCTTGCCATTTATGATCTGTTATCTAGTGCCTTCGAGTTTTCACCCACCGTTCAGCGCGAAAGCGGTTAGCGTGGAAAACTTCGGGTTAAGGGGGTGAGGGAGGGACCAAGTAGAAGTTTAGCTGCAAGTAATTTTATTAACGCAGGAATGTACTTCACATCCATGTCAGTCGTGGCTCAAATGCAGATATATGTATGTAGACCTGAAAAGAAAATACTCTGTTGAATCGACGTTGAACAGTCAGCGCATTTTGAACAGACGGCTAACACCAAATTAAACATCTGCCGACGAAGGCTGAATGTCATTACTATCCTAATATTATTTTCGATTTCATATGCACTATTTGTGACAGATGACGTAATGTAAATTTATATCTGGGAAGTAGAAAGGAAAGTGACTAAACTTAAAAAGCACAAAGTGTTTCATATCGGATTTTCAAGCACTTGGTTCATCTTATGCATGGAACATCTCTATGCGAGACCTTGGATTACTTGTTCCATGTACACGCATCCTGTGTGTTACCAGTCACCTCTGATCCATGTCATTAGACCAGTCTGGATATTTGCCAAAACCGCGCAATTTTGAACTTAAACATTAGCGCCAGTCGGCTTTCAAATATGGTGGAATACTTTAAATACTTGGAATTAGGATGCTTAATTTTGAGCACTTTAGTATTCCAGGTTCTCACGGGGATAAGTGGCGATAAACACAGTAGTGGACAACGTGGTAAAAATATTTTGTTTCATCCCTGTGTAATTTGTGCAACCATAATATGGCGAAGCACACTACTGGCAGTCCTTAACCTCATTCCAGTAACTGAATGCTTATAAGTTTAATCTTCAAATTCAGACTTGTGAATAAAATACCTAGACATTATGTGTTTATACGAATGTTTATGTCCATGTAGTGTAAAATTTTACAATAGTTTATCACCGAGTTTATTTTAATTCTAGTTAAGTACTTGGAGCCTGGTACACGATTTGCAGAGAACGGTTCGGGCGAGTTACGTATATATTGCTACACTGGTCGTCCGAAGCACGTAATAAACATTTGGCAGACGGCTTTGGTATGGTTAAGTGGGTGCTAAGCAGATACCTTGAGTTTATGTTGCAGTTAGGACACATTTGTACCCTTATTGAAACTTTATGTATTTAGTTGCAGCTGGATATCGACAGTGATAAGTATGAACTGTATGACGGTGTAAATGAAAACGAAGTGCTGGAAGAGTATGAGCAGCATCGGTCATCTTGGGCCATTAACCCCTTCTCCTGGAAGCAAAAAGATATAAAACTCAATCCCTTCAACCAAAGCTGTGTTGGTATTCATAGTTCAGGAAGATATGGAGTGTATCTCAATATCATTAGTAAGTTCTCACATTTTATTCTCATGTATCGACAGAACGCTTGTTGACATGTTTCAGGGCACCAGAACTTTGCCAGTTATCAAAATTCATAATATGCCTTAAATGAGCAGCAGGAGGACATTTCACCATATTTGAAACAATTCTGAATGTATAACAAGATGAGATGTTTCACCTTCAGCACTTTAACTGTTTTCATAGTATTTTTAAGATCTGAAATAGTGAATATTGGAGATAGAGAAGCATTTCTCAGATTGTCTATAGAACAGATATGCCTGTTGTGCGTAAATTGTGACCATAATGTTTTATGATTATAGGGAGTATGCATATTTCAAATTGTAGAGCATATGAACTCCTTTTTATAGAACCAAAATGCAGAATATTGCTAGAACAGTGTAATTATATGCCCTGTACTTGTACTTAAGCTTAAGTGTAGAAAGGCAGGTATGTAGGGGTAAGAATTTTGTTTTCTAAGCCGGAGGGGGGGTGCACTTGAAGAATGATGGTATAAACAGTATTCCTAAGTCAGCTAGAATTGTAACAGCAGATAGAGTGTACTAATATTAAGCAGCACTTTAATATAAATACTCAGAAATATGTACTGAAAAAAAAACCACATACAAAATTCCCAAACTTATTGCTGTGATGCACTGTTGGGTTAACGTTGGTACAATTTATAACGACAAGGGCTGTGCTTCACCACATTTCAGGCTCCTGCATGGAATTGTGCTTGTTATTTTCCCTGTAGCTGGAATCAGGAAGATCTCAGTAGTGTGGCTAATTGGGATAAGGAATCTAGTTTGATATTTAAAGCATAGGCAGTTCCATGGACAGGCTTTGCTTTAAATAACAGCCCACATATTTAGCACTACACTCCCTAATAAGGTTTTGTTTTCAAATGTTAGGTAGCTTGGTGCTTGTACTGTTCACAAAACCTGTTTCTATTTTCTCCTTGGTTTTACTCTTTATCACCTTGGTTTGTAATATTATGCTATTTTAATCTGATCTTTTGACTTATCCTACATACATTTTCCTTCTCTTCATGTATATTTGGCTTCGAGTTCTTATTTCCATTCATGCATAAGAGTGGACTTTCAAATTTTTGTATTTGTTTCTGTTCTTTTTTATGGGTGTGTTTTGTCTATAGATCACTGCCATATTTTACTGTCATGTTAACCACACAAAGTTTATTTCAGGAATTGATTACTGGAGGGTCCTGCTTCTGGGCGCAGGAGTGCTGCTATTCGTATCAGCTCCTAAACTCAGCACCAATCCTTTGTTCTACTATATCTGTGGCATCACAGTTGGAATATGTGCTTCCTTTCTCATTTTAGTGTATATGATGAGTAAATTACTTCCAAAGGTACAGTATGAAGAATTACTAGTGTTTAAATAGGTCTGAATTTAGACAAATTCAGAATAGAAGTTTGAAAAAAACTGAATTGTTTGGGGTTATATGAACAGAGTTGTTTTCTCTTACTCCAGTTGCAAAAAGAAAATTCAATGATGTGGTAACCAATACAGTGAAACTTGGTTTGTACATTTCTGAAGGGATGATTTTAACTGAATGTAAGATGAAGGAAATTAAAATTCATGTAGTATTAAGATTAAAAATACCATATGTGTGCTGGATTACATTGAACATGCAGTTAGTTCATGTAAACATGTTGATTAAGTAAGTTGCTGCTGCTTCACTTTCTGCTGAACCCTGTACATTTTGAACTCAGTACTGTTGAAGGCAGCAATAGTGTTATCATCAACATGAACTTTATTGGGTATTTCCTCACAGTGTTGATGTTCTCTGTTGCTGACAAAAATGTTGCTGCAGGTTCACTTTTTCCAGCATCATCTTCCATCTCCTTCCCCTCCCTCCCTCCTCCATCTTCCATCTCCTTCCCCTCCCTCCCTCCCTCCTCCTCAGACACATCAGGTATAAAATTTTCATTCAAGTTCTGCATCCCACACATTATATCATTATCAAGGGATTCGTATTTTTGAAATGATACACCTGCTTTCAGCTGACTGGAGTCATCATTGACTGTACAAATGTCTATTGCATCTTCCCATAAATGGTTTAATTAAATTCAATCCACATTTCTGAAAACAGCTCACTATTATTGTGTCACACGGTGTCACGATTTTGTAATGAAATGTAGTGCATCCAGTGCAGTGGTGTGGCTGGTTAAGGCACTGCGTTACAAGCCAGAAGGTTGCGGGTTCAATTGTGGTCACAAATATTGAATTGTAGCCAGAAAATGAAATAACTGTGTGGCAGTTCAATTTGCAGTAATTACAAAATGAGACACTAACACAGTGATTAAATAAGCATGTGGAACTAGTGGCTATATATAACTCCCATAAAAAGTAATTCAT
>Ga0209755_10009826_pt1 | contig 10085 bp, 4 predicted proteins | sample TergutCo191P1_FD_187301 | JGI IMG/M metagenome (GOLD analysis project Ga0209755, IMG submission 187301) | Cornitermes sp. P1 segment gut microbial communities from Petit-Saut dam, French Guiana - Co191P1 (SPAdes) (version 2) | ecosystem: Host-associated > Arthropoda: Insects > Digestive system >...
CTGCACTATACATACATAGACACCAGCCTACTCTGCTACAAACTGGGGTAGCATAACCTACTGCTAAGACTTATTTTCCTCTCATACATTAGAGAAGTCTGGATCCACCCCAACTTTATATTTAATTATTTCCAACATTTCTGTAGACAAATGCTCTTACAGTCTTACAAGCAACTGAGAATAGTTTATTACCTGTTCTGTGCAATTTTCCTCAGTGTATCAGGGCATCGAATGAGTTTGTCTAGTGTTTTAACAATGGAGGCAAATGTTGGCCTGTGAGTTCTTTCTTTCTGCCAGCAGTCAAGCATTAACTGGTAGATGGCTTCTGGGCAGTCCATAGGTGCCGGTAACCTAAAAAAAATTGTATTTTGCAAAATATGAGATACAATCTTCATTTGAAAATAGCAGCACCTACAATTAGAGTTTCTGGTATAGTTTCACCAATAGCATTGTTATTAAATCTAGCCTCAATTATGGCCATTCATTAAGGCAGGATCTGAATGAAGATGAATACTTTGACAGTGGAATTTAATGCCCAGTGTTAACATGTAAGTCATCAGAACTGAAATAAGAGCTGCATACTTGAGGCTATTAAATGCTGTCATCTAAACCTAATGTTCAGTGTTTTGAGCCTCACGCTCAGTGTACGCATACACGACGTCAGGTGCCGAATGGTTAAACTCACTGTAAAGTCTCTAGTTGTGTCTGCTCAGTTCTTCCAGCACAGGTAACTGGAGGAATATTTACATTAAAAAACCTCCCACTACAAGAGAACTTATAGCATATTAAAATTAATGCCAATGAAATACAAAACCTTCTGCCACTATTAATATGCTAAAACACACCATCACAAGCTGTAGGATGGATAACGTTTCCAGGAAGATCAGAATACTGTGCCTCGACATTGGTGTTTGGGAAAGGTTTAGAGCCTGATACTACTGAGGAGTTGTACAATGATATGAGCAAAGAACAAAAACAGTCAGACAGTAACACATTACTAAATTTGCTTAATTACAATTAAATATGGTAAAACATAGAGACAGTTTTATGTTTGGAAAATCATTATTTTACCACTGGAGCCATGACAAAATAGTTTTTGTTTCAATCATTACCCTGAAATGTCATGACAGCAATTTAAACAATTTCTACATTTTATTACTGTGGGTGCGATTACAGTTGGTGATACGAGCATAAATAAAGATCTGTCACATTTGTTGGCAAGTTCCTGATTTATGTATCAGAACTGTGCATAATTCACGTGGCTGTAAATTAAAATGCAGACAGGCTCAACAGTTGTTTGATACAAGTATAGGTAAAGCAATCCCTGTACTGGCCCTGAGGGTTCCAGGAGGGTTTGGGTCCCAGACTTCCACACAACTGGCACATGGAAGTGGTTAGGTTGTCACCCCTACACACCGGATGCCTTTATTCCCCAGGAAAAATGCCTGGTACTCATTTGTTAGAGACAGCATCAACCACGGTGCAGCCAGAAGGACAAGTCAATGAAACACAAACCCGTGACCTCCCAGCTTGTTGCGCAATGCCTCAATCAACTGTGCCACCACTAGCTCCACGTTTTACACAAATACAAAAGAATAATGTCAATGATTTCAACCAACTATTCTGAATGAGAAAACGATATATCAAGATGAAAACAAAGCGCAATATTAGTAAATCCACTGTATAAACTGCAGATACCTATAGCCTTTCTCTATACTCTTGATTACATCTTGATTGGACCAGTTCCAGTATGGCCTTTCTCCGTATGACATCACCTCCCAACACACGATACCAAAACTCCATACATCAGAGGCAGACGTGAATTTGCGGAAAGCAATGGCTTCAGGTGCAGTCCATCTCACAGGGATCTTGCCCCCCTGGAACAAATACATCAACACCAAAATAAATGTCACAGTCAACAAGCAGCAGATGGGAAGAAAGAGAGCCCACAGAGAAACTTCTAATTCTTGTGCAGTCACAAATGGATAATGTACTGCAGTCAATTACAAGTGTTAAAAGTAATACACATATACTACAATAAAGGTGCACCAACCAATGAAATTGTCACATTCACGCCTGATACACACATTCACCCCGCCCCAGCAACAGCAGACCAGCCAAAAATGTTTCCATGAGATTTGTATTCACGTGATTAAAAAAAATCTGCCCTGCTCTGCCTCTCAGCTGAAGAGAAAATTGAGCTTCGCCTGAAAGGGATTGTTTGTACAAACAAAAAAACAATGATACTACCAAGTGTGATAAAAACATATGCGAAATAGCCAGGCTCCGGTAATTCATACTGGCATTCCCCCTCTCTCATCAGCCCTGCTGCTACCATGCAAGTAACTACACAATATGTACAGGTTACAGCAGAACCCAATTTCAGCATCTACAACCACTGCCACAGACGCACTTAGGACATTAACTTCGGCATAGCAACTAGTGACACTGTGACTTCAGGATTCTGTTGCAGCGTGAGAGAGATCTTCACTCTTCTACGATGTTACACAACATAGACTGGTAGTTAGTTTAGTTGGTTACAGACATTTCAGGACAATTCTGCTTGGACTGTTGGTCCCTTTGAGATGGTACCGATGGCTGTCCACAACCTTCGCTAACCAACTACCAATCTGCACTGCATATAAACCCAAAAGAGCAAAGATATCAACCAATGACACCATGTGTTCTGCAGTACTCAGTAAATAAATAATCCCACTTATGCATAAATATTGACCACAATTAATTATTATTGTATAACTATGGCCAGTTACCTTATTACATACTTGCAGCAATTGAAATTAAATAATTTATAGTCGACAATAATAATGAGTGTAATACACAGCACCGCAAAGGTGGGAAATGAAATAATCTGAAAGAAATAGGACAGGGCATACAGTGGACCCAACTGGCTCAAGACAGCCACGAGTAACCAAAGTAGTCACAAACCTTCTGGTTCTGTACAATACAGGGAATTTTTTTGACTAGCTGGGAACCTTTAGTTTGTTAAGGACTCTTCTCCCTGAATCTATTAATTAGAACGTGTAGTGAAAGGCCTGAAAAACAACAGCAAACATGCTGCACGTATTGCAGTTAACAAACATTAACTAGAGAAATCCAATGAGACACAATAGCACGAAGGTATTTATTTACTGCTAAATTACTGTACATGTTTTGGGCGTCCATCGCACCCATCATCAGTCGTACATAAAACTGTAGTTGCAGCCTCTGGTACAGATCATACTATCTGGGGAGCAAGCTTCCTCAAACGTGACCAAGGACTTATTTGGTCACATTTGAGGAAGCTTGCTCCCCAGATAGTATGATCTGTACCAGAGGCTGCAACTACAGTTTTATGAACTCCTGATGATGGGCGCGATGGACACACAAAACATGTACAGTAATTTAGCAGTTAATAAATATCTGCATACTGGTGCATCTTGTTGAATTTCTTCAACCTAGAATTACAATGCATGGAACCACAAATATAAAATTTAACAACTGTAAGTACCATTTTGGACTTGAATTTTAGCAATAATTTCATGTAAGAATACATATAACAAATTTCTTTAAAACGTATGTCTTGAATTTCACATAAAGTGGTACCTAAATTGTCCAGTATCAGTCCTAGTGTAAGTTTCATCTACAAAATTCAGAAAAGGCCAAAATATGTAAACCATACGTGAGGCTATTCATGAGTACAGACATCAGCAGATGGGTTCCTTGAACTCTGTACAAGCATGAGTTCCACTGTTTGTCAGACCTCAAACAGTTATTATCATTGTTTATGTGAAGGCTGTGAATTATGCTGTACCAATAAATTTTTCAAATCTGTGAGTCTTACTCTTGTGGTGTACGCTCCTTCAGTGGTGCTTTCAATTTCACGACTCAACCCAAAATCTGCAATCTTGCAAACGAGCTGAGCGTTGACCAATACATTGCGGGCTGCAAGATCCCTGTGGACGTAGTTCATCTCAGACAGATACTGCATGCCTGAAGCGATGCCACGCAGCATCCCCACTAGCTGGATGACTTGGAATTTACCATCATTAGCCTGTCACACAATTATGTTACATCAGAAAAATACTGACATTTCTTTGACATATCAAATAATCATCATTTTTGTAGATGGTCTACAAAAAAGAGAATGAGAATTGAAAATTACAGAACTGCTCATGAATCATCAATTCACCCTTTGTGGTCCAAATTATTATTTTTATTATTATGCATTCCAACAGTCTGGTCCAAAATTAATTTTCTGGAAAAATCTTTAATCTTCAAGATTAAATATTTTCCAGGAGATTATGGACAACCAACAAAAAACGCTTTAAAAATAACATGTCAATTTGACCCCAACATCCGGTCTGGTACAATGGAGAATGCTGTCAAATGTAACTTGTAATTGAACCAATAGGGTTAAATAAGACACTGATTGCCAATTTACTGACAACTGCTTCCACATTACAAAGGTCTATGAACAGTCATATATAAGAAACATCACTTTCAAAATCATGTTTAAGAACTTTTCAAAACTATTTTTATAAACAATATTATAATTTTTAAACTATGGGTGGATGCATGCCTATAACTGAATGCAAGAACAGCCGTCCTTGTACGGACACAGCATTTAAAAGCTGGAACACACAAACGTGAAAGGAAGAAATAAGAAAGAAACCAAGGAAAAACCTAGGCTAAGAATGGGCTCAAACAAAAGCTATGGATAAAGCATGCAGTCTCAATCTCCCCTTGTGGTCAGTGCTTATTCCAAGACATCATTAAGAACTACAGCACCTTTGGAGGTCACTTACCCTAAGAAAGGTATCCAGAGAACCATTTTCCATGTATTCTGTGATTATCATGACTGGATTAGATTTTGTAACCACACCCTGAAGGAATATCACATTTGGATGTTCAAATTGACCCATGATGGATGCCTCAGTAAGGAAGTCATTTCTTGCTTTGTCTGAACTACCTGGCTTCAAAGTCTTAATTGCAACATCGATTTCTGTTCGACAGCCATCTGGTGGCAACTTCAATTTTCCTCGGCATACATCACCAAACTCTCCCCCACCTGAAATTCACACAAAACATAATTTTAGACAGTTTTATTGAGAGATATGTACATTAAATAAATGACTATTTAATAATATGCTTCAAGCATTATATCGTATGTCTAGAAACTGAAATCATACAACAAACAGAAAATCAACAAAATTTTACTAATCATAAAGATGGGTAGAGTAAGTCAAACACAACGTATGAATATCTTGTTGCTAAGGAGCTTTTATTTACATAGTGTACCTTAAATGCAAGAGCAACTACACGTTTTGGCCTTTTTTAAAATCTAAGCCATCATCAGGTTAAATGTATGTCCTGCTCAAAGGAACTATACAATATGTGATACCAGGGCTTCAGTATCTAATAAGATCTCATTTTCATCAATAAAATTTTCTTGTTCATTTGAATATTAAATAATGTGAATTTTAAAGATACATACCTATAATTGCTTCAATTGTGATGCATGAAGCATCTATCTCTCTAGCAAACTCTCTGACGGCCTGATTGGGATCCTCATATGTATGAGGATCAATGTATGTTCGACTTGATGCACCAACTGCGGTGAAGAGAGGTGTTGTCACTGCACATTCAAACAAAAGGTGTCACTCTATGTCCTGGACTCAGAATATCACTGGGAGATAATGCTTAAAATCATATCACCAAGTGACTGACTGATTGACTGACTGTGAATTCTATCAAGTAAACAAATTAACTAACAAAGGCACTGACAAAAGTGAATAAAAGCCAACAATATTCATTATTTGTTGTGACAAGCCCATACAAGATCGTAATTTTTTAATGGCTAGTTAACAAGGTAACTGAGGAGCAGTCACACAAATATTTGAGTACTGCAAGTGATCTGGGTAAAAATAAAGAGCCTGCTGATAACGGAAAAATTTGTCAAGTTGAGGGAGTCACATCAATCCGGAAGTAAGATAAAGATGAATCAGAAGTAAAGGTATTTAATGAAAAATATCACAGTAACTTCAGTGTCATGTAAAATGTTATTTAGTAATGAAATATATTAGCAGGGGTGTAGCTACAGTGCTGTGAGTGCTATGGCCACCCCAGTCAGCAGAGTAAAAGGGGTGACAAAATGAATATTTTGGATGAAATAGAAAACTATTTTCTGCAATCAGATTTTAAATTACTGAGACAAATAAAAGGAATTTAATAAATAATGGTGAGATTTTCGAAGTTTGTAATTTATGTTTGGGGCTGCCATGGTGATTGCTCGCCCCACACATCAAAAAGCTATTTACACCACTGTATTTTACCAAAACTATTCAAAACGTCTGTGTGTGAGCTGAATGTACACTTGAGCATAAGGTATTACTTCAGTGGTTGGCAGCCCTGTGCAAAGATGTGTCAAAATGTGCATTAAAGTCATAAACAGTAGCCTTAAAGTGTCTTTTTGTAACATGTCAACTTATTTTAGCATTACATGGAAGCTATGAGTTTTTCCACTAAAACTACCATTTCTAATAAATCTTTATCTGACCTTCAAACTGCCATGACTCTTAATACTCTCCAAATTCCAGCCACATTATCATAGCTATTTTGTTCATAGTCACCTGATCAACATAACCAAGAAGTGTGACAGGATCTTGAATCATTATACTTAAAACTTGAAAGTATTAACTCTTTCAAACATGCCATAGTAAAATTCCACTCCCAAGTACTCTCAAATTACTGTTACTGACTTACGAGAACAGCTTTGACCTTGGCCATGGGACAAAAGGAGGGCAGAGTATGTCCTGTACTTACAACAAAATAGTGTTACGTTCTGCCATGCTCAATCTGGTTAGAACTGTGCATAATCTGACTTTTGGCATATTATGAACTGTGCACCCATCAAATCATGACCAGCGGAAAATTAGAGGTGTAGTGATAGAAACACACGTTACTGACAGGCCCAACATGTTAATGTAAGGTCAGCCTGAAGATGGGGACCCTACTTCCAATGTCAAGGTCAACACTTTTCTCATTAGTCAAGAACTGTACCTTTCTTAAAATCTGACAAAAATAAACTGCAATAAAATGAATGGGCACAGATAACATCCTTCCTTCCTTAACAATAAATCATGCATACCCACCACGCATTCTGTTAGTTATACATGTAATACCAGTTATTTCTCACCATACTCAAAATATCTTTCTATAATGAAATGAAATTCATAATTTTACACCACAAAGCAATAAGTACACAAGTTTTGACACATGCTTCTAAACACAGTGCTTTCCACATTAGAGAAACTAGTGACAGGAAAACAATGACTTCATTCTCAAGAAGAACAATGAGGGCTGCAAAGCTACTTTCAAACATACATACACATGCACCACACACACACACACACACACACACACACACACAAACACAACAAGCAGTGATTAGTTAACAAACATATTTCCAAAACATACCAACTTCAAAGGGGAATCACTGTTAAAAATATATATAACCAAAGAGTCTTACTTGTAATCACAAGACAGGAGAATAAAAAATTTTTAAATCCCAAAAAATAATATAAAATAATTATTTACAAGTAATGGATGGTATTTTGAATGGCATCAGGTATCCATGAAGTGTGCATGTGTAGAACAGTTTTGTAAACCCTGAACAACTAACAGTCAAACAAAACTGCGAAATGTAGTACAGTCTACTATACAACAGTGTAGCAACACAGCAGGATATAACAATCAGAATATGAGGTATGTTTTATACAATGTGTTCCCTTCATATTGTTGTTAAGCTGCATGCAGCCATCAGCAATAATAAACAACTGCATTTCAACGCACATGCAAGGACGGGATCCCATTACACTGTCCAGATAAACAATATTTAATACTGCTGTCAACAATATACATTTATTTAGGTCTTCCTGTAAATTTCCTGATACTGTGGTCCAAAATTAACCAAATTCAGAGTTTCTTGCCAGAGTTTCATAGAAGTTCCTAACATCAAATTTCACAAAAGTCTGTCCAGTAGGAGCCATGCCTACACATTTGGACAGACAGACATGATAAGGCTAACAGGTGCTTTTCACTATTTATGTGAACATGCCTAAAAGTGAATGTAATGCTTGCAACCAAAATTATTAAACATTACATATCTTCCAATACAAATATAATTCATACGTGAAGTACACTACTTTATCCTTGGTGTTAGTGACCATGTAATAATTCTCAAGTAGCATCCAAAACATTAGCACACTCTTCATGCCCTGCTGCTGTTCATAATTTGTAATTTGTGATTTCACTCGAGCTAATGAGGCCTGATAATAATGGGAAAGGAACACGGCTCTAGGGATGAAATGGACAGGTGGGCAGTATGAAATGTTTTTACCTTCATTTGGGGGAACATCCAAAATGCCAGTTTTCTGTACTGTACTGTGTGCTTAAACATTCAAATTTTTTCTGTCTGGACCAACAATATACCCATATACCACAAATTCAGTTGTTAACTATGGCTAATGCCTGTAGGGTTTGTTCAAGCACTGCCAAACTTCACACTGTTAATTTCAAAGGCGTCTTCAATGAATCCAGCTGATGTCAGACCTGAGACTAGGACACAAAATTCAGTAGCATCTCTCCTTTAGACCACCTGCCACACTTCTTACAACCATTACAGAAACTACCTTGCAACAGTCATACTGGTTTTTATAAAACTACTGTATTTATGTGAATATAAATGAGGTAATTTTTTAAATTTAGGATACAGAAAAGAAGGTTAATTTCATATACAAAACAATATACAGTAGAAGTCCCATAATTTGGCACCTTAAAATCTGGCACTGCTGACAGTTTGGAACTTGAGAGAAGTAGCAATGCCTATAATGATTATATAATGTTATCTTGGGTTATCTGGACCTCAGTGAGGTCATCCAGCTCTTGAGACAGCTTCAAAAGACCCCAAGATAAGTTATATAAAAAGGGGGGGGGTTACTGTTGGCAAGAAGTAGAAGTATGCACCTTTAGTGGTATCTCAGAAACTTGAAATAATTACAGCGCTTGAGAGCAATGAAAGCCAAAGAGGCATTACCATTTCACACAACAATGGTTCATCACCTGTGACACAAAGCAACAGAAGGATAATTTATGATCATTTAAATCATCAAGGATTAAAGTGACACTGAAAGAGCTCAAATCAGTGCATCTGGACAAGGCACTGTAGAAGCAATTTACAGCATTGCATTCAGAAGGAAAACCTCTGAGTGCATCTATGATAATTGATAAAGCTCAAGTCTTTTCATGATCTGACAGGTGCAAATTCTCTGATAGCTGGCTGCAAAGTTTTAAACAACCTGCAGCCGAAGGAGTTATCCAAATGGGATATTCCTCTCATTAGTTGTGCCATCCAAGGAGCAGTGACAAAAAATTACCTCTAACAACTTAGGTCAGTAAAAGTAATGTCTGATAATCTGGAATGTTTGAAAACCCAGAGCCTGTCAGGTCCCATATGTGCCAAATTAAAGGAATTCTACTGTACTGCAATAAATGCTTTTTATCAGCAGTACTACAAGGCATTAAAGTGTTTGGTTCAGGCAGCACTACTAGCTGTAATGAAGAAAGGCTTTATTCTGTTTCACAAGTACTCACAGCATCACAGTACAATGCAGTTACTGACAGGAAGTGAGCAGTTATCAGATAATCTTAAAACAAGATTTTAAGTGGTACTGTTTTTAACAGTATCTGGAAAATTAAAGGCAGATAAGAACTATTCTTAAATAAATCTGCATTAGGATAAGTGGAACTTAGCTTATTTGAGACATTACGATACCATGGCTATTAAATAAAGTAAGAAAAGGTGAATGGATTTTAAAATGAGATGGTATGCTTTTGAAATAAACATGTGAGCTATGTGGAGTTGCGTGCTACTTACATCCATTGGTATGTGTGGTTACAATAGAAGGACTGTCCAAGTTGCAGTGGACTGAGGACACACATGAAACCAAACACAAACGATGCACAATAACAGACAAAATTGAAAGAGTGGTGCAAAAAATAACAGTACAAAATCAGTAATACAAAAG
>Ga0209755_10009827_pt1 | contig 10084 bp, 7 predicted proteins | sample TergutCo191P1_FD_187301 | JGI IMG/M metagenome (GOLD analysis project Ga0209755, IMG submission 187301) | Cornitermes sp. P1 segment gut microbial communities from Petit-Saut dam, French Guiana - Co191P1 (SPAdes) (version 2) | ecosystem: Host-associated > Arthropoda: Insects > Digestive system >...
CCGATAGCATAGTTATAACCTGATAACGCTCCCTCAGCACATTTTCCGCGATGTTAAGGTTCATTTTACTGTCATCTACAACATAAATCGTTTCCCGCATCTACTTACTCCTTCATGTCTGGCTGTGGTAACTACAAATGAAATGAAAGACAGGAAATAATTTTTGATTTAAATAAATTATGTTAAACCTAAGATTTTTCTCATCGCAAATACCACCCCGATGCGTTTATTTTTCATCGCGAATATCACCCCGATACGCTTCTTATATAGGTATTATACATTAAATCGAAAAAAAAACAATACGTCTTTATACAGGAATATGTTATCACGGGGTAAATTTTTATTTCAGGAAAATGATCATTTTAAGTAGAAAATGATAAAAATAGCAGTGTTTTTTTACACATCACTAAGCTGTGAAAGGGCAATAGGCTTGGGGCTGTCATCCTGACCTTCAATTTTAGCCAATTCTTCGAGAAGTTCTTTCCCCTGGCGGGATAGTTTTTCCGGTATTTTCACTATTAACTTGATGTAGAGGTTTCCTCGCTGGTTTCCTGCGGGAACGCCTTCATCGCGAATGCGAAGCATTTTTCCGTTTTGGATACCAGCGGGTATTTTTACCTTGATTTTCTTGTTATCAAGCGTTGTAACCTGTATATCCGCTCCAAGCGCGGCCTGGCTGATTGAAATTGGAACGGCGCAGTAAAGATCATAACTCTGCCGCTCGAAGTATTCATGAGGTTTTATTCTGATAAAAACATACAAATCGCCTGCAGGCCCGCCATTTGGACCGGCATCGCCCTGTTTGGGGATAACTATGCGTTTTCCGTTCTCGATACCGGCAGGGATTGTTACCATGATTTTTTGCCGCTTTTTTTCCGTTCCCGAGCCGCCGCAGTCATTACAGGGTTTTTCAATTATGGAGCCTTCGCCATGACAATGGTGACAGGTTGTAGCAACAGAGAAAAATCCTTGGCTATGCCTTACCTGCCCTGAACCTCGGCAAGTAGGGCAGGTTTTTTTACCCGATCCGTCAGTTGTTCCGGCGCCGTTACAAGTTTTACAGGTTTCGTTGTGCGAATATTGAATTTCGACTTTTGTTCCGAAAACAGCGTCTTTAAAAGGTATCTCAATATCGTAACGGAGGTTGGCTCCCTGCCTTACGCCGCCTGTTCCGCTCCTGCGAAAACTTCCGCCGCCGCCGAAGATGTTTTCGAATATGCTGCTAAAGCCGCCTTCTCCGAAGATATCTTCAAAACCGCGGAAATTACTCCAGTCCTGCCCGCCGCCGCCCATGCCGTCAACACCGGCGAATCCAAATTGATCGTATGCGGCTTTTTTCTGATCATCAATAAGGACATCGTAAGCTTCAGTCGCTTCTTTAAAATTATCTTCAGCCTGTTTATTACCGGGATTTCTGTCTGGATGGTTCTGCAAAGCAAGTTTTCTGTATGCTTTTTTTATTTCGTCTTTAGAGGCGTTTTTTTGAATCCCCAGAACTTCGTAATAATCCCGTTTTGCCATTTTATGTAGGGAGTGGGGAGTAGGGAGTGGGGAGTAGGGATTGTTGTTAGTTATATTAGCGAGTTACTGCTAGCTTTGCTTTCGAACAATGATCCCGACTCCCGACTCCCCACTCCCTACTCCCTTCCTCCTATTTCTTGTCGTCGTCTACAACTTCGTAATCGGCGTCTTCCGCGCCTTTAGTGTTGTCGCCGTTTGATGAGGCATTGTTCGCGCCTCCGCCCATGTTGTTAAAGCCGCCAAAACCTTGAGCGGGATCGAAGCCGCCCGCGCCGGGGTCTGCGCCTTGCTGTCCTGACGCGGCTTGCTGTTTGTAAAGTTCTTCCGCTATCTTGTAGGACACTTGTTTGAGCGCTTCTGTCTTGTCTTTAATTGCCTGAATGTCGCCGCCTTCCATGGCCTTGCGTAATTCGGCAACCGCTTCTTCGGTTTTGGATTTATCTTCGGCGTTTACTTTGTCGCCGAGGTCTTTGATATTTTTCTCTGTGCTGTAGATCATCGAATCAGCTTCATTGCGGACTTCGGCTTTTTCGCGTTCTCTTTTGTCTTCTTCGGCGTGGAGTTCCGCTTCTTTTACCATGCGGTCAATATCGTTGTCGCTTAAGCCGCCGGAACTTTCGATGCGGATTTTTTGTTCTTTGCCTGTGCCGAGGTCTTTCGCGCTGACATGGACGATGCCGTTCGCGTCAATGTCGAACGCGACTTCAATCTGCGGAACTCCGCGCGGGGCGGGAGGTATGCCTACAAGATCGAAGCGGCCGAGCGTGCGGTTTTGCGTTGACATTTCGCGTTCGCCCTGAAGGACGTGAATAGAAACTGCCGTTTGTCCGTCCGCCGCTGTGGAGAATATCTGGCTCTTGCGGGTGGGGATTGTCGTGTTGCGCGTAATGAGTTTTGTCATGACACCGCCCAGCGTTTCAATGCCGAGCGAGAGGGGAGTGACGTCTAACAATAGCACGTCTTTCACGTCGCCGCCGAGGATACCGCCTTGAATTGCCGCGCCTGCCGCGACCGCTTCGTCGGGGTTTACGCCTTTGTTGGGTTCTTTCTTGAACAGGTCTTTGACTATCTGCTGAACCGCCGGAATACGGGTTGAGCCGCCGACAAGAATAACTTCGTCAATTTGATCTGCGTTAAGGCCGGCGTCCGAAAGCGCTTTTTTGCAGGGGTCTTTTGATCTTTCAAGCAGATCTTCGATCAGTTGTTCAAATTTTGCCCTTGTCAGTGATTTTTGAAGATGTTTGGGGCCGTTCTGATCGGCAGTGATAAACGGCAGATTGATTTCCGTTGTTTGCATTGAGGAGAGCTCGATCTTTGCTTTTTCCGCCGCTTCGCGGAGACGCTGGAGGGCCATGCGATCCTTTCCAAGGTCGATGCCTGTATCTTTTTTGAATTCAGCGATAAGCCATTCCATGACGCGGTGATCAAAATCATCGCCGCCCAAGTGGGTATCGCCGTTAGTCGATTTTACTTCGAAAACGCCGTCGCCGAGTTCCAGAATGGAAACGTCAAATGTGCCGCCGCCAAGATCGTATACGGCGATTACTTTATCTTTTTTAGAATCTTTGTTAAAACCAAACGCCAATGACGCGGCTGTCGGTTCGTTGATAATTCGTTTTACTTCAAGGCCTGCGATTTTTCCCGCGTCTTTGGTAGCCTGTCTCTGCGCGTCGTTGAAATAAGCCGGGACTGTAATTACAGCTTCGGTAACGGATTCGCCAAGATAATCTTCCGCGGTTTTTTTCATTTTTTGCAAAACAAAGGCGGAAATTTCCTGCGGTGAATATTTTTTCCCGTCGATTTCTACGCGCACATCGTCGCCCTGTTCTGTTACGCGATACGGAACCATTTTCATTTCATTGCTTACTTCCGAATAGCGGCGCCCCATGAAACGTTTTATTGAGTAAACGGTGTTTTCCGGATTGGTGATCATCTGGTTTTTTGCGGGAGCGCCGACAATCCTCTCGCCCTTATTTGTAAAACCGACAATAGACGGGGTTGTGCGTCCTCCTTCAGAATTTTGAATGACAATTGGTTCTCCGCCTTCAAGAACGGATACGCATGAATTAGTTGTTCCCAAGTCGATACCGATAATTTTTCCCATAGTTAACTCCTTAAATTAATTAAATTTGATTATTTTACGAATCCGGCATTAGTACTTTTACTTTTGCCGCCCTTATTACCCTGTCTTTCAACATATATCCTCTGGAAAAATCTTCCTGTACAGTAGCTTCTTTTACATCCGGTGATTTTTCCATCATCAATGCCTCGTGCAGGTTTGGATCGAAAAGCTCTCCGGCTGAATTAAAGCGCTTAAGTCCCCATTTGGCTTCAAGTTGGCTGGCAAGACGTTTTTCAATCATTTTTAAACCTTCCAAAAGCCCCGCGTAATCTGAGGAGCTTTCTCCGGCTTGGATTGCCCGCTCAAAATCGTCAATTATTGGGATTATGTCCATGAGTAGGCTTTGGTTGGCATATTCTATCGAACTTTGCTTTTCCTGGTTCATCCGCTTGCGGAAATTTTCGAACTCCGCGGCTTTTCGCAGTAATTGATCGCGTGTTTCCGCCAATTGGTTTTCCAGCCCGGCGATTATTTGTTCTGGCGTGGGCGGCGCTCCGCCCTCCTGCCCCGATCCCTGCGGGGAAATTTCGGGCTCATTTGCGTTTTCCGGAGATGTTTCTACGCTTTTTCCCTCAACCTGAGTGTCTTCTAAATCAGGTTTATCAGCCTGCGTCTCTTTTTTTGACATTTCAGCTTCCCAACATAAAATTTGTTATAATTATGGGAAAATCCCCACCTAACATAAAAAATACAAAAAATCAGCCTTTGGGTCAAGGAAAATCGGCATAAATTTATACAATTTATTACTAATTTTTTATTTCAGAATTTCCCCAATGCTTGCAATTATGTAAAGCGGTACCGAATAAAGCCCGTCAATTATGCCGAAGTTTCTTAATGTGGTGCGGACGGCTCTTTTTGGAGCGTACATCTGCCTGTAAACATCCAAGCTTTTTGATTTTTTGCGGAAACCGGATTTAACTTCTATCGGGACAATTTCGTTTCGCCATTGGATGACAAAATCTACTTCCGCTTCTCCTCTTTCCCTGCCCCAATAATACGGTTTAATGCCGGCGGTAATTAACTCTTGCATAACATATTGCTCTGTGATGGCCCCGTTGAAAAAACTTAAGATTTCGTCGCTGCGTTCGTAAAGGGCGGTTATGTCAAGATTGGCTTTAGCGCAGAAAAGCCCCATATCAAGCATGTATAGTTTAAAAATATTATCGTTTGCGAAACTGGCAAGCGGCAGGTTATTTTCTTCTGTGCGGGAAATTTTATAAACAAGGCGCGTATTAAAAAGCCAGTTCATCGCGTCTTCGTAAGAATACGCTCTGGCTCCTTCGTTAAGTTCCTTGTACACAAATTTCTTTTTTTCTTTTGAAAGGTGGCGCGGAATGGAATTCCAAATCATTTCTACTTTGGGAATATTTAACGGAAAAATATGTTTTGAAAAATCATCCTGATAACCTGTTAAAATATCATTTTGAATAGTACGCACTTCTCTAAAATCTTCGCGGGCGGCAAAAGCCGCTACTGCTTTTGGCATACCGCCGACAAAATAATAGGTTTTTAATAATTTTTCATAATCGCCGGAAGTACTGCGGATTAATTCATAATCAAGGTTTTTTAATGTTTGCGCATAACGCTCTTTGCCGATGCCTTCCAAAAATTCATAAAAAGAAAGAGGGTAAAGCGTGATTCTATCAACCTTGCCTACGGGAAAACTGCCATGATCCGCGACGCCCATGAAACTTCCTGCGGCGATTATATGGTACTCTGGGGCATCCTCGCAGAAGTATTTTAACGAGTTTAAGGCTCGGCCTGATTCCTGAATTTCATCCATTATAATTAGGGTATTTTCCGCTTTTATTTCTGCGGCGAAACGATGTTCAAGGCTTTTTATTATATTTGCAGGGGTTATATCATTTTCAAAATATGTGGAGAGATCAGGCTGTTTTTCAAAATTTAGGGATATAACATTTTTATATTCGTTTTTCCCGAATTCCTCCATAAGCCAGGTTTTGCCTGTTTGGCGGGCGCCCTGTAATAATAAAGGCTTACGGTCAGGGGAATTTTTCCATTTTAGAAGTTCTGAGTAAATTTTACGCCTCATATATTGATTATAGAGTATGGAGCTACATTATTCAAGGGAAAAATGTAGAGGGAGCTACATTTTTCGGGGGTAAAATGTAGATGGAACTGCATTATTCGTTTGTAAAATGTAGTACAGTGACTGACACCTACACTAGATGTGGTGTAAATGTAAAAAAATTGACACTATATGTAGCGTGGATATCAGTCACCCTTTACCAGCAGATTGTTTTCATGGTATATTTAAGAACTTATGTTTCTGAAGCGCCTTGCAATTCTGGGCTTTAAATCTTTTGCGGATCGTACTGAAATTGAATTTAACGACGGCATTACCGCCCTCTTGGGACCTAACGGCTGTGGAAAATCCAACGTAGTTGACGCTGTTAAGTGGGTTTTGGGTGAACACGCCATCAAATCCCTGCGTGCGGAAAAAATGGAAGATGTTATCTTCAGTGGTACCGAGACCCGAAAACCTCTCAACGTAGCGGAAGTTACCCTTAGTATCGCTAATGATACGGGGCTTCTGCCGATGGATATGCCTGAAGTCGAAATAAAAAGGCGGCTCTACCGCTCCGGCGAGAGCGAGTACTTCATCAATCAGAAACAGGTGCGTCTCAAAGACATTCGCGAGTTGTTCTGGGATACCGGCGTGGGTAAAATCGCCTATTCAGTGATGGAACAGGGCAAAATCGATCAGATACTTTCATCGAAACCGGAAGAACGCCGTTACCTTTTTGAAGAAGCCGCCGGCATTACGCGGTACAGGGAGCGCGGCGCGGAGGCGGAACGGAACCTTGCCAAGACCGAAGAAAACGTGCATCAGATGGAGCTGGTTCTTAACGAAGTAAAACGCTCCTATGACAGCCTGAAGACTCAATCTGAAAAAACTTTGAAATACCGCACCCTTCGCGATGAGATTTTCAACTACGAGCTGGATATCCAGCTGCTGAGGTTAAAGCAATTTAGATACGATAAAAACGAGAAGAATGAAACCTTAAGACGCAGGACTGCCGACCGTGACAGAATACGCGCCGAAATGGAAGCTGAAAACAAGGCGCTGGAAGCGAACATGGACGAAGTAAACTACATGGAAGCGCGGCTTGTCGAACTGCAAAAAAATATTTACGGTCTTGCTCTGGAAAAAAACGCGAGGGAAAACGAAGTGCGCCTGTTCAACGAGCAGCGCGGCGAAAATAAACTGAAGATTGGGCAGAACGAGGAACGTGAAAAACAAATCGACCAAAAAATTACCGAATTAAATAATGACGCCGCAGGACAGGACGCTATTGTAGAAGATCTGAAAAAACAGATTGAAAACATAGAAGAAAATATACATTCATTTGAAGAAAACATTCATCTTGCCGCGTCGCGTATCAGCGAAAACGAAAAAGAAGCGCGAAGGGCGGATGACGATATTCTAAACCTGGAAAAAGATTTAACCGCTTTGGAAAAAGGTTTGGCAAAAATTACCGATGATATCGTCGAAGAACTTGACGCGGGCTTAAAAAAAGCAGGCTACACCGCAGCCGAACGCAGAAACGCCGAAGAAGCGTTACGTGAAACTTTGGAGCGTTTACGCACATTGTTATCGGGGCGCGAAGCGTTAATTCGCGACCTTGCCGCCGCTATAAACGTGGCCGCATCCGCAGGAAACGAAGGCGGTGTGGATGCCGCTGAAATTGAGCGTATAACAGATGTTTTGCTTGCCGGTTTGGTGGAAGCGTCTGAGGGAGCCGACAAAGCTGTTGAGCTTTTTAACAGTTATCGAGAACATTCGGCAGCCTTTATCGATGAGTTCCTCGCGCCGGAAGGAATTATTACAAAAAAACGCGCGCTGGATTCGCAAATCAGAAGCGCGAAGGACGGCGTCGAAGAGCGGCGGCTGCGTATTAAAACCCTGCGTGATGAGACCGTCAATCTGATGGCAAAGATTGATGAATATCGCATAACGCTTGAAAACCTGAAAGTAAACCGCGCGCAGATGAAAGCGCGTTCTCAATCCGCCGAAGAGCAGGCGCGTTTAATCAGGCGCGAGTTGTCCGGGCAGGAAGGGCTCTTAAAAACAATCCGTGACGAGCTGGCGCTTTACCGCAGCAGGCTGGAAGAGATTGAAGGGCGGATTGCCGCGGCTCAGGCGGAAATTGCCGATATCGGGCAGAAAACGTCCGCGTTTACGACAGAACTTGAAGAGCTGGAAAAAGATATCCGTAAAAGAAACGACAATGTTGCCGGTAAAAAAGTTGTAATCAATAAAAGAATGGCGGAACTTTCCAAAGTGCAGGAAGCTCTGGAAAAAATTCATCTTGAGCTTGTTCAATCCGAAATGGAAATTAAAAACACTCAGGAAAATTTCCGCGAGACTCATTCAAGAGACTTGCTGGAATTTGAGGAGCGTATTTTTACCATTACTGCGGCGCCTGCGGAGCTGCGTGAGAAACTTGCGGCTTCCCGCGTGAAGATGAAAGAGCTGGGCTCCGTAAACCTTATGGCTCCCGAAGAATTCGCGGAAACAAAACAACGCTACGAATTCTTAAGCGCCCAGATGGCTGATCTTGAAAAAGCGCGTAAAGACCTGCTTGATTTGACATCGGAAATTCGTCAGGAATCGTCAAAATTGTTTCTTGATACATACAACCGCATTAAGAAAAACTTTCACAACATGTTCAGGCGGCTCTTCGGCGGAGGCAGGGCGGAATTGCGTCTTTCAGATCCCAACCACGTTCTTGAATCGGGCATTGAGATTCTTGCGCAGCCGCCGGGAAAAAAACTGGAACATTTAAGCCTTCTCTCCGGCGGCGAATGTTCAATGACCGCTGTTGCCCTGCTTTTCGCGACCTACATGGTAAAGCCAAGCCCGTTCTGTCTGTTAGACGAAATTGACGCGGCGCTTGACGAACAAAACGTAGGGCGGTTCGTGCATCTTTTGCGCGAATTCAGCGACACAAGCCAGTTTATCGTTATTACACATAACAAAAAAACCGTCGCGGGAACAGGCACCCTTTTGGGCGTCACAATGGAAGAATCCGGCGTCACTAAATTGATCGCCGTCCGTCTTAAAAACGAAGAACTTGACATTGTTGACAGCCCTCCGCCCCAGAGCGAGCTGTGGGACGCAGACGGTAAGTTTGAAGAAGAGGAAGTTACGCCGGAAGAAGGCATGCAACTGCCCGCAGGTGTCAATGATCCGAAAAAAGTCACCCCTGAGCAGTTACGGCCTATTAGATCCAAAGTGAAGAAGGATTAATCTAAATCTACCTTCGCAACGGTAATGTTAGCGGCAATTCCCTATTTGTAATATTCCCGCCTAAAAACGGAATGCCGAAATCGCAATCAAAAGAAAATACGCTGGAAACAGAACTAGAGGTTAACAAAGACGCGAAACTGCGGAACAGATCGGCGTATGTTACCTGCAATTTTAATTCTATCGGCGTAGTTACGGATGCCGCGAGCGGTTTGTTATTTACCTCGCCTCTAATAAATGAATTTCGGTTTATTGAATAATTGTAATTTATTTTCGGCGAAGGTAACGGAAAAGAGTTCGGGTTTTCAAAATTCAAACTGACAAGCACTTCCGCTCCCGACGTATTAACGGTTCCAAGTTTTATTGAAGGGGAAGATAAACGCGGAAGCTGCGGTAATGGAAGCGATCCTTGATGTTCCAGATTCCACACTTTTTCTCCCAACAACGGTATGGGAATTTTTACGCCCAGCGCGATTTTATAACCTATATTTTGACGTCCCTTGAAAGAAGCGAAAGTGTTTAAAATATTAAGGAAGTCAAGGTTTACCGGAATTTCAATTATAGTTGATTCGCGCGGTCTTATGCTTTGACTCTTTCTAACTGTTCCTGTTAAAAATGAATTATTATTCAGAATCAAATTCCAATCTGTTTCCGGAAACGGAATTTCAAAACCGTTGGGGTTTTTTACCTGCAATTTGCTGATTAATTGCAGACCGTTTAGATTGATGTTTGCAAGACTTACAGAATGAAACGATACTTCCGGTTCTTTCAACACTGACGATAATGTCTGACAGGCTGATAATGAAAGAATAACAATAACCATAGCGGCCGTTCTTACGATTTTAGTTAAAAAATTACTAAAATTGTTTTTCATAAATTTACTCCTTTTATTTTATTTACAATTTATTAATTGTAGATTTTAAATAGTTACGCAGTTTATCAATGACAATTTCAAAATCAAGCGGTTTACCAAGATGATCATCCATTCCTGCGTCTATACAATGTTCAATATCTTCCTTAAACACATTAGCCGTCATGGCAATTATCGGAATTCGTTTATGCGGCTTTTTCGCGGCGTATAGTTTTTCTTCGTATAACCTGATTTGAGTTGTCGCTTCGTAGCCGTCCATTCCCGGCATGTGGACATCCATGAAGATTATCTCGTATCT
>Ga0209755_10009828_pt1 | contig 10083 bp, 8 predicted proteins | sample TergutCo191P1_FD_187301 | JGI IMG/M metagenome (GOLD analysis project Ga0209755, IMG submission 187301) | Cornitermes sp. P1 segment gut microbial communities from Petit-Saut dam, French Guiana - Co191P1 (SPAdes) (version 2) | ecosystem: Host-associated > Arthropoda: Insects > Digestive system >...
CTACGACAAACGCATAAAAAAGGTTGATAGTGTTAAAATTGGCACACTAAAACACACTTACTTTCCGGAAATTGTTATTCCGTCAAAGCAACACCATGGCAAAATAGACATGCCGTCTATGTGCCGCTCTTTTGAAATAGCCGTTACATTTTTGAGCGCATCCAGGATGTTAAATGAAATCATAGTTTCGCCCAGGGCATCCGTTACTTGGCCATTTTCAATAAGGAAGCTGTTTTTTGCCACGCCGGAAATATCACCACTTGGCCCGGGCGACGCGCCAGAGAATCTGCCAAGCAGAATGCCCCTGTCGATATTTTTTATCATATCTGCCAACGGTTCATCCCCTGCGGCAACTTCGATATTTTTGGCAGAGTTTAGTGCGCGGGGCTTTTTTGTTTTGTTCGCGCCGTAAAGTGACAGGGCAAAGGATTTTAAAACCCCGTCGCGGATAAAGTCAAAATTTTGGGTTGCAAAGCCGTCGTGGGTATAACATTCGCCATTTACAATATGCGGGCTAAGGGGTGAGGCCGAAAATGTGAGTTTAGAATCTGCAACTACTTTCCCTAGTGCGTCTTTCCACCTGCTGGTGCCGGGAATCATAACAAAATTGCCCAGGAAGCTTTCGAGTAGCGTCTCCCAAATCATGTCACTGCAAGTTGGGGCAACAATTACTTTACCTTCAAATTTGCCGGCTACCATACGGGTATTTAGCGATTTTACAGAGTCTGCTAAAAGCGAACGCTGTAGCCCCACATCCATGAAAGGTGTATCCAAAGCCCGTGTTTGCGTTACATAGCTGTCAAAAGAGGACGACAATTCGCCGTATTTTGCGGAAAACATGCTTACAAAAGTGTAAAATTCCGTAAAATTAGCAAACTCCGCACCATTGCTGTTTACATATGAATGCTTGCAGCTATTAAACAAAGAGTTTACGCCCTCTAAAATAATTTTTGGGAACTCATCGCCAGTTTGCTGTAAAAATTCTTTTGTGCGGGTGAAAAGTTTGTCCATATCCGCGCCGCCAATGCTTTGGTCGAAATTTTTGTTTTCGATTTTGGGTGCTATGCCCTCGGCTTCGTCTGGGATGGCAGATTTGGCTAATGCAATGCAGTCTTCCACAGCTTGATTTATCGAGTCTTTATCTAACTTATTTATTGCAGCAACGCCTTTTTTATTGTCCACCAGCGCGTGCAGAGTTAGGCTGTCGTCAAATAATGTGCGCAGTAGCGAAAATTGATTGGCCTCTACATTAAGTTCGTCCGTGCGGCCCTGATGTGCTCGGCATGCTGCTTTTTGCGCGCCTGCTTTTTTTAATGCGTCCAGTGCGTATTCGGTTGCGTGTGTTAGCTGCATATTATCTACCTCCAATGCTGATGTCGCAGCGTACGGCCGGGCCGCCGTCGGCAGTGGTCATGAGCTGCTTCTTGCCGCAGAAACCGGCGCAGCCCCAATGCATGTCGTCAGACAGCATGTCCACCGTTTTTAACATTTCAAATGCCATGCCAGAAATTGTAGTTTCTTTAATTGCGCGGCCAAGTTTACCGTTTTTGATTTCGTAGCCTTCTTCTACAGAGAACATGAACTCACCCGTGGTATCGGCCTGGCCGTTGCCGGTTTTAACCAGAAAATATCCGTCGTCTATACTGGCAATCATGTCGTCCAGCTTACTTGTGCCGGGCAAAATGGCTGTGTTGCGCATACGTATAAGTGGCTCGTCCGAAAATTCGAACGCGCGGGCATTGCCTTGCGGCTTTACGCCAAATTGACGCGCCGTTTCCCTGTTATGCATAAAGCCCGTGAGAATGCCGTCTTTAATAAGCGTTACATCTTCCGCAACGGTGCCCTCATCATCCACATATACCGGCAACGGTACTGTTTTGCCAAGTGCTGTATGCGCAAAATCTACCATTGTTACAAGTTTGCTTGCCACCTGTTTTCCCATGTTAGTTGCCGCGACAGAGCCGCCAAGTACAATATCGGCTTCTACTGTATGGCCAATTGCCTCGTGGGCAAGCATTCCCGCAAGTTCCTGGTGGAGGATGCACTTTGTTAAACCGGCGGTTGTATACACGCCTTCGCGCTTTTTCATTATAGATTCGTAAAGTTTGTCCAGCTGATGCTCGTATTTTGCAGGGTCAGCAAAAAGCTGGTCGAACCTGCCAAACCCGCCAAACGGCTGGAATAATTCGACGGGCACGCCGTCATTTGTGTCTGCGGTCATCATAACATAAACCAAACTGCGCGGCTGGAAGGAATGACTGTCTGTACCGTCACTTACAACCAGTAGTTTTTCGATATCCAGTAGGCTGGCAGTCACCGTGCGGCTGGATAGGTTTTTGTACTTGCGTACGATTAATTCGTCCAAGGCTTTTACAAAATCGATAATTTGCACTTGGTTAATTGACTCGCCAGGTACGGTCTTTAGGCCTATACTACCAGAAGGCAGGCTGGGAAGTGCCGGTTTGCCAGCGTTAACGCGTTTGTCCATGAAAATTGCGTTATCTGTCGCTGCGGTTAGTACGTTTTTGACCGCGTCATGGGAGTACTCTGCGCCCGATGCAAAGCCGAATGTACCGCCGCGGTATACACGGGCAGAAACGCCGCCTTCGGACGTTTGCTCGTTGTCGGTCATGTTGCCCGCCAGAAGTGTAACTTTGCGTGTGGAGTTTATTTGAGCTCTTAGTTCGGTGTGGTCTTTTAACGTATTTTTGTGGATAGTTAGTAGGTTTTGCAGCATGTAGCCTCTCCTTTTTTACAATTTTGGTAACACAATCTCAACTTCCCGACCCAATTGAGAAGAACGATAAATTCCGTCACAAATTGCTTGGTTGTAAACTGACTCTATTAGTGGGATGGGTGCGGTTCCACCGGCGTTTATCGCATCACAAAAAGCTTTAACCTTACTATAAAAGCGGTCGTCAGATGGAGTGCGCAGCGGGATTTTTGTTTCGCAAAGTTGTCCTTCAATGTCGTTAAACATGGTAATTGGACCAATTGTGCCGTCCCATGCGCCGCCCCAGCCTGTGCCAACACCGGCGGGTTCAATTTTTAGCCCGGCATCTTTGCCAAAGAACATTGTGTCGCCCATTTTATCCATGTGCATTGCCCAAGACATTCTAAAGTCTAGCGCAATATTACCTTCCAAGCGAATTAATGCAACAGAAAAATCGTCTACGCTAAAATGTTCTGCTTCGTCACAATAATTTGGATTTTTGCCAAAATGGTCTGCTGCAAATGCAGATACTGTAAGCGGCTTTGGATACCCGATAGCAGAAAGCACCATGTCAAGCGAATAGCAACCGATATCCGCAAGTGCGCCCACACCAGATAACTCCTTGCGTACAAATGTGCCGCCGGGAATACCGCGTCTGCGACCGCCGCCTGTTTGGATGTAATAAATGTCGCCCAAAGCGCCGCTGCCAACAATGTCGCGCACCAGATCCATGTTTGGGTCGTATCTTGGTTGGAAGCCTATGGTCAAAATTTTGCCGGTTTCTTTTGACTTTTTATACATTTCTAACGCATCTGCCAGGGTTACAGACATCGGCTTTTCGCATAAGACATGCGCCCCCGCTTCCAGTGCGGCAATTGTACATTCCGCATGTGTGGTGTTGTATGTGCAAACACTTATGGCATCCAAGCCCAGGGCAAGCAAATCCGCATTGTTGTCAAAAGCTTTTGCGTCTGTTAGCCCCGCTTTGTCAAAAAATGCGCGTGCTTTGCCCGGCACAATGTCAGAACCGCCAACGATTTCTACCTCGTCTTCCATGCGCATGAATGAACGTAGATGTGCATTTGCAATTCCACCTGTTCCAATGATGCCGATTCTCAACTTTTTTGTCTCCTTTGCCATTTTAATTGTCTCCCTTCGGTTTTAGTTGACGTAAGTATGCTTTAAATATTAGAATATGTCAAAGGATTGTGTTTTAAATCGAAGGAGATGATAATCGTGTCTGTACATCGCATAACATTGCCGCCTTTTACAGACCCTGTACTCTACCAGAAAATAGGCAAGTTATTGTAAGTTGGGGTTAAGTTCCAATTAAATAAAGGAGATAAATCAATGTCGAAATATGAATTTACGGCAGTGGAAAAGAAGTGGCGTACAAAATGGGCCGCCGCACCGATACAGCAAAATACCGAAAATAAACCCAAATATTATTGTCTGGATATGTTCCCGTACCCGTCTGGTACGGCTCTTCACGTAGGGCATTGGCGCGGGTACGTATTAACCGATGTACTAAGCCGCTACAAAATACTTCAAGGCTATCATGTATTACATCCTATGGGTTGGGATGCTTTTGGCTTAGCGGCAGAAACTAACGCTATCAAAAGGAAAATTCACCCTGCCATATCCACGGCGGAGAATGTGGCGAGCATGAAGCGGCAGCTTAAAGAAATGAGTACAATCTACGATTGGGATTACGAAATTAATACAACTGATCCGGCGTACTATAAGTGGACACAATGGATTTTTGCCCGGATGTTTGAACGCGGCCTTGCCTATGAACAGGAGATGCCGCTTAACTGGTGTCCTTCCTGCAAAGTGGTACTTGCCAACGAAGAAGCTGTAGGTGGTGTGTGCGAACGCTGTAAATCCACAGCCACCAAGAAAAGTTTGCGCCAATGGATGCTAAAAATCACTGCCTATGCCGAGCGCTTGCTAAATGACTTGGATGGACTAAATTGGCCAGATAAGGTTAAAAAAATGCAAGCTGACTGGATTGGCAAAAGCCACGGTGCAGAAATTGATTTTATGGTTGCAGATATGCCGGATATGAGTTTGCGAGCATACACTACACGCCCGGATACACTTTTTGGTGCAACATTTATGGTGCTTGCGCCGGAACATGACCTTGTAGCAAAATTAGCCACAGACAAACAACGTGAAGCGGTGGAGGAATACGTCAAAAAATCCGCGTCACGTTCTTCTGTAGACCGTATGGCAAGCAAGGAAAAGACAGGAGTGTTTACCGGGCGGTATGCCGTAAACCCGGCTACAGGCAGGGCAGATATGCCAATTTGGGTTGCGGACTACGTTCTTGCAGATTATGGAACGGGGATGATTATGTGTGTACCCGGCCATGATGAGCGTGATTTTGAGTTTGCAAAGAAGTTTACCCTTCCTATAGTTGAAGTAATTTCTAAAGATGGTGTAGCACATAAAAATGGCTTAGAAGAAGCCTATATCGGTGACGGAGTGCTTGTTAACTCTGGCGAGTACAATGGGCTTAGCGTTACAGATGCAAAAGAGGCAATTATTAAAGCACTTGAGGGTAGGGGAGTCGGTAAGCAGACTATCAATTATAAACTACGCGACTGGGTTTTCTCGCGTCAGCGTTATTGGGGTGAGCCTATTCCAATTATACATTGCGAAGCTTGCGGTCCTGTGCTTGTCCCGGATAGCGACTTGCCGGTGGAATTGCCAAGAGTAGAAAGCTACCAGCCTACAGATACCGGCGAATCTCCACTTGCATTGGTAGAAGAATGGGTTAACACAACATGCCCAAAATGCAAAAAGCCTGCTAAACGTGAAACCAATACCATGCCGCAATGGGCAGGTTCAAGCTGGTATTTCTTGCGTTACCCAGATGTTAACAATAGCGAGGCATTGGCAAGCCCAGAGGCCCTTAAAAAATGGCTTCCTGTAGACTACTATGTAGGCGGCATCGAACACGCGGTGCTTCATTTGTTATACGCACGGTTTTACACCAAATTTTTGTATGATATAGGCACAGTAGAATTTGAAGAGCCTTTTACCACCTTGTTTAATATAGGCATGGTTAATTATAAGGGCAAAAAAATGTCTAAGGGCGAAGGCTACGGTGTTTCTCCGGATGATGTTTTGCCCAAATACGGCTGTGATGTGTTGCGGATATATGAAATGTTTATTAGTCCGCCTGAATTAGACTGCGAATGGGATGATCGTGGCATAGATGGTGTGTTCCGCTTCCTTAACAAACTATGGCGGCTGGTAGAACCTTCATTACAAAACCCTGCAAAACCAACTGACGAAATGACCTGTTTGCGCCACCGCATGATATTTGAAATTACCCGCCGTTTAGAAAATTTGTCACTAAACACAGTAATTAGCGGATTTATGGAATTTACAAACCACATGCAAGACATGGGCAAAACCACAGGCGGCCTGGACAAGGCTACGTTGGAAACTATCGCCGTGTTGTTATCCCCGTTTGCGCCGCATATGGCAGAGGAAATTTGGGAAGGGCTTGGCAACACAGGTACTGTGTTTGCACAGAACTGGCCAAAATGGGACGACGCAATGCTAAAATCCGACACGATTCAAATTGCTTTACAAATAAATGGAAAGTTACGCGGTAATATGGATATCCCTGCCGAGCATGATAAGGACAGCGTAATTACCCAAGCCATGCAGCAACTTTCAGATAAACTAGCAGGAACGGAAATTATAAAAAGTATATATGTACCAGGTAGGATTGTTAACTTTGTTGTCAAGCCATCATGAATTTGTTCTACCGACGCATTTATGCCATAGTAAAAAAAATTCCACTTGGCAAAGTGGTTTCCTACGGTAAAATAGCAGCTGCGCTTGGCCGCCCCCGTTCTTCGCGGGAAGTTGGGCGAGCCATGCGTTGCTGTCCGGCAGAAGATATTCCGTGGCAGCGAGTAGTTATGGCAGACGGCAGCATTGCAGGGGGCGGTTATGCCCAAATGCGAAAGGAAGTGCTTGAAGCCGAAGGCGTGGAATTTTTGCCGGACGATAGGGTAGATATGAAACGCTGCAGTATAGACCCCGTCGAATTAGATATTATCGCACTGGTTGTGTGTGGTGAAATTGAAGAATAAAAAAATGGACTGGCTAAACTCTGTTGCCAGTTCATTTTTTTCTTGTTTTTTTCCAATCTTTAATATGCTTTTGGACAGCAATAAAACTCTCTTCACTCATACCATGTTCCATTTTGCATGCGTCTTGTGCAGCAATTTCTTTGTTAACGCCCAAATACATAAGCCAATCCGAAATTAGTGTATGTCTGTCATATATCCGCTGGGCAATTTCGCGTCCGCTGTCTGTTAGTGTGATAAATCCGCCTGTTTCTATTGAAATGTATCCGTTTGCTTTTAGATTTTTCATGGCAATACTAATACTGGGTTTGGAAAACCCCATTTTATTAGCGATATCTACAGAGCGCACTTTTCCTTTATTCCCAAGCATCAAAATGGTTTCTAAATAATTTTCGGCAGATTCATGTGACTTATCCAACAGGTTCACCTCAATCCAAATATACCATTACTTTAACATACGATTTAATTGTTGACAAGTGAGTTAGCCTCTGCTAACGCTGCAGTGCGTTATCCGTGTCTAATATAAAATATGTACCATATGGTAGAAAGGATATTACAAATGAACGTTATTTTACAAAGTTTTTTGGCGGGGGTAGTAGGTATGGGCTTGGGCGGGGTAATAACCGCAATCGTTGGAACACGCACAAAAAAAATGATTAGTATTTTCTTGTCCCTTGCCGGTGGGGTGATGGCAAGCATCGTACTGCTTGAACTTATTCCCAAGGCTGTCGAGTATTCTAATATTTGTGTGGCAGTTGCTGGTCTGGTTTTGGGTGCATTAATGGTAATGGTGTTAAATTATATAATGGACAGGGTATCTAAAACTCACAAATCAAAATTGTACGAATCGTATACGGATGTTTTTCATTCTACCGAGGCAATAGACAAGAAAAAAAGTATGTTTCGTTCAGGGATTATTATGCTTTTTGCTATTGCGTTGCATAACATACCCGAAGGGCTGGCGATGGGCGCAGCTGGTTATCATGATGCGGCACTGGGTCTGACAATTGCCATAATGATTGGCTTGCATAATGTGCCGGAAGGTATGGCCGTTTCTGCACCGCTAATATCTGGCGGACTTCCTATGTTTAAAACTATTGTGCTGGTGGCATTGATAGGCGCTACTACGGTAATAGGCGCAGTGGCAGGAGTTTTTATTGGTAGTATTTCCTATACATCTTTAGCACTTTCGTTTGCAATGGCGGGTGGCGCCATGCTGCATGTTGTTTTTGGCGAAATATTGCCGCAATCTATCGTTACTACCAAAGATAGACTGCCTGCAATTTTCGCTATGGTTGGCATTATTGTTGGGTTGATAATTACAAAAATATAAAAAAGGCCGAAAGACCTTTTTTATATTTTTACGTAATCAGAAATTTTGTGTGGCTTGCCATCTACAATACTTTTGTTTGCGCAAACGCCAATCATCAACGAGTTTATGCCGTCACGTAAATTAGCTGCTTGCCCTAGTGGGTCGTTGGTTACACCGCGGAAAAGATGCTTTTGCAAAAGCTCGTCGCTACCACCATGCCCGCCTGTAAGAGCGGGGACATGATATGTGGCCAGTTCATTTTTCATATTGTATACTTTGATTGTTTTAACTGCTTTGTATGGGTCAAGTGCTGGTATTCCGCTGGAACTTTCGTATGCTTCTAATCTGCCTTTTGTGCCAAAAACTACAGCCTTCCAGCCTTCGATTGGGTTAAACGCCGTAAGAGAATATGTCAGCAGCGCGCCTTTTTTGTATTTTACGGCTACAGACATATTGTCATAGATATTAATTTTATCGGAAAAGACGCAGCCGTCCCTGTGATAGCCATCGTATTTTTCCACATCGAAATAAAATTCTTTTTTAAATTCGTCGTTTTTAAAGTCTACATAAAATTCGCAACTGTCGGCAAATTTACATGTGCTGCAACGCTCGCCTCTATTTTCGCGTTTCGGGCCATAAAAATCAAGGCCTCCGTTGGCATAAATTGTATCCGGCTCATCGTTCACCCACCAATTAATCCAGTCAAAATGGTGTGTAGATTTGTGTATAAGCAACCCGCCGGAGTTTTCCAACTTCCCATGCCATCTGCGGAAGTAGTCGGCACCGTGGCTGGTGTCCAAGAAATATTCGCAGTTTACGCCCAAAATATCGCCAATTGCGCCGCTCATAAGCAACTCTTTTACTTTTGCCGAATACGGGCCGTAGCGGGCGTTAAATGTTACGATAACTTTCCTGCCGGTTTGTTTCTGTGTTTCTAATATTGCGTTGCATTTTGTGTCGTCTGTTGTAAGCGGCTTTTCAGAAATTACATCACAGCCAAATTCCATTGCACGGATAATATATTCGTGATGATAGCCGTCAACAGTTGTTACTATTACGTAATCCGGTTTGGTTTCCCGCATCATAGTGTCAAAATCGTCAAAAATGGGGATTCCAAGATGGCGGTTATAATATTCACTTCGCCCTCTATTAACGTCAAAAACTCCAACCACCTGTGCTACGTCCTTGTATTCTTCTACAAGGGGTTTCGCAAACATCCCAAAACATCTACTGCTTGCGCCTACTAATGCGTACTTTTTCATTTCATTTTCCTCCGTTTTATCCTTTTACGCTGCCTAATGTAATTCCCTTTGTAAAATACTTTTGTAAGAAGGGGTACACAACTAAAATTGGTGTCATAGTAACAAATATTTGCGCCGCTTGTACAGAGCGTATGTTAAACTCGGCCCAATCCCGTATTTCGTCCGCGTCCATAAGGGCCAAATCTGGGAATGTCAAAATTTCGCGCAGATATGTTTGCAACGGCCTAAGAGAGCGGTTATTGATAAAAATTAGGCCGTGAAACCATTCGTTCCAGTGGTGTACAAATGTAAATAATACAAGTGTAGCCAATGCTGCTTTTGACAGTGGTAGGAAAATTTTAAGCAAAATGGACATATGGCCCGCACCGTCCATCATTGCCGACTCCGATAGTTCGGCAGGCAAGTTGCGGAAAAAGTTCATTAGAATAAGCATGTTAAATACAGATACCGCATGTGGCAGTATCAGTGCCCACCTTGTATCAAAAACGCCGGTTGCCCTTACTATCATAAATAGGGGAACCAAACCACCGCTGAACAGCATAGAAAATAGGAAGAACCATACATAGTATTTGCGTGCCGTAAATTGGCGGGGAGAGCGTGAAAGGGGATACGCGATTAATATAATCATGAGCATATTAAATGGGACGCCTATAAAAACCCGCTGTATTGATGCAAAAAACGACT
>Ga0209755_10009829_pt1 | contig 10082 bp, 8 predicted proteins | sample TergutCo191P1_FD_187301 | JGI IMG/M metagenome (GOLD analysis project Ga0209755, IMG submission 187301) | Cornitermes sp. P1 segment gut microbial communities from Petit-Saut dam, French Guiana - Co191P1 (SPAdes) (version 2) | ecosystem: Host-associated > Arthropoda: Insects > Digestive system >...
CTGGCGGAGCATGAGGTTTTGTAGATGGTGTTTGGGGTCGTGTGGGTTTACCAGGAGATATTGGCACTGCAGCTGCTGTCTGTATTTCTTCTGTAAGAATCCATGCCAAGTAAATGGAGATAATATGAACTATGCAGTAATGAGTAAGCAACAATTAAAAATTATGTTCAATTATCAACAAATCCTTAACAGCGTCTGCCTTTGATTAATATTTGGCCATTTTGAGAAAAAGTAGCAATATTCTTGCCTTAAATATTACTCCATGAATAAAGTGTTTCCTGTGTGTAAGAAGTTTTTCAACAGACCAATAAAAAGAGAATACTTACACGGGATAATCTATCTTTAGAGAAGTGTAAAAATTTATGTTTGCTGTTGAGTCCACTTTTATATTTCATAATATTTAAATTATAAAGTACACAAATGGTTATGCAGGTAGTTTGGTGCTAAAGAAAACTCATAAAACGAACTCATGGTAGATCACTCAAAAATATAACTCCAAAATAATGTGTTGTTAGCACAGGTATGCTTTCTTCATTTACCTCTCTTGTCTTCTCCACCTTCAGGTTCTCATTATATACATCTTCAGTGCTAGTTAAGTCACAGCACATTGCCATCTGTTACAACAAAATCTTCAAAACTGCACTTGAATTTCAAATCCTGCTGCAACATTGCTCTGATATGTTCCAGTTAATAAAGAAAGTAATAATAAAAAAAAACCGGAATTAAAAATGAATTGTCCACTGTCACGGGCAAGTGGAAAAGTGGTCTAGAATCAATTATCTGTTATGGTACAAATCAGTCATCAAGAACAGACTAATGGTTGTAAAAACTTTTAAATGTATTAAATAGTAAATTTTTTAACAACAAGCTTCTAAACAGGAAAAAGTTTTACCTGGGAACATCTTAGTTGGGAAACACTGTACTTTCTGCTTAACTGTGACTCGGGTATTTAGCAACTTACAACCAATGACCATCATTTATTACTGCTACTAAAGCTCATAAAATATACTCATTGCACTGGAATACCTAGGTATTGCTGATTCCACCATTATGGCATGCCTAATTTTCTTCAGTTCTCCACTGACTGCTTAGTGTAAAGAAATTAAAAAAAAAAAACACATTTGCCCAACATGCTTGTGTTATACCAGCCCCACGCACAAGTGAGTTCCAATTTAGGTGAAAGCTTAGTACCAAACAAGATCATGCATACCTTCACATGCAGGTGGATTTTCATCATATTCTCCACTGGGAAGGCATATAATCTTGTTGGGGCCAATAAGTTTGTAGTTCCGAGAGTTGCATGAATATTCAACCATGGTCCCCACCACTGTCAAATTGTTGCTAATTGTGAACTTCCCATTCGGTATGGAGGGGGGATCATCACATTCAATAGCTGTGCAAAATAAAAATACTGATTAACTTTTCCCACAGCTGAGTTTCCTTCTCACTGGTATATTTCTGGGAATCATTCTGACATATGCAGGGTAATTACCACCACTAATAACGTCCCAGCCGACATACCTCTACAGATATAAGATTTCAAGTTTTCATGGTAGTGAAGTTGCATATTGCAGTCTTAGGGGTTATGACCTAGTGTTGCACCCTGATGTGTGGATATCCATAAAGTTTAAGATCCTGAAGAGATGGAAACAGTGTGTTTCTTCAAGACATGGACACCCATCTACCAGATCACAACAATGTGATAAACCAAGAATATCACAACATGACTTGCAGGGATGTATAAAATTCCCCCACACCCCCACCCACAAGAGATATTTATTCTTTGAAAGACTCTTTGTTCATCTTGATGTTAACCAAAGAATGCATTGCACAATTTCATCTATGGAAAACGCTTATTCAATATGAGTTCTGCTAAAGATAAATTGAAATGGCAAGGTCATTCCTACACATGCCATTAAGGCATTTAGTTGACAGGTGGCGGGCACATGTGAATGCAGTAATGAACTTTCAGGTTTCACAAAATGTGGAGAATTTCTTGACTAGCTTCAAACCTCTTAGCATCTCAGGAAATACTCTGCTCCATGGAGTGAGTGAGTGAGTAAGTGGGAGTGGTAATATAGATGCACTGGATGGAGGTGACTGGTCTGTGTCACACCCTGGCCACTCTACCCCTAGAGAAAGAGCCCTCCATGCCCTTTAGAGACGAAGATTGGTGGGCTGCAGCACTGGTCTGGATGTTTTGAAAAAGAGATAAAACGCTTGTCTCTCTCAGAATTCAAACACTGGATATTCAAGTTTGCACCCTAGTCACCATACTTACAATGCCATCCTGGCTCCAATAATATGTTTCAAAATAAATGCCTCAAAATTAGGACAAAAGTACTTGGATATACTGTCCATGCCAAAAGAGTAACAATTCAGGTTTTCATCTGCTCATATGTCATGGCTCTCATAATGGCCCAATTCACCCACTGGGACAGATATCCCACAGCCTTCAAACTATACCAAAAGTAAAAAAGTTTTAAAGTTTATGAATCTCTAGTGTTTTGCATATATTTTTTTTGTGGCACTCCCAAAATACACACTAGTGTGAAGAAATATTGTAATGCAATAATGCTGAAAGCAGAAAAGGTTTAAAACCAGAAGCATTACTTAATTAATGTGTTTGAAACTTAACCTATATAACAAACTGAAGGAGGTTTGAGCTTGTTGTAATAGCTGTTTCATAAGTGAATCATAAGTTTCAATAATGTACCAGCCACTCAAAAATAGTTGATATTTAAGTGCAATATATATAGCATTGACACCAATGCTAGACACGTAAGTGCACAGTGACATGCATCCAGTTAGCAGACGCTATGTGAGTGCAAGATGTGTTCATAAAAACTGTGCTAAAAGTAAATTCAAATTAGTGGTATTTGCTATCGACACACTACAGAAGTGTCCTGGTATACCATACAATGTTACGTCATTTAAGTGGATTTTTTGAACGCATTAGGTATGTTAAATGTGCACACAAGGAGTCAAGGAGTTCTGTTATGTGATTAAATTTCATGTGACTTGTTAGCATCTCTCACACCAGTACTATAGATAATCACATAATGTACATACTTTGCTGCAAAACTGTGAGAACAAATATTGTGGTGTGAAGTGCAGTCAAAGATTCCCAACCAAGTCTGATTCGAATCAAGGCATTGTATTCCCATCAGGATGGGCATTTGAAGTTACATTTTTCCCCATGCAAGTTTTCAGGCTTCTGCCATGAAATAGATGAGAACTGTGATCTTCACAGCATGTAGAAGAGAGCAGTTCTCATTTTCCCCCATCTTTGCAGCTTTGTTTTGACTACACTTGTTCTACATTCGATGGCTATCAAGCCATTCCTTTAGAAACTACAGAACTGTGGCCCTACTAGAAAAATTTATTGTATGTACATGTCATATTCCAGTCAAGAAGACCTCAAGCATTTTAAGACCAATAAATGATAATTTAAGACCAAAATTACTGGAGTTTTCAACAAAACTTGTGAATGCAGGAAGACACACAGGCAGGCTGATGTACACAGACAAGTTGTAAAAAACATACCTGAGATGTGGGATTATACCAACCAGACAGATTCACAGTGGCAGAATAATGTATTGAAACAGAACATCTGATCATGCTCCAAGGGACTGAGTTTTAGGTGAAACATAAGACTATATAGGCTGACTGGTTAGAAAAGTAACTCTAATACAGCTGTGGCCAAACAAATTCAACAAAAAAAGAGTGGTCACTGAGTGAAGATGGAACCACTTAATCAGACTTATGCAACATTCAGATGCAGATGAAAACAAACCTCATGAAGGTCAGGTGGAAAAGCGAAGACACTATCAACAGAAGAAAAATTGTTTCTTGGGTTAAATTACAAGTGATCACATAATGAGTGGAACGATGACTATCCAACTTTATCCACCATTTTACTTGACTGCAGAGGTCATCAAGGTCTGGGTTCCATTCTAGGCCAGCTCACTTGGAATCTGTTGTGAACAAAATGGCAAAGAGATGGGCTTCTCTGGGTATTTTGGTCTTCCACAGGCACTATCATTCCAGCAATGCTCCATGTTCATTCATTCATCTATTACTGATGCTATACAATCTCAGTAACTGACAGTGTTGTTAAATAATACACTTAATCAAACACAATTTCAAAAGTCTTTGTGCTACTTTTTCACTGTTCTAATTTCAAAGACTCATTATACCTTTTATTTGTCTAAATCAAGTTCTTACTTTCATAAGTGTGAATTTGGTGACACAACAGATGAGTAATAATGGAGACAGTACAAATACCTTCACACCGAGGTGGTGGTCCATTCCATCTTTCATCAATGTCACACATGAGTTGTGCTCTTCCAATTAGTTCATACCCTTCATCACAGGAATAAAGGACTCGACTCAGATAGCTGACAGTACCATTCAGTAGCTGGTACCCTCCATGGGGAATTTCAGCAGGGAAACCACACTGAATACCTGTAATTTTAATTGCTTCAAGTAAAATCACAAAAAAGGAAAATCTAAAATTGTCCATGTGCGTTGTCACTATTGTACAAGATATATGGGTGAATGAGTGAATAACGTCATGTGTTTGTAACCTCAGAACTGGGTGGAGGTATGTGGTCAGCTAACAATAAAGCCACTTTACTTTCAGTAAAGTGCTTCCAGTGTCCGCTGGATATGAGGTTAGATGGCCACGCAGCCAGATGATAGGGTGGTGAAGAAATAATTCCTGTCCCTGTCAAGGGCCAAACAACAATCATTCAGCTTATGACTTTACTGAACTGACTAAATTATCTCAATTCATATCACATAACAATGACAATGACAGTAACAATGACTGATTAATGATGATGATGATGATGATAAATGGGGGTGGTGGTGGTGATAGCGATGTAACTAACACTTGCACAGCACTTAACAGATGGCTGCATACTGGACCACTTAAATAGCAGACTATCTGATTTTAAATTTCTTCAGAGACACATGCAGAAACAGACACGTTCAGACTCAGAAAATTCTACAAAAAATAAAATTCTCTCCAACATTACCTATACACCACTTGCTGAAAGTGGTTTACAGACATGGTAGTTCAATATCACACAAGCATGTGAGTCAGCATCCCAGTTACCAATGGTGACACGCACATGAACAACAATGACAACACTTTACAGAATACACATACAAAATAAAAATTAAAAAAAACAAGAAACAGTCAATATTTTCTTCAGTATCACCATCAATCAATGGTTCAATTTTTTACTAAACTAACCTAACACCACTATTGTACCATATGTAACACTAAATTACATACCATGCCTATGCTACTAAATGCTAAATCATAATGCTGAAATTCAGCATTACACAAAGCCGTATTTTGACATGTCATCTACACAGTATCTTCAAAATCATAATACATATGCATGCATGCAGTGGGAACATAGAGAAATAAACTTTTATAGTGTCAGTTGTAGATCTTGCTGTTTAGATCTTTCAGAAAAGCTTCACAATATTAGAAATGTGTACACATAAAATGGAACTGTTACCTTGCCAAGATAAATTATTTTTGTCTAAAACTTATTTTCTTCTTCACTGCACAGATAAGCAGGAAAACACACACTGACATGCAAACAAAGGGGATGTTCTGGTAAACACATCCTGGATTTGTTTTTACACAAAGTTATATTAAGGGCACCTCCATTCAACATTCCTGCAATGTCAAATTATTATACATGCTTCAGACAATGGACAGTGTGTTACCACAAAGAATTAACCACTGTCATAAGCTTTTAAAAATCATGAATGAGAAGGTTATATAGCTGCAAAATTATCATGTGTGATAAAGAGAGTTCACTGTTCTGTAGATTTCATACTTCATGTTCTGGCAACCAGATTTGAAAGATTATAGGGTTAAGACTGCTGAAGAAAACAAAGAAATAAATCATGGTGCAGCTGTTAGGCCTTTAACTGTGTTCAAAAGTAAAGTCTTTTATTAGAAATACCCCATGCAAGACAGTATTATAAATGGAGACATTGAATTGCAAGCAAAATATTGTACTTACGTTTACATACAGGTGGGAACTCATTGTAGAAGCCAGTTGGTAAGCATGTGCGTGATGCAGGTCCAACAAGAAGGTGGCCTTCATCACATGTGTAATCAATCACTGCACCAACATTAAAATTTTTGGCCACCATAGTTGAATTTGGTGGCTGTTCAGGTTTTCCACATGCCTTTGGTTCTGGAATTAAACACATGAACTGTAATACCCATGCAGCATTAAATGTAGGAGCCATGATATCCATGCAGCATTTCCAATTTTTCACCTGCCATATCAGCAGATGTGAGACACTCTACATGAAACTGGAACAAACTAAAACACAATCAAGAGTTAATAGACTATGTAACTGCACTGTGAGATTTGAGATTCTTATAGTGGTGGACGTTATGATTATTATCTTCTCGTATGTGACACTGTGATAAATTTCTAATAGACAACATGGTGTGCAACAATATTTTTCATATGTAATAACAAGTGAGTGTTTTAATAAAGTTGCAGTTTTTATAAATTTCTGATGAACATAACTCCTGCTCAGCTAAAGTTAAGAATGAGAAAGTAGATATCAATTCAAAATGCTGTGAAGCTCATGAAACACGAAGGTACCTAGTGTTTATGAGGGAAGGTCCTATTTTGTTGCATACACACACATAACTAAATAATTATATAATACCACATAATAAAATGCAATGTAATGTTAATCAATAAATGAAAGAATGAATGTGGGGTCATTTACAATTCATGTTCAAAAGGCATAAGAAAGAGCAGCAAATGCAACAATTATTTCTCTATATAAAGTTAAAAAATCTAAAATGTTAGACAAGACAGTGATTGTTGTGGTTTTGCCTCTAGATTTTCACTTCACTAATGATAACTTTTGACAGTATCATAAAAGTGGCACAAAACATGTAAGGTGGCCAAAGAGATTTATGAAAAACAAACTTGATATTGCATGTATCACACATGACGCTAAATTAAACTTCTCTAACCAACTCTACATAAACTGAGAAGTTGGTGAGATAGGTTGAATTATGAAAACTATGATATACAAATTATAAAACCAACTATTTGCACCAATGTATTGTTAAATTTACACTTTAAAACCTTCTACACATATTTAAATTTAATTTTAAAATTATTCCAACATTTTTCGGTCCCACTGGACCATCATCAGGGAGCATGTCGTTCCTATCCCAAAGTTACCACTGATGTGTAACGTACTAATAAGCGATCAGTGGTAACTTTGGGATAGGAAAAACGTGCTCCATGATGATGGTCCAGTGGAACCGAAACATGTTGGAGTAATTTTAAAATTAATTTTAAATATGTGTAGAAGGTTTTAAAGTGTAAATAACAATACATTGGTGCAAATAGTTGGTTTTATAATTTGTATATCAAGGACTATTACACGGTACAAAAATGAAAATATGAAAACTATCTTTCACACCAGTCAAATACTGAAAAAGTTATGCTCAAAGCATACAGTACAGGTCTTCATGTAAAGTGTCTCTTACGTCTGATTTTAACTAATATTAGAACACATTTGCAGATTTTAGTAAATCTACCCAATATCAATTGGAAGTAAATCCTTCTCAGCAATTCCTGAGTTGTTACATGCAGCCAGAGATATGCACAGACTATATGGGAAAGCTGGCAGGTGCAATTTTGCAACTTGTCATTACAAATGCACCAGAAGGAAAAAACGTCTTTTATGTTAGTGAAAGTATCTCAACCTTTCAAATAAAACAAAAAAATAGCATATCACATGAACCTAATAAGTAATATAGCAAATCTGATGCAGAAACATTTAGGAGAGATTATGCCTTGTCCTGAGTTGCGAAGCAAGCTTGAACTGTGTCAACCTTAACATTTAAACTGGATAAGTAATTTAATTTTCATGAAGAAAGGAATATTTTTAAAAAATTCTTTAAAAATTAAAGTTGAAGCAAAAAAAACAGACAATTCTTGTAGAAAGCCATTATTTTCATTGGAAACAAATTTTACACTCAAAAGAACAGAAATATTGTGCATACCAATGAGTCATTTATGCCGTCATTCATACATTGTTAATAAGAACTGTAGAGAGGGTTTAATGGTACCTATGTATAAAGCATAGTGCTAACAACATTCCACATGGATGCAGGAAAGAGATGTTACTACAAATGCAGCATCTGATCAAATAACTATCAGTATTTGTGAACCTGCAAGTGACATTGACCCTGACAGTAATGCAAGGGAACTCTTCAAGATGGCAGTGATAATCTTACTGGAGTGACGAAATGCAATATTATAATGAGTATTTTTAAAACTTAGGATTTAAGCACTTACACTAAAATATTAATTAAAACTAAGATGCCCTTTTAATTCTAAGTTTATATTTTATTTCATATGTTTTTTTAGAGGCAAAACTAACACTGCCTTCACAGTAATGAAAAATTAAATCTTAATATTCAATATGACAATGTTTTTTATACTCACGGTGCTGGCAAATGAAGTTAAGCTTTGCATTGCAGTTGGTGTCTGACCAAAGCCAGCCCTTGGATCCATCATAGCGTGCACAGTTCTCATTTCCACCAGGTAAGTTCCAGAATGAAACTGTCACATCCTCCCCTCCTAGCCATTTCCAGTTGTTACGATCCTGTGGATCCCGCACAGCTCCCATCCAGTACTGGCTGTTCGAATCACTTCTGTAACATAATGCAAAGGCCATTTCCATGTTAGCCAATATCCTTTATAGCTTAAAGATTTAACCAAGTATTAATCAAATATGAATGAAATATTTATGCCTAATTCAGGTAACTCACAAAGTTGGTGATATTTTTAAGTTGCGAAGTTCATATATTCTGCCAACACTGTGAAATAAAGGTTTCTGTTTTTGTTTTGGAATATAGCACCACATCACTGGATGACTTGTGTCTGGCATTTTGAGACAGCATGGTGGTCTCATCTCCCAAGAGATGAGATGTACACAATATTCGGAGAAAGGTGAAGAGTATTTAAGCATATCATCATATTATTGTGGCATTCAAATTGACCTGTGTCCACTATCTGAACCAATACAACACTTCCACAACCTAACATTGTGCAGACTGTCTTTGTCAGTTACAAAACAATTCTACTGTCCAATGTAGCCTGTTAATGAAAATATTTGACCTGTAACAATTTGATGCAGACTGAAATCTTATGTCCCAGGTAGTCAAGTAATGGTTCTTATATATATATATATACACACACACACACACATACATAAAAGGTAAACGATAAAGTGATCCCGTTACAGGACCAGTGTGGCCCAGAGGGTGGGTAGAGGTATAGCTCTACTCTTCCATGTTCGCGGCACTAGTGTATGTACATATATAAACACACCATATATTCTTGAATCTAATCCGCACCGTTTTTAGAGTTTCAGGGGGCTAAAAAATCAGATACAGATTAGAATCGCATGCGGATTACATTTGCGGTCATCAGCTGGATTTTGGAAAAATGATAGAGCTGCTGTACGTGCCCTAAGAACAATACAATACAATAATTTACTATTTATAATATTATATAACATATTATATAATATTTATAGTTTATTATTTATCAGACTCACCGTCATCATTCGTAACTGAATCATTATCCATCACCTAGTCACTATCATCTTTATCTTCAACATTGTTCTCCCACAGGTGTGGATTAGAACCGTGAGCTAACTATTTTTTCATTTAAGAAATCAGCAAAAACAAGTGCAGATTAGATTTGGGTGTGGATTAGATTCGAGAATATACAGTATATCTTCATCCATCTGAATTGCTTCTATTTCTACCGATAAACATTAGCTCTGTTTAATGCACCCCACTGACCAGGATCCCCCTACCCCTCCCTACCCAGCTATATAAGAATTGAGACAGTCTCTGAAACACAATGTTCCAGGAATGTTTTGTTGTAATCATAAAATGGATAAAGTCCATTTGGAGTGCCAGAGGAGGAGGATGAGGAGGAAGAGGAGGAGGAGGAGGAGGAAGAGGAGGAGGAGGAAGAGGAGGAGGAGGA
>Ga0209755_10009830_pt1 | contig 10081 bp, 8 predicted proteins | sample TergutCo191P1_FD_187301 | JGI IMG/M metagenome (GOLD analysis project Ga0209755, IMG submission 187301) | Cornitermes sp. P1 segment gut microbial communities from Petit-Saut dam, French Guiana - Co191P1 (SPAdes) (version 2) | ecosystem: Host-associated > Arthropoda: Insects > Digestive system >...
CCAGGTTCTTCACCAGAAGTCGCGCACAGCATTCCTCTGGGAGGGTGAAGGTGTGGAAACTCGCACCGTCTTTCCCTTTAAGGGACCGCAGTGCAGTGACCGCGGCTCTGAACTCGTCGGCGGTTGATGGGACGATAATTAAATTCTCGCCCTTTAGTTGGGTCATCAGACCGCCAGGGCAGGGTGCCCGCAACCCGCGTTTGAAGTGATGCCATCTTGCATGCAGCTCAGAGGCCCGGACATTTCGCCAGACATGCGCCTATTGGTTGTCTCCATTGAGACACCGTGTTCGGATGGGTCCGAATCCACGGCTGTGGACTTGAGCGGCCCAATTGGGTGAGACGGGGCGATGGGCCCAGCCAATACAGTCGCGTACGTTGCCGCTTCCCCGGATGGTCCGCTTTGCCAGCTGCCGGCAGCAGCTTGTTCGCCCGTGACTGTTGAGGTCGCGGGCAGTGGCAAGGACCCAGCGCCAGGTGCTGGGCGCCTGTTGGCGGGCTCCATCTAGTCGCCCGAGCGTGCTAGCTCGTTGGCTTTTCTCTTGCCCGCGAGTTGTTGGGAAGCTCTGGGTCCCTCTTCCTGATGTGGTGCTGCGTCTCCCAGCAGGCACCGCTGGCTTCTTCTTCCTCCGCGCCATTGCTAGGCTCAACTCCTTGAGAAAGGCCTGCGAAACCTGTAAAGTAGAAATAGCCTTCATAAAGCCTAACTCGTCCTGCCTTAGCATGATGCTTCGGCAGGAGCACTCCAATGGTCTTCTTCTTACTCCTCCACTGTAGCTCTGCTGGAGACTAAATGTAGAAACCAGCTCAGTCAACATCCCGTTTCACCATTCAGCCCAGGCAGGCAGGTATCACGATCCTCTAACTCTGTGTCACTCGACCATTGCCTGGTGACCACAATACCTTCTTCTTCAGGGGTCTATATATATCCGAGGAGAGTGCCTTTTATGGGACATATGGATCCTTCAAGTTGAGTACGATACTTCGAACCGACAATAACCGCTTACCCAGCGATATAGCGTTGTATCTCATAAAAACAGATTCTTAACATACTTTTGCCTTCTTTTTTGATTGCTTTATACGTGGAATGTAATCGATTTTATTTGAAGTATCTCCTTTCCCTTTATGTAGCCTGTTGTTTGGTTTGCTTTATGACATGCTACGAATCGAAAGGGCGGGGTGTGGTTCCTCGTAACGGCGTTAGGATTTTATTCGTCACCGACCAGAAGCAACAAAGTTCTGTAATTAATTAAAATGTCCGTTTGCTTCCCGTAGGACGGAAGATTTAGCCTATTTATAATTAACAAGCTCCTCACTTATTTTGCAAAATTTTACATGAAGAGTATACAAAGATTTGCAGTGGTCTGAAAACAAGAGATCAAGAGGATAGTGTTGTTTGCACGTGGTACTTCTCGGTTTTAGCAAATTAAATGGTTAATATAACAGTTTAATAATTACACAAAACTTAACTTCAGTCACATTTTCCCAAATTTCAGCGTGTGAGTAAGAAAAGTCCCATTGTAGCATGCTCTGTGTGTACTAGACAGGGTGTAGCATATGTCAGTCATTAGTTGGAGTCACATTCCACTGCTTCGTAAATCCCCAACTCATTATAGAGAAAAACTTGACCTGTGTCGTAACCAGACAGAAATGCATGTGAAACCTGCCAGAAAACTCACTTTCCTACGCATGTCATCTGCCGAGAGCTGGCAAGTCGCACAGCGACTCGTTCCAAGCTCTGTTTACAACCCAGGTGTGAAATGCTTGATCTCCATCTAACAACAACAGCAACGCTGGCAGGTCAACTTTGGTGGTCGCAGATCAGGACTATTTTTTAACGATACCGTATCAACTGGACCTAATGTAACATAAAGCAAGGAACACACATTACAATTAAGAACTTCGAAAACACGACATACAGTGAGTGGCAATGCTGCATAGCCTCCTTTTTTCAGACTACAGAACATTATCATTGAAGAACTAAACTCTAATTTGTTCGGAATTTGTCGTTGTTTAAGCCGACTTTGCTTCCGTCTTCAGGTAACGGAAAGCTCCCACTCAAATGGACCCTGTGGTATCGCTATTCTCAGTCACTGGGCACCACAGTATTTGTATCTTTAATATACCAACAAAATACACATATACAATAAAATATATGTATTATTGTCAACACTGTCCTATATGTTTCGGCGATTATTGCGCCATTCTCCCAAGGGAGAACTTTATCTTACGCTCAAAACATTTGTTTTGTTGATTTATTATAGACCTTAAGTTGTATTGTATATGGGTTTACAACTCCATTTACAATTATGTAAAAGACCATATTTGCTTCAACATAAGACTGCAGATATTAAAAGTCCTTGTATACGATTCTTTTTATATTTGTTTGTTGAAAAATGCTACTGCAATTTCTTGTGGGTGTTGTGGCAGTACTTGTTCCTTGAGTGTTTCAACTTTGTAGGATCCATAACATTAAAATATATAACTTCGGTTAAAATTTTTTCTGTTGAGTAATAATTTAAAATAAAATAGAATAAGAATGGATAATTATAAAATAGTGGAAGTTAAAATTATTTAGTGTTTTTTTAGTGCTGTATAGAGCAGTTACGTGGTAAGATCTAATCCACAGTTCTTATAATAAAACCAACTAGATGCATGTCCATCATCAGGAGTGCTGCACTGTACACACAGCGATGGTATATGTCACACAGGTTACAGTTACAGCTTGCGAGCAGGATCAGGACGTTCAGTCCTCATCCTGCTCGCAAGCTGTCAGCAAACCTGTATGACACATACCATTGCTGTGTGTACAGTGAAAAACTGCTGACGATGAACAGAGGAACTGCCCGAAACATGTAGAGTTTTATTCCAAAAATAAATTTGAGAAGTTAGTGCATCTAGTTGGTTTTATTATAAGAATTTATCACGATGCACGGTCACCTGAACGTCAAAAACCACCCCACAGTGTCGGTGATGTGTTTTCTATGTGGTGAGGTGCTCGCAATTTATTATGGAGTGATGGTGACACATTTAACTACGATTGTATTATTGTATCATCACCCTGAAGATGGTCGGACTACTGGCCGAAACATTTTGGTGAACATATTTGAACCAAAAATGCACTATAAAATTATAAAATTTAAGAGCGTTTTTTGTTTGTTTATACATTTTATAAATCTAATTAATGCACGGAATGTGGGACATATTTCAATAAACTTGTTAAGATGTGCACATGAGACCAAATCTTGTCCATGTGTAGTAACAGGAAAATAGCTTGTATGCATTTGGAAGATTCGGGTCTTCGGAGATGTTACGCATTGTCGACTGTTAAATATTTGGGGACATTTCAAAGGATCGTACTGATTGCACAACATCGGTAACTAGGATATTTGACAGGCGACACAGTGTGACATGAGCAGAAGGCATGAATCTTTCAGCAACCCCACTGTTCGAACCTTCACTATATGTGTTCATTTCTGAACTTTGTGGCCAGAACGGATCATTCTGAAGGCAGTGGACTTGCCATTATGTGTGTTCCGTAAACGCGGTGGCCTAAATGTATACTTCCTCATTTCCAAAACGCTTTGAGTTGTTATTTATGAGGCTTTTTGGACCCATTTCAAAGATACTGAACGAGAAGTAGCCAGTAAATCAAGACACACAGAACGAAAAGAACGTAGGACTGCAGCCAGCTTAGCATATGCATATTAAATTTCGTTTTATGTGTTGGCATGTTTCACCTCAGGAAACTACGTTTCGCGTTTTGTGTTTGGAGTCTACACTACAAGATGCTGGATAGATTTAATTTCTGGTTTGTGTGACATAAACTGTATTTTTTACATATAGCTAAAATAAACTTTTAATTTTGTTTTTCAAGAACTTGTAGTAGTACAAAGATTATTACGTGGCACAAAATGTAGATACGCCCATCCTTAAAATCTGCAATGTTAAAAGTTCCTCCATCTGGTATATACTTATATTATCGACAGTTCATTTCATAGGGCTTTCTGGCATTTCTAGCGACATGAAAATTACAATACATACATATGTATACATATATATATATGTGTGTGTGTGTGTGTGTGTGTGTATACACACACCATACATATTCATACATTTCTTTTTTGGTGCTTTCACTTGCAGGCTGAACACTCCTTTCGCCACATCGTCCAAGGCACCGTCACCGCTATGACACACCAAATATAAAAGATGTGAAAATAGCATTACCGAGCATTACCTGAATTTAGTCTCTCTGTATTTTACCACTAATGTCCCATCGATCTGTTACCATCGTTTGGAAGTGCTTCAACTTTATCACGCTGTCAAAGCCTCTTTGAGCCTCCTGTTATATTCTGGTTTTTGTTCTGTATTCTGTTGGCGATACATGAAGTGCTGTATTTAGTCACCAGCAGTTCAAATATTTGTCGTTAGATTCAGAAAACAGTTACAGACAACTGCATTTCCGACAGTTCTGGTTGTTAATTGGGCGAGCTAAGAACCCGGAAGTCGCGGGTCGAAGTGGTTCCTGAAGGAAGTCATCTCTTTACACACATAGCTGCCGGGTGAAACCAGGCATCGGGTTGCAAGAAGGGGCGTGCAGGCGCCCTGTATTGGATCCCTGCACACTATGCCATATGTGGGCACTGTACAGTGGCGGACTGTGCGGTACAAATTTAGGATTACCAGGTTTCTTGACTTCGTCCATCTTCTCGTATTCAGAAAACAACATGACATTTTTGGAACTAGATCTGTTCTTGTTCTCGGGCGGAAGGGTGTGGAGGACCGTCTTCAGTAGCTGCGTCCTCTTCCTTTCACCTGATGGCGGAACATTCAGTTCCTGAAAAGTTGATATTTCTTTTGGTACGAGATGATGGACAAAGTCTAATAACTTGATAATTGTATGTCCATTGTACTATCGTCAGAACTCGTTAGAACTGACTTACATGTTAATATTCAAATATTTTTTAAAGTTTCTATGTGTGCAGGTTCTAAAGAAATTCCTTTACTACTCTGTAACAAGTGCTTTATTTTTCTGGTGCAACGTATGGTTTTGGCCGATGGAATTTTCAAACGGTAGGCTAGGAGTGACTCACTATTGCAGCGACAGCGTCATGTTTCCTTTAGCCATTCTGTCTGCCTTCCTGAGTACAGTTGACTTTGTTACGCTGAAGTTTCAAGCAAATAAACATCCACCCCTCGCCATTAACCACGCCCTGTAGACCCGTCTGCCAGCTCCGCTGACTTCGCCGACCAAAATCCATGCACTGCATTATAACATGTTCTCGAAAATTCACTATTGCAAGCACTCCTAAGACGGTTTAGTCGAGTCTGTGTCTGTAAACCTATTTTCCTAACATTGTCCTTCATTTTAATATTGTCGTCCAACATTTGCTTATATCTTTCCGTTTCCCAATAAATTTTGAAGTCCCACCAATTTTATCATCCTTGGTTTGCCTAACCTTGTTAGGTGGAGAGGAGAGGTCATGAAGCTCCTCATTATACAGGTATTCCGATTCTTGGATTACTGTTTGGTTCAGATGTTCTTCTCAGTGCCATGTTTTCGAACGTCCTCGACTTACGTTCTTCCCTAAGTGCAAAGTACCTAGTTAAACACCCATACAAAGCATGAATTATTATTGTAGTTAGGGGCGTATTCCTAAAATTGCGAAAAGCTACTGTTGGCTTCGTCATATGTCCGTCCGTCCGTGCGTCCACATGGAGCAACTCTGCTCCTTACTGGACGGATGTTCATGAAATTTGGTATTTGAACATTTTTTCGAACATCTTTCAATTGAATCCAAGTTTCATTAAAATCTGACAAGAATAATGGGTTCTTTGTGTAATACTTACTCTTTGGCTTTTTCATGGCAACATTGGTTACGCGAACGCGCTTTATTTCACGTTTATACGTTCTTGTGTATGTATCTGTCTGGTTTGAGGTGTTAAGTTTAGTCTTCTCCTACTGCTGGGTTCTACACTTTCATTCGGTTGGCGGGGTCAACCATGAAGGTGGAGGCAGCAGGTTCCTTCGAAAAATTTTGTATGTATCTATCAAAGTACACGTCGTCACGTCCCAGAAGACGGTAATTTTCAGGACCCTTCGCCCCACACTGTAACCATTCCATCGCTGGTGTCCGTTTGTTGTTTGGCTGTGAGTAATGGCCTGTGAACTGAGGAGTCCTGCAGTAGGAAATGGCTTACCCTGTCCACTGGTTGACAATGCGAATGAGCAGATGATGGATAGATAGCCGGATGGATGGGATTATTACCTTCTTGCTCCCTCTTTGGTTTAAAATTCTTGCAGGCGCCTCATCGTGTCGGACAAGCGTACACCGCAGTTCTGAAACGTGATCTGTGTTCTTGGATTTAGCAGTGCAGAACCAATCCGAAGAAGATTTGTTATGACATTTGCCTCAGCACACATTCACGGCACTTAGGGGTGGAAAATATTAACAAGAATGCGACGAACATGCCCACGTACATGCTGCCAGTGGGGGGCAAAGCATCACCCTACTTCCAGAAAAACAGCAAAAATGCTGGCACACCCCACTGAACTAAATTTTTGCCTTAGCTGTCTTGTATATCTTATTGTTTCTCCATTTAAGGGAAATAACAGTCTATTCTTGAAAATCTGTTTACTTTACGGGTAGAGGTGGAAATAAATTTGTTTTGTATGTCATAAGTACCCACAACAATTAAAAAATGCTGCTGTTACCTATCTTACATGTCGCGTGTTATTTTTTTAAGACGAATTGTGTTTAAGAAAACTGCTATAGCCGGTATTTAGGTTTCACGTAATGTACTTGGTTGTAATCAACCACAATAAAATTCACCCCACAACATTACCGTCCGCCCTTAATACAAGATGTAATACAGTTCGTCAAATAATTTTGAATATATTATTTAAATTTTTGCTCTACGGCTGTGACATGTAGAGTATTTTGGATCATTAGCATTTCCGTTATTGATAACTGAATAGTATACAACATTTTAATCGTGTTTTACCAAAGTGGCTTAAGCAACGGAACTGTGTTTGGAATGGAACACTTCACTGTTTCAAGTTATGATGTTCTGGTTCTATTTTACTTTGCTTGTTTACTGTATTGTAAAGACAGCTGATGAATGGCAGAGAAATTCCGTATTTTTGAAAACCAACAAAATGCTCTAATTAAAATACAATAGAACAGATCACAAAACACACTTCATATCAGATGCTAACTCCTACATATTTCGGCATCAAGGTGCCATCGTCAGGGAGTTTTTCAGCACCGAAAGTTCTTAGGTCCGACAGGTATTTCAAGCGCTATTCGCCCACACTGGCAACATAAAAGTTAAAAGTCTTAAAGTGTTCAAATTCCAGAATGCACATCAACAAGCACACGTCCACATTGCTGCAACAACAGTACCTCCTCTGCTACACATTCATAGCCGTTTATACTTCCTGGGATGTGCACACAAAAATACGCATCAGCATAGATCCAACCAGCTGAAGCTTGCGTTGTATCCTGTTTCAGGGTATACAGTTTATGTAGTGTACCTACGAACCTTTGTTGCTGAATATCTCCCTGATGATGGCACCTTGGTGCCGAAATATGTTGGAGTTGGCATCTGATATGAAATTTGTTTTTTTGATCTCTTTTATTGCATTTTAATAAGTGAATTTTGTTGGTTATTAAAAATATAGAATTTAAGAATGTGCAAACGGTATGAGAGACATAAAAAATTAGCAGAGAAGTGTTTTGGTTACGTTTGTTATGAAAGTGGTTGTGATGATGGGAGGTGAATGGAACGGGATAAGGTTAATGTCCAGCAGAGGGCTTTAGCTTTAACGATGTTATTTCTTCGGGGTTTTCTACACGAGTCTTAGGCAGTTTATTACATGCGTTAAACTCAGATGGCGAGAAGCTGAAGCGACACAGCTTTGCACTTCGGGAAAATGAGGCCTGTGGCAAGTACTGCTTGATTATGTACACCAATAGGTTTGTGGCACGCGGTGACGCATATTATTGAGACTCCGCACTACAAGCCGGACGGTCGCGGGTTTGATAACCGAAGGTGTCATCGGTATTTTTCATTGAATTTATCCCTCCGTCCGCCTTCAGTACTAGGAATATTTCCTGGGGGTAAGGGCGGCCGGTGCGTGGAGCTGACAACTTTACCACATTCATGTGCCGACTGTATGGAAATTTGGGAGACTCAGCCTCCTGGAACCCTCAGGGCCTGTCCAGGCTTTTACACCTATAGGTGTACCAGGAAAAGGGTTATGGTTTTTTTTGTTTGTTTTTACTGACAGAATACGCGGTCACTCTCGGTGCTCTATAGATGGCTCCTTGACGTGTACAAATACGTACCTGAACTGTAAGAGCCTTACCGTTGAATTTGCACAGAGCCGCTTCCATTACCTTTAAGCTTTGCTGCAACCAGTGATGACACAGGTTCATGACCATTGATATGCAGATGAAGAAAGAACTGAAGCTGAAAAATATGAACTTTAGGACCTTGGACTGATATACGTAATTAGACAGGGCAAACAAAGTGAAGTAGCGTACAAAAAAAAAGTTTACATTGAAAATTCAGATGTAGAAATTCCGTGTCTTCGATATATAGACCACGTGGATTGCAACGGATGAAGGTTTATCGTCAGAGATAACATTCAAGACGAAGAGCTGGGTTAGATCAGAGAGGCCTCAGCAAGAATACTGTGGATCACTTGAGAAAAGCTGCATTTTGCTTAATATGTAAAAACAAGCGTCAAGTAACACGTTAATGGAAACCAAGAAAATTCTGTAAATTCAGCAATAAAAAAATAATGTAAACTTACGTCTAGCCATGTTTTGGATAACCCTGTTGTTTGGGACAGTTTTGTTCTTTGTACTCACGGACAGACAGCTTCGTCCCGTCTTCGAAATCCGATTAGCGAAGAAAGGCTCCAGGGAAGGCCATGCCAATTACGCTGTCATACTGGTCATTACTTCAGAATCAGACGATGCTGTCTGTACGCGTGTAAGCTCTATTGTTACAGTTTCGTGTGGTTGCCGCCGGTGGACGGCAGACTCACTGAACATATCCCAGTCAGTGTAACATTGATATAATTTGAAGTGCAACAAAACACAAGGCCCGGTCCGCAGTTTGCTACACACACTGAACATTCTTCACTCCCTTTGTTTGCAAGGAATGGTGCAAATAATTGCATTTTTCGTCCGTCAGTATGTTTATTTCCCACACCGTTTATCGGATTTTTAGCAGCTATAGCTTTATGTTGTAGACAAGAATAGTTCGTTTGAATTTAGAGGCCAGAAGGGGTTATTTTGTGGCGACCACAGGCTTGGGAGCCTGTTAGTTAAACTTCACTAGCGCACAAATTGTTAAATAGTGGATCAGGTATTCATTATGATTACACGATTACATACAATCAGAATACATTAAAGTAAGATGTAAGATTGCTCGTGTCTGTGATGTGGCGCCATACAGTTGGTAGTAACTACCAACTTGTAGGAGGAACACACTGTACCAATCTTCATACTACCCTAAATGTGAAGGTAGCATGCACTCCGAAACTACGGTTCCTCTCTGCCAAACTACAAAATCTTCAAGTCCCACGTACAATAACCAAGCAGTGTGCCTAATATAATACATTCGGATACACCCCTGAAATCTGGTGCTGTCATCTATTGAACCTAATTTGTACTAAAGACGCCCGAGTTTTTCATGCCCAATTGCAGGCGTTTAAAAATTACAGTAACAAATACACGTACTTAAACTCTAAAACTTGCATTACCGATCTTTGGTTTTTTTTTGCCGATACTTGTATTTCTACATTATATACCAGAAAAAAAAATGAAAGACTGTATTCTTTCAAAAGCCGATCCACGTCGCAGGCTGGACTGTATTTCTGTAGGGGCTTTACTTTGCCCACTCCTCGTCTGTACGTTATAAAAACTCTGGAGAATCTAATTTTAGCCCTTACCGCTGGAATGTCATCCCCACATTACATAAAATTTACGTCGAAGGGGTTTCTTTATTCCCAAGGACTCTTTTCGCCGTACAGATAAGAACTTTGTGATGTGCAATACAATACCGAA
>Ga0209755_10009831_pt1 | contig 10080 bp, 6 predicted proteins | sample TergutCo191P1_FD_187301 | JGI IMG/M metagenome (GOLD analysis project Ga0209755, IMG submission 187301) | Cornitermes sp. P1 segment gut microbial communities from Petit-Saut dam, French Guiana - Co191P1 (SPAdes) (version 2) | ecosystem: Host-associated > Arthropoda: Insects > Digestive system >...
TACTTTCTAAAAGTCCTTTTCTTTTTTGTTGACAAGTACACAGGTAATAGAAATATGCAAAAGGGATGTAATAAATTTCATTGGATACGTCCATTAAATTGAGTCATTTACATATTACCTGTTATATTTCCATCACTTGTTGTTTCTCTGGAATATGCTTATGTGTATGTGTATGTATGCGCATGCATGCGCATGTGTGAAAGTTGTCTAGACTTTTATTCTCCATTTGCGTATTTATTGTTTGTTGGTGTTGAATTCATTACTTGCATGAATTAAATGTACTTGATGTACATTATGCAATTATGAATTTACAGTTTTGCATTTTTAAAACTGTTTAGGACTGTATTGTATTGAAAATTAGTGTGTGTTGCTGGAAGCAACTAAGTAAATAACATGTCCTGCTTTGTATTTTGTTGCATATTGTAATTATTTATCAATCATTCCTGCCTGCAAGTTACCACTATAATTAAACTATGGTAACAAGAAGTGTCCATTGAAAATTGTATATAATGTCAACAATTTTTATGAAGTTCTGTAGTGGTGAATAACTTGTACATAAGTAGCATGGAGATGCTATCTGCCTTGTTTTATTAAAGTAATGCACGTTAGATATTTATATTTTATCCATTGTGACAAGTGCATTTTAAGGAGAGTTTACTGGAAACAGGAAGTGAGTTTCTGAAGGAGAGTTTTAGAAAGATAGCCATAACATGTGATGTAGTGAATACATTTTTAAGAAGAATCCCAAGTTAATGTGCCTATTTAAATTATAATTGTGTGATGTTAATTTAAGGTTTGTAGATAATGTTCCCCATTTCATGCTACCATTATTAAATCATACGGAATTGAAATTACTTTAACATATAATGATTGTAACATTTGTTATGTCCAACATTTTAGCCATTCTCTTACTTAACTAATTTTACCAGTTTAAGAATGTCAGCTGGTGAGTCACCTGGCCGTGTGTTAGGGGTCATTTAGATGTAGGAGTGATGTGAAACATATCAGGGTTTGATAAGCTCAGCACAATGTGAAGTGTGCATGCCAAGGTGCAGGATCCTTTAACATTCTCCTGTGTAGCAGATGGGGCTGTCTGTACAGAAGAATACTGCTAATAGTGTGACACTATTTGTGTTTGGTCAATGCCTAACATGCCATTTTAAATAATATGTTTCTTGATTGTTTGGTTTGCCCCACTTTACTGGTATTCCGAAACTAATTGGTGTAAATTCTGGTCCCCTGCTCTAAGTTACACAATTTGGCATTTGTTACTGTCAACGGTTGTCACTTCCCCCCCACTAGTATGACCTACAGAAACTATAATCTTTTGCTGTATGACTCCTAGCACAGGTACTGAGAGGTAAAGAGAAGCAATTCTGAAGTTGCACTGAAAGCCATTGCTGTTAATTGTTTTGTCTTGAAGCCATGTTAAAATATAGTGTGTTCTGAATATTACTTACTTCTGGAATGTAATATGATGCAGTTGGTAGGTATGTGCCAGTGTTAATGACCTGCTTTCACCATCATCAGATCAGAAATGTACCGTGAAGGTACAGGCAGCACATTCCTCCAAAGTGATGGTACCTTTGTAACAAACTGCAAATCATTGGATTCCAAATGACAGTAATAATCTTCCTAGTCATTGCTGTGAGAACCTCAGATCTGACAAAAAATGTTCCATGCTCAACACAAATGATAATGAGATAGAGCTAATTCAGATATGCAGAGAACTAGCAGTAATCAAGTGGTGTGATAATTATGAGCCCTAAAGCATAGTATTGAATGGTGATCATTAGTGCATGTGTTTGTGGAAGCATTTGGTTACAGCACATGATAATATGCAGCATGTGATAGGAGTTGCTTGATTGAAGGGGTGGTGACTAGAGAAGAAATAAATAGCTTTATTATAACTGGATCATATATGATGCTGTATAATGATAAATAAAGCTCGAGTAATTGGGGATGTAATTTTTACATGAAGTAAGAAGGCCATAACTGTACGGACATACCATTCATTAATACCGAGATCTAATTTAAGAAATTCTGTGCAACTATTGATTCCACTATATTGTACACTTATTTAACGTATAATGGACTGGTACAGAGATGCGTTACATTCATATGAGTTATTAACTGTATTGCTCAAAGGCACCATGGAAAGTATTGACAGTTTTATACAATTTTTATCTCTTCACTGTCATATAGCAGAATGTGGCAAGGTATTTTGTGACTTCAGTTTAATATAAAGAGGAACAATTCAGATCAATTTGATTGTGATATCTTCTTCAGTCCAACCATATAATTCAATTAACATTTTGTATGTTGGTCAAATAAACGCCTCATGATGGTGGCTGAACTTAATCCAAACATGCCAAGGGCATTTTACAAGATTAGTGTTCTACAGGAACAGATATAAAAAAAAAATGTTTCATGGTTTCTAGAATATAAAACAGATTACTTTTTATGGAAGTGGTTAAATTTAACTGGTTATTGTAAGCCAGGGATATCATGAATTGAAGAGTTACATTTGTGTTCACAGTGTATGTCAAATTCTGTTTGATTTGGTTTAACAGAATGACAGACATCCTTGTGACACTTGGAAGTTAAGTGTGCATTTATGCACTGGGTGTGCAGGAGAGGTTATAGTGTACAGCTGAAATTGGTAGTTTGCTGTGTGACCATAGAGGCAGCAAAGCAAAGGTTTTCTTTACATGTGGTACTTACTCTCATTTCATTGTATACTTATGAAGTGACATGCACCATATTCTCTCTGTAAGAAATGCTGGGAATTACCACATGCATTGCATTGCAAAAGTAAATTTTTTTACTCCTAAAATTTATCCTTAGAACTGAAACATATGCATATTTTTCATTCTCTATTACTGTGGCAGTTGGAGGGTGGTTAACCTTATATTTTTCTTTTCAAGTTCCCACAAATGTAATTGTTTCATTAAGATCAGGGATCAGGGAGGCCATGGACTTCTTAGTAGTATGTGCTGTAGAATCATCCTGCTGGAAATGCCCATTTTGTCTCTCTTTGACTCTGCATCTTGCTTGTATATCAGTCTGAATTTGCACTTTAAGAAATTGAGCCACTCATTGTGCAGTAATGTCACATCACATCTCTGATTTTATACAGTTTAACTGCATGAGAATTTGTTGGCTCCATCTTTGTACATTCTGTGTACTGACACATGAACACTGAGGTAAACGCATTATTAGATACCATTTCTCATATGGGAGAAGTTCATTACCAATGCCAACAAAATAATCGTTACTCCTGAAGTCTCAGAATGTTGTTCTTTAATCTTGCCTGAATGTCTTAATCTGTTAATTAATACATCTGTTTTGGATTACATCTTTCTGCAACAAATTGAACCCTGGGTATGTCACTTCTTGACAAGCTTTGATACAACCTTGGGGATCTCTTGGAAATTTATGAGTGAACATTGGAATACTCTTTCCATGAAGGTAAAGGTAAAGTCTGTGTGCATAACATATTGGCTTGAGGGGTGAAAAGGTGTAGCTCATCTCTTTCTTAAACTCTTCACTGGATGGAGCTGAGTGGTCATCTTCATGCCTTGGCCACTTTACTCCTGGGAAAGAGCCCTGATACCTATTCAGTAGCGGGGTGTGGGGCCTGTTGCCAGTCAGGATATCTTGGAGAAGAGGAAGTCTTCTTACCTCAACTGGGAATCAAACCATGATTACTTGGTCCTCTAGCTCCTAGTCCAGTCAGTCTATATTTTTTGTAAATTCTGTTTCCTATGAAGGATTTCAGTTATGAAAACTCACTGTTGGGTTGCATACCTCATTTCACGAGTAACTTAATTCATACTTTACGAATACAGATGTGACCACAGAAACTTCAGTCACTGCTGTGTTAATTGCAGTGATGTTTTCATGCTGGCTTTTTATGTAATGTTGTGCTGCTGTATTAAGATGTTTTTCTGTCTTTGTGCTGTAAGTAAATTGTAACTTAGAGCTTATGCTGATCACTAACAGCAGTTTTCCCACTACAGTAAATTTGGCAATGGCAATTTGATACAGTTGTATCTGAGTGATGTATTTATTGCTTCACACTGCCTCTCTGTAATACTTTTGAAGCCTTCTGACTCAACAGCACTTCCCTGACACTGGCTGAATGTCATCCTTGCTAGAGTGTGTGTTACTGTATCTTTGATATTGGTTGAGTATAATACCTGTCATGAGTTTGCAGTAACAAACTATATATGTGTGTGTCTGTACTGTTTTAAAATATTGTTGATGGGTGATTATTAGTGGAGGTAAGCTGGTGATAGTTGTGATATATAAAAGTGCAAAAGCACAGGCTTTTATTGTAAACAGTTGGGTGTTGAGATGTAACTAATCATCTGATCTTCAGTGTGGATTATTCCAGATATTCTGTGTACTTTAAAAAAATAACGTGATAATTCTATTGCCCCACTGGTTAGCAATCCAAACATAATGACCATGCAGAGGAGACTTGGTGATAACATTAATGTTGTGGTAAATAGAATTTAATCTTGGAAGATAACCATATTTTTGGAGCAAAAAATGAAGATATCAATAATAGAGGTCTGGGAGGGAAATTTCACCTCTACTGTTGTAAATGTGTAGTAATGGTGTGATGTTTAATTATCACAATAGCCTTACAAATTTTTATGTGTAGCAGTTACAACTGTGGTACTATAACTGTCTTAATTTCCAGATATTTTAAAGTAGAGTGACTTACTGATCAGGTTTCGTTTGCTTGCATTTACTGAAAATGTTCTCTCTCCCATTTAGAAGTGGATAGATTTTGCTTCCCATTTCATGTAATGAAATTTCAGTGTATCATTTTCATTTTCTGTAAATTATGAATTAGCATAATAACAGTTTTCTGGTGTATGTGGGGAAGCCTTAAATGTATTACAAGTACAGGAATATTACACACTATTTTTAAGTAGTTAGAGGAATTGTAAAAAAAAACTCAATGTAATATAAATGCACAGTTTATAACATGAATTGCCTTATTAATATGCAGTATTTATAGGATGTTGGCTCTCCATCACTGAAATATATGTGTGATCGTCATGTATTATTACTGTTTATGAGCTGGTGATTGATGCTATGTATGATGCTCGCTGCTTGGTTCTAATTGGTGTAGAACAAATTTTGTAGTTTCTACCAAAGACACAACTGATGTTCCTTCCTCCTTACAGTTTATGTTAGCTGTCATGGATCGCATAAGAGACTCAGCATTGGTATTGTATGCACATGAACTCTGAGACAAGTTCCATGGGTTTAGAAATGTATTTCTTGTTATTGTGTAGCTTTGGCTTTTTGGTTTAGCTCTGTTGTGTGTTGAAGCTGTTCTGTCATTTCATTGAACAAATCTTTTATCTTGTTCAGGGTAGATAAGCTGAATAAATGATGTGCCCCGGTTCTACATTGGAGGGGGTGGGACTGGAGCTCCGCACAAAGTTTCATATTAAAATCTGTGGATGAGAATATGTATTTAGTTGTTGGATATCTATTTAGTTCATTCTTGAAATTCTACAGCTATATTGTAATTTAGAGAAAGAAAATTTTAATTTCTCACATGTGACACACAAGTATGCAATGCTGGGTGTTTAAATTTGGACCTGACACTGTGTGTCATAACTGTAATTCATTCATGAACCTCAACTATTTATTTCATGCCATGAACTTTACCAGTAATTATAGCTGTAATTTTCTTCTTGGTGTTTTTCTTGGTGTTGTAATAATAAATGACTTGCTGTTCTCTGTTTTACTGTCTTCTCTGTTAGAAGATGCTTGTTTTAAAAACAACAGTGTGACGTGTAATATAAATGAAAACTGTGTAATTGGCTATGAGCAAAGGCTGATTATTTATGTGCTAATTTGAACATGTAGATGTTTGTGGTTTTAAAGAAGAATGAGTTGTATCAAGTAACATGCAGGGACTTAGATTAAGGTTTGCTTTTTGACCTCAGACTTTAGTTGTGTAGACTCAAAGTTATTGTGGTTTATTCTTCCTTCAGACATACCTTCTGCCACCATATAATAATTGTTCTTCATGTTTTGTAATACTTTTTGGTTGGATGTAAATATGGTAGTTGAATTTACAATACCTCATTGCTTTCTGAATTGAAAATGGGGTGTTGATTGGTGTCATGCTGTATTGTACTTCATAATTAGAAGACATATACCCATATGTTGTTTCAATGCCTGGTTATAGGTATCTTTTTTTTTTAATTTCATTTTTCTGTGTACGATGGTTATTTACCGGTAGCAGTGTTGGATTTTAGTATAAAACATTATTGTGGGACTTGATTATTGAAATATTTAGTGCTTGAGGTTGAGTAATATTTTTATTTTAAAATTCTGTGGTTTACTGCACAATATTAATATTCAGTTACCAGCGTGACAATGTTCACAGTGGCGTATAAGCTAGTTAATTTATATTATAATCTATCATTTAATCAGCTCTTTAAACCAGGGGTGTCATTCATAACATCTGTCTGGCTCCAGCTGACGTCAGTTTGTCTTTTTGTGTGTTTATTTATTACTGTTACTATTAATTTTAATTGTGACTTTTAGTCTTATCACAGACCTGCTGCTTCATTTGTGTTTTTCATACAGGTTTTGTTAAATCAGTTTTATACATTGTCAATAAAAAAATCCTTCATTTTATATTGTGTACATATTTTTTATAAACTTGATATATGTGAATGATTTTTGGTGTGAGCAGCACAGTAGACTTGTGAGAATGATCTCTCACTGGGAGATATGTCAGGATGTGAGGTGTTTGTGAAAATCACAAAAACTGGACCAACTGAACAGTGGACATGTGGTCTGGTATGTGTACCATCTTGTGAAACTGTGATTCAGGAAGTTGCCTTTGACATAGACCTTACCCAAACCAATAGTGCAGATTATCAGCAAAGTTAATTATGTGTCAGTTGTATATATGTGTCTGTGTGTGTGTGTATATATATATATATATACACACACACACACACACACACACACACATGTGCATATATATTCATATATTTCAAACATTAGAACCTTTTTCATTCAGTCGTTGCAGTTGTGATAGTCATTTTAAATGAGTGTTGGTTCATACACAAACTGACTCAAAATTTTCCACAGTGTATGGAATTGCATTGTTTTAGTGATGTATGCAGGTGCATAACCTTAAGGATATGATTGGCCTAAGATTAATGAGTACAATGCTGGATATGTTGGCTGTGTGTTTGGACACCCCTGGCAAGTACATTATGGCTGATTTAATTATTACAGAGTTCAAAGAAAACACTTAGTATAAAACCCTGTCAAGGTGAATTAATATCACAAGATATGTGTTGTGTAGATCAGAATGAATGTGTGGTTTGTCTCTCTGTTCCATTGCTAGGTTTATTGTGTTAACAGAATGTTTGTGAATGAATGCCAGTTTTATGTTGAAGAATATATGGATTTTGGCTTTACTGATCCATTGAATTTCTACAGATTTATACATGCATATATTATGGTAAATATGTAGGGAATGTTTTCTGTGCCAATTTTAAGGTGTAAGTGTCTAGTTTTCTACATACGGTGTAACAGTATTTAGCAGAGAGTCTTTGATTCAATATCCACTTTCTCAGAACTTGAAAAAGAAGCTTAGAAAAATCTGTGAAATGAAAATTATTGTTTGTATTCAGATCTGTAACATGTTTGTATAATGAGAAACATATCAATTTGAAAAAAGGAACTGTCCATGAAGTGTATAAGGCTCCATTGCTGTGAGAATGAATGAATGAATGAGTGGTTGGATGAGTGCTGTAATATTCACTGCTGTTATGTCATCAGGTGTGGTATTGTAGGAATTACTAATTCTGTTTCAGTGTGGGAAAGTAATTGGCTTTTATGTGGAGACACTGCCCCTGTTTCTCTCAGTAATTTCATGTGATGTGCTGTTGACACAGGCGCAGCGTATCATTCCATTTAGTTCTTTGTGGACATTGGATGTTACCTTATTTGGCGAATCTCATAATCTAATCTGCTTGTTATTATTAACCCAAGCATATTTAGTTTTTAACTTGTTTTGTCTAAAAATGTGAACATGGCTTAAAGGAGACAGTTTTTAACTTTTTTTTTGTCTGAAAATGTGAACATGGCTTAAAGGAGACAGTTCATTTCAGTTCTGTTATTTAAGTAGTGAGATCTGATAATAGGCGTTCCTTGAGGGGAGACACCACTGCTGTTTATACACAACATTAAGGCTGACTACAGAACATGTTACAAAGCTTATGTGAGTAGCATAAAATCCCTGACAAATTGCAGCCAAAATTTGTAAATGTGTGGACATGAAGGCCACTGGATTATTTCATACTATTCACATTTTTGTTGTATTACCGCACATTGTTATAGAGAACCAACAGTTAAACTTTAAGACCTTGATGCCCCCTGAATTGTATAAAATGATAATTTTGATTAAAGCTTAGAACATAACTAGTCGTCCCTGCACGCTGGTAAAATCATTGAGATTTTTAGTATCCATCTGTATGTGTGTGATTAGCCATACCACTCTCTGCCACGTGCATTACTGACACAGCCTTCTAAATACCACCACCCTTTCAACCTGTGTGACCAGTCAGAATTAGTGATCTTGCAGTGTTTTCAGTGTTGTAACTAATATACAATTTGTACCAATGCTCAGGATTAAAGCAAAATTTATTGTCTGACCAGTCTTATATAGCAAACAAACTTCATGAAGTAAGTGGCAGTGGTCAGTTTGAGCACAGTATGATCTTGATATCATGTATGCTTTTTTCCATTTTCTGAGATCAGTGATGATGAGTTTTAAGTGTCATAATTGTTCTTAAAATATTAATTTTGTGTGCTGCTAAGACAAAGATGCTGCAGATTTTTGCATTAACAGTGGTTCCTCCTCAAGCCAAAGATTCATAATTTTCAAAATTGTCATAGATACATGTAATTTCTTGAATATGCTCCTAAAGTGTACAGTGATTAGTTGGACCAATCTGCTTTTCCTCAGCTACATATTTTGTATTGTTGGTTCTTGGTGGTGATAATATTTTAAGATGTATCATTAGGAAAGTGTATTTAAATACATATGTTTTATGAGTATTTTGTGGTATTTAGGTCCTGTTGTTACTATTAAATGTTGCCTTTTAAGATGAAATAGTAATGGACATGTGTAAGGGAAATTTAAAATGAATCACAGGCATATAATTTTTTATGAAGGTGAAGAAGTGCTTGCTCTTTATCCGTCTCCTAGTCAGTAGAAGGGGAAAGGTTGTACATTTGGCATAATTAAATTTGATTAGCTGAAATATGAGTTGTAATTTTATATTAATGGAAGAGGGGCCCAGTTTAGAAGGGAATATACTGAATTTTTCTTGCAAGGTACAAATAACGAATTGATTTTCCATTGTCTCTTGTACATTAAAGTGTTACTAAATAATTATATTGTACATGAGTATGTATGAGATGTGACATGCTGTTTCAGTAACACTTGTAAAGAAGAGAGAGTAAACACATATACTGTGTGTCACTAGTGTGTTGCTTTCTGCTTGTGTGCAGTTCTTGCACAGTTTTGTTCAGGAGGTAGTAGGTGCAATGTGGAGGCCCCTTCTTACAGAACAAGCAGGCAGATTGCTGTCCTCGGGGACATGATGCCTGTAGTTGACAGGTACCTGTCTGCTGCTGTGCTTGGTAGGTATCTGATCGCAACAGAAGATCATAACTTTGATACTGCAGCAAAACCCTCAAATCTCAAAGGCAAAAGACATTTTCATGATATGGTCTTTGTTATGAAAGTGTGTGGTGTGATGTGGTGCAGTACATTGTAATCACTACAAACTCAAGAACCACAATATGAATATACCACCATTAAGACCTATTTTATTGCAGCTGTAAAGTTGTTTTGTATAGTATCTCACTTTATTTTGAGAGAAAAGCAGTTAGGTATTTGGTTGGGTGAATATGGAGGTTATTGTCTTCTAAGATGTTTTGCTGTGTCATCTGGTATCAACATTGTGAAGGAGTTTCGAACCTTCTTCACTGCTGTGAGTACCACCAATGCCA
>Ga0209755_10009832_pt1 | contig 10080 bp, 6 predicted proteins | sample TergutCo191P1_FD_187301 | JGI IMG/M metagenome (GOLD analysis project Ga0209755, IMG submission 187301) | Cornitermes sp. P1 segment gut microbial communities from Petit-Saut dam, French Guiana - Co191P1 (SPAdes) (version 2) | ecosystem: Host-associated > Arthropoda: Insects > Digestive system >...
TGTCCATGCTTTTTTTCTCGGGTTTTTCACGGAACTTAAGGGACGAGAACAGACGCTTCCTTTCCTCCTGTTATCATTTTAATATTTTAATATCTTGCCTATTCGACACTTTGTAATTAATGAATACGATAAGGCGTCGTTAAGTACAACAAAGGAACACGACTTACGATTGGCATATAACGTCACTATGTAGTTCTCCACTGCGGGCATATCTAGGTTCGTTTCTGAGCTTCAGGGCTGAATAAACGGCTTATGTTTTTCGTGTCTTCTCTCAGTAGCTTCAGGAACGTGTCGGTCTAATAGTTAAAATAGACAACGACTGCTTGTTTAGTTTTTGTCAATTATAGATCACTATCAGCGACAGTGCTGCTGCACCCACTGTCTTATTATTTAGAGACGATCAAACGACAGCAGACAAGCCACAGTACTTACGCTGTATATCGATATGAGTGTCGCATAAAAATAAACGTTGTATTAAACACACCTACTGCATTTTAAAAATTTAAGCGATTTTACTCGGCGCCCCGCAGGGCTGCGGACGTGCCTAAAAGAGGACTGGTAGTCTTTTTTTTTTTACAAACTTGGTGCACAAATTATTTATTTTAATACATTTATTACATTCCTGTACATGTTTCGAGCACTATTGTGCTCATCTTCAGGAAGACAATTTATTAACACAGCATCTGTTATCGTCACTCTCTCTGGGTGACCGTTCAGTACACATACCACACATCCTCTCGTAGCCTGTGTACTGAACAGTCATCCAAAGACAGTGACGATACCAGATGCTGTACTAACACAATTTTGACCTTCTGAAGATGAGCACAATAGTGCTCGAAACATGTAGAGGAATGTAATAAATGTATTAAAATAAAGAATTTGTGCTTCAAGTTGATAAAAAAAGACTATCTTTATATTAGGATGCACGGTCAACAAAACGTAAAAGAGACCTGTCGAAGAAGGGACTGCACGTAACAAAAACCGAACGTGACGAACTACTGTTTTATTTGTATTCATATATAGTGCATATTTAACGAAATATGAGGACATTTACATTCTGACTGATATACCTACAGAAATGAAACAGTGCTATAAGATCCGCAATAATGGAGTTGTAGGTTGCAAACGCGGTTAATTAGACATTCTGTGCGACATGCAAAATCGTAAAGAACGCAACAGAAAGCTGTGTTTATGGCATGCGGCTACTGCTGTTTGTGGGAACTGTGTTAAACTCTCGGATTATATTATACTACTGGGCAGTTACACGTTTAGAATAATAACGCCGTTAAATAGCATTTTAATTACCCTGTTGGAGATGTTTCGTCTGGGAATATTTCTCGGAGGCATTTCAAGGTAGGAATGCCACTGAAGCTGTTCCAGTGTAATCCGGTCACACTTCACCAGTACCGTTCTGAGGCATTCAGCATTAACAACAGCTGGGCACACATAATAACTAGACCTTAGAACTTGTATCAAGAAGTTACTTCTACATAACGGTCTGCCTTGGACTTTATTACAGTAGATTAGGTCGCCTAAAGAGCTTGATGGACTTAATCACGTACCTCGACGGGCAACGAATTATTCGGACCTGATGTCTGGCAAAATAGTTCTCACTCACTCATTTGGATCGCCTGCTTATGTTAAAATATTATACCGTACGTCTAACGGACGGAGCTTTGGTTAGGAAGGGAAAGAGAACAAATTATGAAAGTCGATTTTATATAGACATTACAGACATACGGATACATTTAACCGTGTATAAAATTACACAAAAAGCGCGTAGCGGGTAGTTGAAGAAATCGGCACTAACAGAAATGTCATAATGTGCGAGATTGGAAATTGTGACGGCGGTGTTGCTGGAGATTCATGTTTTCTTGTGGTGTTGCTGGAGATTCATCTGCTCGTACCGTTGCTAGAGATTCATGTCTTCTGAAGGCGGCACCGGAGATTCTTGGTTTCATGTGGAGCTGCTGGAGATTAATCTTCTGGCGGTGTTGCCGGAGATTCGTGTCTTCTGGCGGCGTTCCTGGAGATTCATGTCTCTTGGGACGCCACGCCATGTTGACTGGTAAATAGCTACCGACTTTCTGAAGGATCATAGTGCCTGCATCTTCAGGGTCAACAGTCCGGTTGTAACACTGCACACAGTCTTCAGTGTCACAGTTTGTTTAACTGAACAACACAGTTACTGTGGAAAACTTGCAACATCCACAACTGGTTCGCCGTCACTACTAAGTAAGTCCATGTTCATATACAGTCACATTATATGGTAAGCCGGTATCTTATTTGCATTTCCTTCTGAGACTAGCTGGTTTGGAAGTGCGATGAAAACAATGGTGATGAGATAAAAATTAGGTAGCCTTCATGTACAGCAGTCGCTTGCCGCTGTGTAAAACTGAAAAAGGACGACCTGTCGCTACTCTGTGTTGGTATAGCTGGTAAGAGTTGCGATGCATAACAACCTGAAGATCTTCAGAAACGTGAGCAACAGTATCCAGGGGTTACAGAGTTGTGCACTCGGTTGTATTAGGACTTCTTCATTGGTTGCCCTCCAGCAACCATTAGCGACTCTGATTTCTGTTGTGCTGTCGATCCGTCCGTCTGCATTGCTGTCCGTTGGTGTCAGCTTGTCTGCAGCATGCCGTAATTGTCAGTAAACAAACGAAGATTGAGGAAAATAAAATAACGAATGAATGAACGGGAGAATGAAAGGAAGTGCGGTCTCTTATGATCACTGCAATGAACCTTCATGGTCCATAAGGCGAGGAATTTATGTGCAGAAGTTGCAATACGTGCTGCATAAAAAGGGATGCGCTGCACCGTGTGGAGAAATTACTGAAGTTTATCTATAACGTTCGTACACCAACAAATGCACTCTTTATTAAACTTGACGAAGTTTTAAAATTTAAATTAAAAATCACTTTGACTTGCTCCTACATGTTTCGGTCTACGACCAAATTTTTTTTTACCGAATTTTAACATAAATATGACTTTAGCTAGGCTTTAGTGAAGGCTCCCTGGTGATGGTCGTAGACCGAAACATGTAGGAGCAAGTCAAAGTGATTTTTAATGTAAATTTTAAAACTTTGTCAAGTTTAACAAAGAATGCATTTGTTGGTGTATGAACTTCATAGATATCACGGTACAACGATAAAAATTACTGAAGTTTATGTTTAAAAGGAAATTATTATGGCGCGTTCGCTTCTCTACAAATCCTAGCAACAGAACTACAGTCTATGTGTAGTTCGTATTCATCTCGACTGCAGCACTCTTGATAGGGTACGGGAAACCTCACACTGTCTGGAGCACCGGAGTTCCGTTCTTGACACGACGATTTCAAATGGTACAATATGTTGATTTTGTTCCTATTTTCATAACTTGCATATGAGCGCAAAACGTGATAGAATACGCGCAAAGCAGTGATGCGAACGCTTATACCCGCGGAAACGTATGGACCTATGTAAAGCCGTTACAATCGTCCATTCTTCACACGAACTTCTCACTAGACCTGTTCCGATTCAGCGTAATCCACTAAGTGTACACACCCTCTATCCTAAGATCCGTCTTAATATTGTCCTCTTATCGTGTCTGTCATGTAGTCTTCTCTCTTCAGGTTTTCCAACCAATGGTGTGCATGTACGTGCCTACTTCAATTTACCTGCCGTCTTCCCAATACGCCACCCTAAGAATTCTTGATTTTTTTTTCTGTGGCGCTGCGGCCCAACGCGGGCCATGGCCTCCTAATTTTTGAGGTTTCTTGATCACACACAACGAACCATCACAGTCGGTAGGACTCCTCTGGACGAGTGATCAGCTCGTCGCAGAGACCTCTACCTGACAACACATAACACTCACAACAGACAAACATCCATGCCGCAGGTGGGATTCGAACCCACGATATCTGCAAGCGAGCGGCCGCAGACCGACGCCTTAGACCGCGCGGCTACTGGGATCGGCAAGAATTCTTGATTAAGGGTACAAATTATGAAGCATGCTGACGATTTTCATACAGCGTAGAATTAAACGTCGGAAACAGACGTGCGTTTTGAGTAGATCAAGATGTGGAAGCAGGAGATAGTGATCCCTACCGGCATTCGTCTAGAGACTGAAGACACTGGCAAAAAATTAGTCGAAACTGAGCCAGCTGAGTTTCTAAACGAGCGCCTCTTAAATCTAGAGCATTAATACTATACTGGCCTAATGAATGTCTCAACAGAAGTTGCCTACGTTCGGCCGTGTAGCTACCATACAGCAAGAGTTCAGAAAGTACAGAGGCCCAGGGGCCCATCGCAAAAAACTGTTTTTACAGGAACCGAACACCACCTACTATACGGGCGAATTCGAGCGTATGAGCGACACTTGAGCTTCGCCTGAATAAGCTATAGTGTTGCCAACCGTTTTATTCTTATAAAATTTTTGTTCTTTACAGACAGTTGTGGTGAAATAAAACAATGCGTGGGGCGCAAAACGGAAAACTTAAAAGAAAACTACAAGAAAGAAGTGTTAAGGAATTGCCAAAACTTGATCGGTTCATTATACGCATTAACGGTAAAAGGTAAAGCAGTCCCATTATAGGCCTGGACAGGCCCAGAGGGTTCTTAAGACGTTAAGGTTCCCAGATTTCGTAACAACGGCACAGGATAGTGGTAGGTTGTCAGCCTTACGCACCGGCCACCTTTACCCCCAGGAAGTAATCCTGGTACTCATTTCTGTTAGAAGCTGAATCGACCCCATGGCCAAAGTGCGATCGGAAGGATTTTATGTCAACGAAAAATCCACTGGCACCATCTGGGATCGAACCAGCGACCTTCCGACTTGTAGCACAGCGTCTTAACCACTGTGCCACTGCGGTCCCCAAAACATTAACGGTGCCGAACTGCATTATTTGAAAGCCAAATCTATAACAATATTTTAAAATTGGCCGTGTACTGGATTGGCACGGTAGGGCCTATCAATAATTATTTATAGGCCCTACCGTGCCAATCAAGGATTTTTGGGCCCCCATGCAAAGATTATAATATTTGCATGGGGCTCCAAAAATCCTGGATACATCACTCACTAGTCATTCGTCCTATCGTATGGTAGAGTTACTGTAACGAGCCGTGTTTCTGGGAAGGGCTCCGCATGAATATGTATGGATCTGCGTGTACACCAACTGACACCTAACCACATATCTACGCGAACTGTGATGCAGCCTACAAAGACTGGTAAATACAGACATGCCACTTTATTAAAGTCACAGTTCTAAAACCTCTGCATTCTTCTGAAACAGTATGGCGTCGCTTTTACACACTGGGCTTGCCAACGTTTGGAATCTTTCCTTCCAAATTCAGTTTCAAGGAAGAGACGAGCATCACCCCCGAGCTACTAAAATGTTGTAATTTCGAAGCAGACAGGCGTACCCAGAACACTGCGACTGAAGGAACAAAGAAACGTTGCTCACAAATGAAGCTGCAGCGCCCTTGAGACTTGTAGTGATGCTGATTGAACAAACCGGTGTTCGTTTCGTGGCAGGATGAGGAGGTGCTTTCTTTGCCATCACTGTACGCAGACCAATTTAGGACCCTGCCCTCTTCCAGCTATTAATTACCAGGGATAAAGCGGCCGCAGGATGAAGCTGACCTTTCACTTCCTACTGTACCCGAGGTTTGGGATGCATACAGCTGTATCTCCATTCCTGTTGCATGTTTCCATATCGTGGCTAAGTGTCAGCACCACAGCGCTAACTTTACCGTAATGTTGGTGTAGTCGTAACACTGTGCGCTTGGGCCCACCAGCTTCCAATTTCATTGCAGTCACTAGCTGTTCTGTGTAATGGTGTCTTCTATTGAAAGCTGGTTTATTACTGTACCACCACTGTACCATCAAGCATACCGCGGCCATTAAACGCTAGTTGTTTCCTGTTCAGCAATTATGAACATCTTCCCATCTCACTGTACTTTGCATTATTTTCCCTCTTTCTTTCTTCCTTTCGTTCTATTAGTTGCAGCAAAGAGCGCAGTTTTGTTCTGACATCTTCTGGAGGAAGTGAACGGTCACAGCAAACAGCAGCTACACGTGCAACGTGCCTGACAGTAAAAAAACCGTGCGTTCTCCCCACACAGCATGTTTGTGGCTTCAGATATACAGCGGTTATTTCCGGGTACTTTGTCTTAACAATGGAAAATGTGTCTTATTTAATGTAAGAACCGAACGTTTAAACACAGTACTATTTAGACGAACAGCATGCTTTAACCTTTACACACCATGCATCCTATATATAGGACAGCCGTACCGCTACTCCCACAGTACTCTTTTTATTTATTTAGTCAACAAATTCATTTAATTATTTTTTTAGACTTTCTCTCACCATCTTCGTTTATTCCTCCACAAAATGTCGTGTATTTCCGAATGTTACCCTTCTTGGTTTATAAAATATTCACATTTTACATAAATGGTGTGCTAAACTGTAAATGTCCAGCTCCAGGGCCAAAGGGTTAAAGAGTTCATACTGCGTCTCGTGCTCAGTACGTTCAGGGATGACAACTGCAGCAGCTACCTTATCTGTCTGCCTGATGTGACGCACGGAACGAAATGTTTATTGATGACGAAGACAATTACAAGGAATCAAATAATATTGGTTGTAGATTGCTGTTTATTTCTTCAGGAACACCTGGTGCTTTGGCCAAAAATAAGTCATCCTGGTGAACTGGGTGTAATTACACGTGTTAGTTCGATGTGGTGTGCTGAGGGACTGCCCTGACAGAAGGTTAATATTTTACATCAGCCAAGAGAGTTCGGGACCCAGCTTTGCGGCTCTGGAGGGTTACAGGTAAACTTTTCCTTCCCCATGACATGAAGGCGTATGGGGAGCAGATGTATAGCTCTACTCATTCTTAACATCGGCGCTAGATGGAGGTGAGTGGTGAACATCACGCCCCAGCCGCTTTACCCCTGGAAATAACCCTGATGCCCATTGAATAAGAGGCTAGGTGGGCCCCGGATCCAGTCCGGAGGATGTGTATTTGTTGTACTGTATGTGCATTGCTGTTTTTTTACTTTAGATGCCGGACTGCTAGCTAGAAGTCAGTATTCGGAAGGGTCTTGCGACCGGCCATCTCGACACAGGGTTTTCTTGGTTTTCCTGTGCCAAAAAACAAATGCTGAGATGGTTCCCAAGATTCCAAGTTGCCACTACATGCTTCTCGTGTAGCCCTCCCGACTTAAGTTTACTAGTAACCAATTTCATATTTTGTATGCATGTAAAATAACCACTGCCACCAGGTGACAACCCAGTTGCAGTTAATAAATATTATTATTATTGTTATTATTATTTCGAGAAGAGAAGAATCTCGTACTCCTACCGGTATTCGAACCCCAGGCCGTCCAGTCCGTAGGCTAGTTATTACCCCCGGCTTACTTTGTTGGTCGGGAAGCTGGGGAAATGAATGCGAAAAACAGAAGCACAGCCCAGTGACGATATAATGGTCTGTACTATTTGTATCGGCCCGTGGGGAGTCGGGCGTGGCAGACTGGGTAAAACAAACATACAAACAAAGCAAAATGACGAGGACTTACACAGGAAGTAATGAATTGGCTTGGTTATGACTACCGTCACAATTCATCGTCCATGAAATTCGCTTTACGATAGTGCAGCTGCGAAACGGTTCTCACCTTTCCCGACAAAATCGTTGACTCTTATCAGTGACGGATTGGCTATTTATGTACCGAAAAGATAGTGGCTTGCTTTTAGTGAAGCCTACAGTAAGATACAGGGGAAAGGAATAAATTTTTTCTGTTCCCAGCTTTTCGCTGTGTCTGAGTTATAATTTTAAATCGTTTGTTGAATCTGTTCCAGTGTTTCACAAAACATCGAAAAGGTTGGAAAATATTTAACGTAGGCGCAGTAAAACTTTAAAAGCCTAAGATACACATTAAGCTTCTGCAGCTATAATAAGAATGTGTAATCTGTTTAATTCGAACATTACAACCTAAGCTAAGCTATGATTTATGTTCTTCAGTTGCCTGTCAGCTTTATCATACCCACAGGTAGGAGTACTAAACCAAAATTGCGAGGCCGCTCCTGACACATCGGATGACAAACGATAGCAGTTGGCCAGCCTGCAGCTATGCTGTGGCACTGCAGAGTGATGCTGTTTCCTATCAGATTGTTCTTGTTTCATCACTTCAGTAAGGAAGGCAAAGTTGCCGTTATGCTCAGCTCGGCAGCTCGCCACAAAGACGTAGTCATAACCTCGGCACTGGACGTTCGTTGAAGCTTCACACCCCAACATCTGAATCGCCGAGGACAGTGCCCCCTTGTACCCACTGGGTACGAGGGTGGGTGGCCCCCCAGCCACGCTTCGAATGCCGTGGTAAAGAGAAAGACCTATTGTGCCGGGAATCAATCCCCGATTGACCCACCAGTCGTCCATTGTGTGGCGACTGAGCCATCCCGGATCTTTCTTGCCGTGCACAGCAAAAAGTGGTACTGTGGCAACTTTTGACCGTTGCCGAGGATGAGAGATTTAAGGTTCTCACTGATCCTGAAGATGGCGGCACTACGCTATTCCGAAACACCAGTAGCCATTTAGCGGTCGGCACGGAGTAACACCCCAGAAGACTTGAAAATTCTTTTAGATGATTTTATGTAACAAGTAACGTGACTGTGTAGATGACATTTAATAAAATACAGGGGTTACAGTAGGCTAAACGTGTGTGTCTATCAGAACGCACAAGGGTATGAGGGTATGAAGTAGACTCTTCTGTCTAAGGGTACAGACCACTGGCCGGCTCTTTTGAAGACGGTAATAAACCTGGTTCCACAACACGCGTGCAGTTTTTCGATCAGCTAACCGACTAGTAGCCTTCCAGTAAGTATTCTGCTCCTTACAGTTCGGCACTCACTCCGCCATGCCGACACTGCAAAGCACAAAATGGCCACACTTCCGTACTGCATAAAGCCGTCCGTCCATTCGTAACAGCAGTTGCTAGGTACGCGACACAACCGTGTGCACTGACATACACACCTGCCCCAGACACCAAACTCCGGTGGTAACGGTCCGCTGTTTGGATATTCCTAGTGGAAATGTTTCAGAACTTGTCCTAATGTCACAGTCCATAGACAGTAACAGCCAATTAACAGCCAATTAACTCGATTCCCTACAGGATAAAGATAATTTCCTCTGCTCCAAAGCGTCTTAACCAGGTCTGCGGATCATCAATGTCTTGGTTAGAGGGTAAAGCGACGGAGGTGTGAATTCCTCTAGTCCAAAGTAATGAATAAGTGGAGTTATACCTCTCCTGTACCATACGCCTTCATGGCGTGCAAAGGATAACTTTTAAAAAGTGCTTTATTAAGTAATATTTTTCAGTCTGTTCGTTTTCCTCAGACTTTCAGTTTCTCGTTGTTTTCTCAGAATTAAAAGAAAACAGCCCCTTCACATCACATTTCAACCCGGCAGCAAGGACTTTCCTGTTCTCCAAAACGTCCAGACAGGCTCTGGCGCTATTCTGTTGTGGGTAATGTGGCCAGGGCTTGAAGCTGACCACTTCTGTCCTCTACTGCCGAGACCAACAATTTGTGCAACTACACTTCCACTCACCATGCGCCCTCATGTTCCGGTGCTTCATTACGCCGAAGACATGTTTACCCCTACCTTTAAGAGAGGAGAAGTAACAAGATCTGAGAAAATTCCATAAAGATAGCTTCATAAATTGAACTCCTCGTCTAATACGTAGGCAGGTCAAACCAAAACATAAAAAAAAACAGCTAATTTAGTGCAGAAACTTTCGGTATAGTTCTGTTATTTTCCCGATAATTTGTCATGTGTCATTTTTCGTTTCATGTCTGCCATGCATGGTAAATGCTTCTAACCCCTGCTGATGATTTGCTGTGCCCACCGCTGTGTGCGCTTTGAAGGTCTGCATTTGACTCATCCTTCCAATGTGTGGCGATCTAATCAAGGAGGATATTGTGGGTGGAGCGGGTACCAAGCATCGGAGACGTGGTGAATATATAAATAATTTAGGTCGGGAAACCAGAAAGTAAGAGAACACAGTGGAGACTTGGGCCTAAAGGGGAGGATAATATTAAGCTGC
>Ga0209755_10009833_pt1 | contig 10079 bp, 2 predicted proteins | sample TergutCo191P1_FD_187301 | JGI IMG/M metagenome (GOLD analysis project Ga0209755, IMG submission 187301) | Cornitermes sp. P1 segment gut microbial communities from Petit-Saut dam, French Guiana - Co191P1 (SPAdes) (version 2) | ecosystem: Host-associated > Arthropoda: Insects > Digestive system >...
TCGCACTGCGGAATTCGTCATACGACATCAACTCGTCAACAAACCCAGGCACACCTCCGCCCAATCCAATCAGCATCGGCAACAACGCACGACGATATCCGTCATACCCAAATACGCGCCAAAGGGCATGGTCATAGTTCGGACCAAGGTTCGGGTTCGTTGCGGTGATGTCGCCATCCATGTGCAGCAACAGCGCGTTGTTTTCGCCCAGCAGCACATTCAAGAACGGCATGAAACCACCAAACAAATCGCCCAACACTTGCAGCGCACTCGCTTCGTCGGTCACAACAAAGTCTGCGGGATTGTCTTGGTATGCTTGGAACGCGTCAAACAGCAGCGTATCCAAATTCAGCGGGATAATCTCATCGTTATACGTGTCGTGCACGGCGAGCAGTGCCGCGAGAATTTCAAACACGGTCGCATTAACGGGCAACACGTCTTCGCTCAGCAGCTCGTCAACGATCTCTTGCAGGTCAAGATTATCTTCCAAGTACGTGCGCAGCGCAAGCACAACATCCACCAGCGCGTCAAACACGAACTGGCTATTGCCAAACTCTCTGTGCACGGTCGCATGCAGCGTTGGCTCAACCGTCCAAGTGCCAAGCACAACTGTGCCAACACCAAGCTCATTGTCCAGCAGAGTTTGCACCGTTTCTTGCGCAAACTGCACCACGCCGGGTTGGCCGTACACGAACGAACGCCACACCCAGTTGATTACGCCGTCAACATTGTCCACCAAGAACCGCGCATGGTCAAGCGTGAACCAATCGGGCGCAGTTGCCGCGGCGGTTTGTGCCGGAACTTCGCTGTAGTCAATCCAAGGCAGATAGTCAAAGCGCTCGTTTTGAATCAGCGCGGTCAATCCGGCAAAGCCGCTGTTTTCCAGCCACCCCAGTGCACCGGCTTGGTCAAGCAGTGCGAACAGCACGGCGGCTTGGTCTGCATTAAAGTAGTTGCCACAGGCCGACAATGCACCCTGCATCAGGTTAATCAGCGACACATTCAGCGGCTCGCCCAGCAGCTCTTCCAGCAAATCGCCCAGCAATTGGTCCGCAAACATCAGCGGATCAACCATCAAGCGACCAGCTTCGGTGAAGAACACGCCTTCAACAATGTCAAGGGTATTCAAGCCAGCCACGCCAGCCACGTTCACAATCGGGCGCAGGGTATCCAGCACCACATACAGCGGATGCAGCAGCGCATCCAGCATTTGTTGCAGCGGGCTATAGCGCACAGGATCTGTCGGGTCAGCCGATTGCGCCGGTGCTGCGATGAAGAAAATGAGGTTCGGCAGCAGCGACAGCAGCGAGTTAACCGGAGCATCCAAAATCGCATTCACAATGTCCACGATGGGCAGCAGAATAGCGTTGATTCTGGCGGCATCGCTCGCATTCGCCGCAGGCGCGGTGAACGCGGGAATCCCCAGCGCACTCGCAAGGAGGTTATACAGGTGCAACAGCCCATTTTCAAAGCCGTTGTAGCCATAAACCGTCACGATACCGCGGGTTCCGGTGCCTGCAGTGGCAGGCAAACCGGTGTCTGGCACACCAAGGTTCGAGCCAAACAGCAGCACATTCAAAATCGGCATCAGCGGGGAGATAAACTCGCCCATCGCTTCCACGAAATCGGTCAAATCGTTAATCGTGGCCGCACGAGCCGTCGCATCAAATGCCAGCACTGCATCAAGAATGGCTTCCACGTCAAACGGATTGCCATCGCTCACCACCAGCAGCGGAATCAACGGCAGCAGTGCATCCATCATGTCGGCGATGTCGCCGTCCAGCAGTTCATCCAGCAGATCAATAACCGTATCGGTCAGCGTAACAAACAGGTTTGCAGGCTCAAGCAGCTCCACCAGCAGGTCGTTGATGCCAGCCGACAGCGAGGGCTGACCGGTGATCACTGTCCACACGTGACCCAGCACGCGGTCAGCATGATTCACCAGGAAGCGTGCATCTTGTTCAGCGCCAACTTCGCCTTCGCGCCCCCACCAGCTGGGGAATGGGTTGTAGGCAACGTTCACAGGCGCATGCAGCACCACAGGCGGCGCAGCATAGTAAATCGGTGCGGCAAGTTGTGCCACAGCGGCAACCATTTCTTCCGCTGTGCCTTGCATGAAGAACGGCACCAAATCATCCGGCAGAATTTCTGCAATCAGCCCGCTACCAAGCAGCCATTGCAGCAGCACGTTCAGCACGTCGGCACGGTCAGCGCGGATATACACACGCTGAACACCCGGCGCACGCGCAGTTTCCACTCGATAGTTGAGGTTGGGATGATTGCTCGTCAGCATCGTGCCCATTGCGGCAAATTGCGTCAGCGGCGGCAAGTCAAAGGGCAATTCCACGTTCAACGCAGCAAGCAAACCATCCAAGCTACGCAGCATGTTCATGTCAAGGGCGCCCAGCAACATGTCGCTCAAATCCAGCCTTTCCGTTGGCAGCAAATCTGCCAGCGCAGGGGCAACAAAAGTGGTGATCGGAATAAAGCCAATAACTTCGATTGAACTTGCGCTCTCATTAAACGTCGCGTCAATCATGAGCGCCAAGCCTCGCAACAATGGCTCAATGCGTTGTGCGCTGAAGGCAAACGCCAAGTTGGGCAGCAAATCAACCACTGTGGCAATGGGAGCTTCACCAATGCGGCGAAGCAGCTCATCCACCGGGTAAAGAATGCCATCAACAATCTGGCGCGTCGCCGAGGTGAGGTCACCCCTGCTTAAGCTTGTTTGCCCAGCTGGCATGCCCACAGTGGTGCCAAAGACGCCCGTATCATTCGTGTTCATAATCAAGCCGGAACCCGTTAGGTCTTCGCCCAGCAGAATTTCAAAAATGGGCACGAGCAAATTGCGATATAGGTCAAGACCACCAACATAGGCATTGCCTTGACGTCGAGGACCACTAAATCTCAAGCTCAACACACCATGACCACTAAGGCCTACGCCCCCAATGCTAATACCAATCCCCGTGCTTACACGCGCTGACCCACCCGCAACCGTCAACGCCCAGCCATTTGCATGCAAATAAGCATGGCGATCAAACAGCAACGTTTGCAAAAGTGGCAAAACGCCGCTGAGCGCTTGGCTCAACGCTTGGCGGAAACGGATTGGGTCTCCATTAATGCCCCAATACAGCAGCATGTTGCCATCGGCATCAAACATGTGCGGCGAGCCATAGCGATTCCATGCATTGGTGGGATACGCCTGACGGTCATTCATATCAACGCGGAATCGCGAAACCGCATTTTGATTGTTTGTGCCAGAACCCAATGTGCTGGCATACGGCGTGCCAACGCCCAGCAACATGTTGCGTGCCTCTGGGAACATCCCGGGGTCAATGGCGCGCGCAAGCAGATCCGGATACAAGCGCAGCGAAGGCAATCCGTTCATGCGCAGCGCCGTGCCGACATATACGTTCGAGTTGAGCACGTCCCACAACGGGAACATCTGAAGGTTAAGGCCCGTAACCGTGATACTCATGCCCAACTCACGAATAACACCAAGACGAACACGACCACGGCCACTCAACCTTTGCACTTCATTTGCCCAAATATACTCAAACTCACCCAACAGCAAATCATAGAGCATTTGCACAATCATGTTCACCGTCGCGTCGCTAAACAGCACCGCGCTAATGGCATCTTGCAAGATGCTGCCCACGTTCAGCGGGTCAGCGCCCAGCATTGCACCAAGATCAAGTTCCATGCCAGGCAGCAGCTCCAGCGCATCACTCGGCAAGTCAATGCCAAGGGCACCCATCGCCTGAACAAACGGCGCGAGGTTGCCCGTCAGCAATGCGTCCAAGCCATAGATGAGGTGCTCAAGCCCCTCTTTGCCCGGGTCGCCTGAGTTAATGTTATAGTCGTGGTTGTCACGGATATCCATGAACGGGTTTGACTGCCCTGCAGTCCGCGGTGTTGCTGCACGCTGCGGCGCGGGCAGGTTCGCCCTGCGGTGGTGGTTCTGTGGGTTTTGCAAAAAGATTCGATATTGCGCTTCAATTCCCCGCAGGAAGATAATATCAGCCCGCGCAATCAGGTTTGGATAACCAGGCAGCTCAATCTGCGAAAGATCGCCAATTACATGTTGGAGGAAATAGAACGGGTCACTGTATCGTGTCCAGTTCGGCGCATCATGAGTGCCCTCAACAAAGCCCATTCTTCTGACGATAGTCAACAACTGATCCATCGTGTTCCAACTAAGCACATTGATATAGTCATAGCGTGGGTGAAACACCTCCAGCGCATCAATGCGTGTTGGGTCAACCCCTGCGTCTTTGAGCTCATAAATGATACTCATGGCTTCTTGAGCGTGCATGGCAAGGTTAACCGCAATTGCTTCTTGCATTTGCAGTTCCATCAAGCGGATTTGTTCATAGAATCCGCCGCCGAAAATCGAATACCACTCCCCACCGGGGTCACGGTTGCCGAAGTAGGCATACGCCTCATTCGCCATCGAAATATACGCCTGGATGTTCTGGCGCACGCCGCGGTAGGACGGACGTGGCGCATTGGGATGCGGGAACGGCACCTCCACCCAGTTTCCGCCAATCAGTCGCATTTCGCTGCCATTCAGGGTGCTCATCAGCCACTGCGGCGAGCGGTGCGCAAAGGGCGACTCGGCCATCAACGGCAGGAAGAAGTCACGGAAAGAATACCAGCGTGCTTCACTAAAGTAGTGCGTCTCACGATAGGCAATCTCAGCAGCAAGGTCAAGCAGGCGGTTGTGGTGAAAGTATGCTACTGTGTTAACTTGATAATCAAATCCAACAATTGCTTCAACATAGCTGGCATAACCCATCACACCCTTGGTGTCTAGGAAGCCTTGCTGGCCAATAATGGTGTCGCGCCAAGCCACAATGACGCTGAAGCTATTGGCGTAATCACTGTCACCAAAGTAGTCACCCTCAAAGGGATACTCACCCAAGTTGGGGTTGCGCCCTTCGCTGTAGTTCGCGCTGGCATCAATCAGTGCCACCATGGCATCGCGCATGTCCCAGATTTCCCAGCGTTGAATAACGCTGTTCAGTCGGGTCATCCACGCCACCGCGCGGTCAATATCCAACACAAAGGCATGTTCAATCAGGAAGCTTGCTGCAAACACCAAGTTGTCCCAGTCCACCGTAACATCATTATAGATAGCAAGCAAGCGGTCACGACGAAAGGCTGCTTCGCGATACAGACTTTGCAGTTCTGCCAGCGTGAAGCCCCTGTTGATGAAATCTTCGCGCAAGTCATAGCCCGGGTTGTCCATATGCGTCTGCGCGACGCTGTCAAACACATGGCGCGCACCGGGAGCTTGGTCGTGGAAAACCACGCCGGGCGCCGGAGCCGTCGCAGGGCTGAAGAACCACGACGCATGATCCACCGCAGTGTTCAAAAACACCGCAAGCAGTTGGCTAATAATGTCGAGTGTTTCTTGCCCAAATTGCAAGGTGGGCAAGCCAAAATGCTCCAACACAGGAGCAGCGATGCCGCCTTCTTGTGCAAACACGACGGGAAGAGCATTCAACGCCGTGCTCAACGCCACTTGTCGTTGCAGCAATTCTGTGCGGCTGAGCACACGAAGATACTCGTAGTCAACCCAACTACCAAGCTGACCATCGCGGCTGATCGCTGCACGGTAGTCAATCATCACTTCACGCGCAGGTACCGTATCCACGGGATTGAGATCATGAACCATAAAGCCATGGTATTGAGCATGAGCCCACGCAGCGGCGTGGTGGGCGCCCCAGCGGATGTGGTTAGCATCCACTTGATTGTCGCCGCTTCCTACGCGAAGACCATGTGGCCGGTGGCCGTTGACCAACCAAACAAATTGTGCGATACCAATGCCCAAAAAGCCAGAAGAAATGCGCGTCATAAAACTATGCAAATGCGTTCTCATCTCACGCGTCAGATAACCGGCGTTCGGAATATCATCAATGCTGTCAAACGAGCGGAACATTTCCAATTGCGTACGCGTGACGCGACCGACTGCGGTTGCTTCACCATAAATCCGGTGGCGATCCGCATGGCTAGGGTTATTCCAAGTTACGCTGTCAGTGTGCATGTTGTTGTTCGAAACACCACCAAACAACGCACCGCCGCAGTCCATTTCATCAAAGTTAGAATATGGTGAGCCAAGACGACCGGGACGTCCACGCGCACCATGCAAAGGCGTGCCACCAGAAGCCCATTGAAATGTGTCGTAAGTGATGGATCCCTCACCTACATGCGCTTGACCCAGCAAATCAAACAGCGCATCACTAACTTCCAACTCAGGGTATAAACGGAAAATATAGTCACGAATCATTGCGTTCATGCTAGCCGGGAACACAAACGAACCGATAACCATCGTTTCGCCGTGTGTTACTTCCACAATCGTGCGATCATGGCTATGCCGCATAATCGCGTGGTAGCGTTCAATCACTTCCCACATCGCATTGGGAGCGTTGTTGGCAAACACAGTGGTGTTTACCGCAGCGATGGCACCGCCGCTTGGCTCTCGCCCCCATGCCCCATGCGCGTTGCTGCCAGGTGTGCCAGGCTGGCGCGGGAACGACCAAGTCATAGCCTCAATCTCCGGCAAAATGCGACGCTGACCCGGGCTGTCCGGGTCGGGCTCACTCAACGCATGAGCCAGCGCGCGCACCATGGCGGTGTTCAGCGGCTGGTCAATCGCCTGCCCCCGTTCTCTTGCCACCAGCGGCAGTGAGACCACCACCAGCACGATGCTCAACACAACGGCTAGGGTGCGTTTCGGTAGTTTACGTAACAGTTTCATACTTTCTCCTCCAAGTATAATTCAAAACACGTTTCTATAATTAAGAATACATGTAGCCTTCTCCATTTTACACTATGTTCATAGAAAAGTCAACCCTATTTTATGGCAGCATATTCATTTTGTGCAATTCAACCAATTGTTTCGTTGTCCCTTTGGGCAAGATCACCCAATATCTGCTCGTAGCGCTGCTCGGTGAGCGTGAATTTCCCCCTAAACAGCCAATAGGACACCAGCGCCAGCACACTGGGGATAATTGTCATCGCCGCAAGCAGCGCAAGGGTGCGCCCGGCGGGCACCGCGTCGATCACTTGGGTGATGTGCTCCATGCGCACGTCGGTGTTGATGTAGCCCATGGCGGTCTGCTGTTCATAGCCCGCAATGGCGTTAGTGTGTTGCAACACGCCGGTTGCCATGAACACCAGCCACACAATCAATTGCACCACACCATGCCCCAGCTTAATGATGAACGGACGAATGCTGAAGATGATGCCCTCCGCGCGCGTGCCGGTGAGCCATTCGTTATACTCCACCGTGTTCGCCACACACACCAGCACCACCAAGCCATACACGCCAAACGCACCAAACGCGAACAAGTTGCCCAAGGTCATCAGCCCAAACTGCACTTGCCACGGACGAATCGGCAGCACACCCACAACGAGGATGAACGCATTCCCCGCCAGGATGCACACCGTGGCAATCTTCAGCAATTTCGCACGCGAGAACCGTATCGACACCCGTTCATACAGCAGCAGCACCACGCCGGTGGCAACCGCACCCAGCGTCATGAAAATCGTCGTAAGAATCCCTTGGTAGCCAAAGCGGAAGAAGATGAAGTTCGTGCCCAACATGCTGGCGACGATGTTGCCGCCGGTTGTCGCCAGCAAAAAGATAATCATCAGCCACGTCAGCTGGTCGTTGCGGCGAATGGTGCGGAAGATCGTGCGCAGCCCCACGCGATTAACGGTGTCCTCCCCTTTGGGCGGCAGCGCTTTTTCCTTCACGCCAATGAGCGTCAGCAGCTGGAACGCCATCGCCACCACGCTGAACACAATCGCCAGCCGAGCATAGGCCTGCAGCGCGTTGCCGCCCAGCGCAAAATCACCCACCGTGAGCATGGGAATGAGGATCGACGCAATCCCCCCGCCGATGCCCGCAAACAGCATCGCGCGGGCGCTGAGCTTGTCGCGGTCAGCCTTTTGGCTGGCAAGCGACGGCAGCATGCCCCAATAGCCCACATCGTTGAAGGTGAACACCTTGCTATACACAAACAGCATGATGCCGATGAACGTGACGAACTGCCAGTCTTGCAGCGTGGTGCTGAAGGTGATGATCACCACCACCGCCGTCAGCACCATGCCCATGGCAATCCACGGTTTGAACTTGCCCCAGCGCGTGCGGGTGATTTCGATGATGTTGCCCATGATCGGGTCGGTGAAGCCATCGAACACCCTCGCCGCCACCATCAGCGCGTTAATCACGCCGAACTGCTGCGCCGTGAGGCTGCGGGTGAACATGATGAAGTTCAGCAGGTTGCCCGACCACAGCTGCGCCGCCGTGTCGCGCCCCACCCCCGTGAGCGTGTAGCTCCACAAGTTGCGTTTGGATAGTCGTTCGTGTTCCATGGTGACCTCCTTTTTTCTCTGTTCTTTTTTTGCAAAAAAAGAACCAAAAAAAGCTAGCCGCGCTTCGCGCGTGGGGGGATTTAATGAGATATTGTCAAACTCGCAATCGCACTGCATAACCTCAGCGCAGGGGCTCTGTGCCTCCCCCTTGGGGGAGGAAAGCACGTCGCAGACGTGCAGGTGGGGGTACGCCGCACCGCGCGTGGGGGATTTGCATGTGCTCCGCACCCCACCCTCACCCGCTGCGGCGGGAGCTCCCTCTATCAGAGGGAGCCAAGGGCTTGCAGCCGAAAGCCCGCTGACGGCATATCCTTAAGCCCCGCCCCCTTCTTTAGAGGGGGGATGTCCCGCAGGACAGGGGGGTGCGAAGATTCGCCGCAGGACAGGGGGGTGCGAATTTTTTTGCAAGACCCACCAGTCCACAACCTGTAGGGGTGGCGGACGCGCCACCCGGCGATAAAAATATGGTGAGATTAAACCCGCTGCGGCGCGTCCTACAGGTCTACTTCATCTCAATCCACACATACCCACACCCTGTCCAGCATATACTGCGATAATCGTGTTGTGGGGAGGTTATCGTGAATCGAAACAAGCTCATTGCCCTGGCGATGGTGCTGGTGGCGGCCATCAGCCTGCTGGCGGGGGATAGTCTGCTGCAAAGCGCGGCGATAATCAGCGCAGGCATCGAACTGCCGCAGGGCGCTGCCGTGCTGCTGCAAGATCTGCCCGACCTGCCCGCCGATGCACGCTACGTGCCACGTGCGCAGCCAACACGCCGCCGCCGCCGTCCCGTAACCACCGGCGACATTGACCTGATGTCCACGCCGACGGATATTCTGGTGCTGATGGACGAGGCGTACTACGAGTTCGCTGACCATGTGCCCGGCGGCAACATTGTGCCGATTCACTACACCAGCCGCCATGCGACCCATGTGGTGGGTGATCTTGCGGTGTATAACCTCACCGCAACGCAGCAAGCGCGCGATTTTGCGCAAGACTTGGCACGACCGCTCACCCTGCAGCTTGACCCAAACCTGCCCAGCATATTGGTCTATCACACGCACACCACCGAGGGGTTTGAGATTATTGACCGCCCCTGGTTTGCCGCCAACTGGGACTCGCGCACTGAGGACTACAACCGCAACATTGTGCGCGTGGGCGACGAAATTGTGTATATGCTGCGCCGCGCCGGGTTCAACGTGATTCACGACACGTCGGTGTTTGACGTGCCTTGGCCGGGGCACTATGACCGCTCGCGGCTGGCCATTCAATACTGGATGGCGCGCTATCCGTCCATTCAGCTGACCATTGACGTGCACCGCGATGCCATCCACCGCGCCAACGGCGACCGCATCAAGCCGATTGCGAACATCATGGGTCACCAAATCGCGCAGGTGATGCTGCTTGCCGGTGTGGACGAAAACGTGGGCAACTTCCCCAACTGGGAAACAAACCTTGCGATGATGTCGCAGCTGCATGTGTTTGCGCAGCAACGCTATCCCGGGCTGATGAAGCCGCTGTGGTTCACGCCGCGCCGCTTTAACATGGATCTTGCGCCCTACGCGATGTTCTTCGAGATCGGCACAGATGCCAACACCCTGCAAGAAGCCGTGCTCGCCGGGCGTGTGTTCGGCGAAACCCTCGCCGCGTTCCTGCTGGAGCATGCGGGGTAGGGGGGGGGGGGGGGGGGGGGG
>Ga0209755_10009834_pt1 | contig 10079 bp, 5 predicted proteins | sample TergutCo191P1_FD_187301 | JGI IMG/M metagenome (GOLD analysis project Ga0209755, IMG submission 187301) | Cornitermes sp. P1 segment gut microbial communities from Petit-Saut dam, French Guiana - Co191P1 (SPAdes) (version 2) | ecosystem: Host-associated > Arthropoda: Insects > Digestive system >...
CCCTTCCACAATCTGTTGTGACTCCACCTGCCCCATCTGGTCACTCTCCTTCCCATTGGCTCCACCACTCTCCTACCACAACCCCTTCAGGTATAAATACACCGCACGTCCCATCCCAGTCATTTTTCATCCACCTGCCCATGAAGATGGAACCGAAACAGGGTTCCGAAATGTCGGCCATTAGAACCAAGATGCCGGTGAATTACCCAAAAGAAAACATATTACAAATAATGTGATGTTTTGAATGACTGAACAGCCACACATCCTATTAAAAATATATTTCTTCTTCATAATGCAGAGTCAGTCCTGCCCCTAGACACCATATACTGAAGATGTGGGGAAGTAAGCATAGGATATGACAACTTTTAACATCTACACTATATGTAGATGAGTGGTCAGCTTTACACTGCAGCCTCTAACCCAAGAAAAACTAAAAATGATAGAATAAGAAAGTTAAATGAGGAAAAGCTCCTAAGTCCACAAAATTTGTGAAACAAAACTAAAACACCTCTCCACCAGGCTCACTTGACATGTGTATCAGCAGGGTAACTTTTTAACAGGGTATTAACTACGAGTATAAGAGATAGCTTTAAAAACATACCTGTGAGTTCAATTTCCTTAGAGTTTGTAGTACCTTTGCTATTGGTTGCAACGCATTTGTACTTTCCAAAGTCAGAAACCTGTGTTTTTGCAATATGATAATAGTGTCTGTTGCCTTCTGTGTAGGTACGCACATGATCTAAATCACTTACAGAGACATTATCTTTCAACCAAGAAACCTTTGCTTTTGGATCTGCATGCACAACACATTTCAACTTTGTCTCGTAATCTTCCCCAGATGTCACCAGCTCTTCCTCAATATCAATTTCGGGAGCATCTGAAATGAAAACAACACAAAACAGCATTACACTTCCTTGCACAGCCCTGTAAGTCTACACCATCACATACCTCCCACACTGTCCAACAGCTGTCTAGTGGGGCACTTTTATTGATATGTCTTACCTACACTCTCAGCAGTTGACTATTGCAACTGTCACAGTTAACCCCCCGTTACTACTCTTTCATCCCATCTAATTGATCACGTGACAATCACACTTCAGTTAACTCTTAAGACAATTTAGCTTTTCCCGTATCATTTTTAAGGGTGGCCAGACAGGCACCATACCCCTAACCTAATATAGCATATATAGCACAATTCTTTGGTTTTAAACTGCCAGTATCATGCCACCAGTGCTCCACAATCACATTTACTTTTTATAACATGCATACTACATAATCTTAGCAATTGACAGCATCATTAAACTATAACAATGTCCACTGTGCATGGCTTAAATGCTAAGCAATTAATGGAAGGTTGTGAAGATGGATAACAGACCATTTGTGTGAGGGTAATGCTGACAGCCACACCACAATAAATGAATTCAAAAATACAGACTGATAACCATGTATCAAATTCTACTATGTGATATATGCACTTGACTCATACACATTATATACAGTCATAAATTTAGTCCATACTTACAAGTAACATGAATAGACACCTGGGCTGAAGCATCAGGTCCAAGATTATTTTTGGCAGTACACTCATAAGTGCCAGAATCAAGGCGTTCTACAAAACTAAGAGTCACATTTTCACTAGTCGCAATGACTGTTGCATCACGATGTTCATGCTTTCCCTGCAAACAAATGATGACAATAAACAGTTCGTGTTTCAGTGACAAAACTGCATTGTATGTGATAACTGGTAAATCTGTTCAGCCTGCTATTAGAGACACTCAGTTGTTTGCAACAAAAACAGAGTGTGGTGGACTCATGAAAGTTTCAGAGGTCTGAGTTTTGGTAACTGTTGATATTACTACCCAGATTTATACTACATTTGTCATATAAGGCATTATGGAATTAACAATGTAAAACATTGTGCTATACTATGCAAATGGCACACTGGAAGATACCTTTAAAAGGCAACCAGTGAAAATTGCTTGCACACAATCAATGAACATATGAACATTACTGCCTTCTTGTCTGACCATCATACATGAATCACAAAACTAAACGATTTTCAGGTACTCATCATCCATTCAACATTCACCGTCAAGGTAGAGTTACAAAGATGTACTACAGTACTATAGCAAAACAACAATTTGGTACATCATGTTTTGGTGATCATCAGGTACTTGTATTTTCTTAATTTAGTTGTACCTACATAAATAATTCACACAACAGAAAAAATTAAATATTTAATCAACAAAACGTTATTTATACTTTTCTGAAACTTTAAAGCACTTATCAATAGCTGATATTTGACATTACTACTCTAGAACTTTCCATATATTGTTGATGCCCTTCAATAATTGCAACAGTCATGTTGTTGAATGAACAGGTTCAGGAAAATGCCATATATAGCTGGCAACAGGTGAAAAACAGGCAATGGTAGACATATTCCAACACGTTTAAGCATCTGCCATTGAGGTTTACTGATTTTTACAGTCAGCATGATTTTTATTGGAAGTTTGTAATGCTGTGAAGTTTTCAGATGCTGCAAAATGAAGAATATGGCAATAGTGTCAATTTTAAAATTTAGTGTATGTGGTGGTAAACCTGGTGGTGACAAACTGTTCAGAAACTCAACAGGATAAAGATGTTCACCTGGCTCATCTTTGTATCTATAGAGTCTACACTACACTAAAGCCTGGAATCGTCCTGGGTGTAAGCAGTCAGGATCCGGTCATTTATTTCAGTGCAGTCTTCATTCTTTTGACTCAGAACTGCAACTTTGGTTATACTCTGTATATTAGTTCTACCCAACAGAATTTACTTCAAAATGGACAGTCCTGCCTAGGGAAGCATATGAGATACAAATGGTTTCCCTTTGCCTCTGCTTGAGGTAGGTCTGTCAGTTTTTAACGTTACCTTTTGGTTAAAAAAAGAACTTTTGAGAAGGAATTAACAAAAAAAAAGGAGAATGTCATTAATGCCGAAATAAGCTTTATAAAAATGTCTATCTTGAAAAGCCAGTTCAGTAGTTCAGTACATCACATTTCACAAACAGATGTTACCATAATCAATAATAATAATTATTATTATTATTATTATTATTATTGTTGTTGTTGTTGTTGTTATTCACTATATAACAAATTTTCCAAATACAAAGATATAAATTCTACTGAAATTGAGATCCTTAACTCAAAACAAAACCAATCACTTTAATTTTTCAAATATCCCAACATTTGCAATTCAATTTCACTGCTGTGCGGCACATAAAAATGTCTGAAAGAAGAGATGTTTCTTGATAAAAATGGGATATGCAGTTTGAGCTCTGTGTCAACTGGAACAATAGGGACCAAAATTAACCTTTAGACGCCTAATGTCAACTATAGTTAATGTACCGAACCGCTAACCTCCAAAGTTTCATTTTATATATTTATTCAACAAATATAGGTACCGAAAATTTTAAACAAGGTATATACTCTACGTTTTTTCCTCTTCAAAATGCAGCTTGTTTCATAATTCTAGCTTGTTTGGTTCATGTATTATTCACACTTTATATACAGGTGTGCTAAATTTTAAAAAATAATTCCGGCTCCAAAAGGTTAAATATAGCTTTTTTTGTGCTCGCATTGTTAAAGCTTCACCAGTAAAACACACTCATTAACATACACACAAACAGGAAGACAAGACAGAGACAGACAGACAACTGTCACTTCAAATTACACATTAATTTCAAATTCATGCAAAAATAAACAAACAGCAAAGTGACACAATGGAGTGCAAAAGTTATTAAAGGTATGCACCACTGACATATATTCAGTATGAAAATGACTTTCTTAAATTACATTTATTCAGTGAACAGCCCTGTTTGGCTCAGAGGTAAAATATACACTTTTAGATGAAGGCTGATTTCTAAGATTTAAAATTCGTGATTCCTTAACACTGCCTCGGAATGTCAATGAATTTCAACACCCAACCATCAGATAAACTGGCAATTAAATAAGTCAACATGTGAAAAAGACAACCACATACTGTAAAGTGACAGACAGAAAATTGTCAATGTCAGTTCCAAAACAGCGGGAACCTGAGTTTCTGTACAATCACATAGATCTGAGTTTGTAAAAAGAAACAGCAGGGTATAAAAACTTTCTCTGCATCTAATCATGTCTTCAATCTTCATGTGAAGGACCCTTATCTAATGCCAGAACCAACAAAGTGTACTCTGCTCTAAAACATGTTACAGTAAATAAGGTTTTGGTATGATATAACACTTACCCATTTCTTCCATGCAACAACTGGATGGGGATATCCAGTAACATTACACTTCAGAGTGACAGTAGAACCCTTCTCTACCGTAACAGGCCCTTTTGGTTGTATACTCCTTATTTCTGCTGCAGCTGTAATAGAGCAGTCAGTTGGTAGGAATGCAAGTACTTAATACACGGTGTCCATGATGCCCTTACCAAACAGATCCCAACAGTTAGAGACAATGTGATATCATCAACAAGCGTTAACGGGTCATAGACAAATTATTCTAGGACCTACTGACCCTTGAAAATAGGATCTTGACATCGCACAACCATCTAATGTCCTCATATTCAAGGGTCAGTATGTCCTAAACCAATTCTTCTAGACTGCCTAGATCCTTGACAATAAGGGCATTACATTGCCTCAAAATGTTGTAATCTGACAATGGAATGACACAGTGTCACAACCCAGAAGAACAAAATCTTCACACTAAGTGTCACTAGCATTACTCCAGGCTCACAAATTTGTGGAATCTTGGGGTTAATATTACCGGACACAAAAAATCAAGAAAGTACGACATTCAGGTAGCTGCTAATGGCATGCACAACTTCAGCTTCACTACAAACTGGTACCAGAAATAAGCTATATATCTGCAACAAATGGTTTATAAAGCATCAAGGTTCATTCTCAACTGAACAGTCAGGTAAAGATAAGGTACATTTCTATACATTCTCACTCTCAGCACTAGATGGAAGTGGGTGGTCACTATCACGCCCTGCCACTTCATTCCCAGGGAAAAAGCCCCTGGTATTCGCTGCATAGGAGGCCGAGTGGGTACCACAGGCAGTATGGGGGACCATGCAGAAGAGAGAAACACCTGCTCCTGCTTGAAATCACATCCCCATCGCCCAGCTGTCCTGCTTATGTTGTATGTCACTATAGTGACTAGTTTCAATTTAAAAATCAGGCACACAATCATTTAGTTATGGTTATCACCCAGACACACAAAAGTAAAGTCGTCCCTGTCCACGCCATGAAGGTATATAAAGGACATAAAGGTACAGCACCATCTTTCCTAACCTCAGCATTACATGGACATAAGTGGTCAACCTCACACCTCCAACCATTTTACCCCAAGCAAAAGACCCGCACTGAATTCGGGTGGGCCCCAGAGACAAACTGGACATTTCAGAGAAACGAGAAATGTTTCGTACAGTCCCATATCATCCTGTCTGCAGTCCAGTCACTATGCCTACTTCCACCATCAAGACATGCACAAATTGCATACTGTCCCTTATTCCTCTTACCAAAAACATTGATTACATGCATCAATTTTACTGGTGGATCACTGCTGTAAACACAGCAGTAGTGTCCCGAGTCACTAGCAGAGACATTGGCAATAACCAGAGAGCTGTCAGAGCTATGGTATGTAATACGTGTGTCCCTTGGCGCAGACTGGATTGTGTCCAAATATAGAATTCTGCTGTCTTTATCCCACTTGACAGCAAATCTGTCCACATCATATGCTGTAACAATACAAAAACATATGAACAGCATCTTACAATTAAACAGCACAACACAACAAAACACAGTGTATCAGTTGATACTGCACAAGAAAAGTACATGTTTCAGTGTTACATTGTTAAGTACATCACAATCATATGGAAGGGCAAGAGCACATACACAAACACAGACAAATATACATATCAAATTTTGGTTGGAAAACGTCACAGAAACAGCCTAAACCATAAACAGAGGTGATGAACGTTCTGAAACCACAGACCACTTTCATAAAATTTAAATTAGCTCATGATTGACTACTGATGGTGATTATTAAAATTATGATCACCAAATCTGAATTAATACACCTGTGCACACGCACCTGTGCTAGTATACAGGAACATTCACACTTCAACAAGCACATCCTTCTGCATATGAAATTGAAATAACAATGAACAATGACAGGAGTACTATATAAGAATACATATTGTAATAAGAGGTATACAACTGTGAAGATACTAGAATTACTGGGAACATAAGCTTAGTAAAGAAGGTACAATTGTCCCAGTACATGGCATGAAGGCAGGACCGGGAAGCAGAGGTATAGCTCCTCTCATTCTTAACCTCAACACTAGATGCAGATAAGCAGTCAGCCTCATGCACGGGCCACTTTACCCCTCCTACCCCCCCAGAAAGAGAGCCAGTATCCTTTGACTAGGAGGCTGGGTGGATCCCAGAGCCAGCCTAGACATTTTGGAGCTAAGAAGAAGCTCTTCCCCTGCCGGGTTTCGAACCGGAGATCATCCAGCCCACACCCACATCAATATACCAATCATGCTCTCTTGGCTCCTAATATAAGCTCAGAACTAATGCTACATTCAAGTGGCGTTTGGCATTTACTGTAACATTTCATTTCATCATTCGGTGAAGTCCAGGGTTAAAAATGCAATGGCTTAGCTGCAGCGCCTGTCACACAATGATTATACACTAGTATCTGTCTCAGAATTGTGAGTAAAAGTGCATATTTAATAATCTATGATGAACGAATAAAAAGGGGCTAGCAATCAACATCTTAGGCAGCACCTCTGACCTAAATAAATAAGTGTGGAGGTGGCCTAAGTAAATACCCAATGACATACTTACATGAACATGCACACTGTATTTTAATTAAAGTTTTGGTACACGATAGAAATGTAGGATAATGACCCCCCAGCATAGTGATGTTCTTGATTAATTAATTAAACTTGTAATTCTGTACTGAAAATGGCAAAATGAATCTTGTTGACTGCATAAAATTGAAACAAGTGTTTAAAGCCTGATGGTTGTGATACAAATATTATAGTTGAATGTAACATGATTTGCAAGTAGGAAAGAAATTAGGAGGCAGCACTGGTTAACTCACAAATGAACCAAGTAACCACCCCAGCATTACAGTACCTCATAATGGATGCAGTGTTTTCTTCATACTAATACGCAATTCATTCTGCTCTTGGGAATGGCTTAACATCCTCAAGTGCACACCATGCTCAAGCATGAATACCACAATGTATAGTGGAAAATATCCTAATAAAATTTACAGCTGCAATTATTCTGTAAGACAATTCTTGGTCACACCACATGGAAAAATTTATGGCACTGACCATCATTTTGCATCTATGCCTCCCTTCTCAAAATTGCATAAATCCTGGGGATTTATGCATCATGCATAACTTCTAGAAGCAGGTGTGTCACAATCGACATCATACATCTCGGACCTCCAAATGAATTTGCACTATGGTCTGGTTCAGTCCCTTGCAGATTAATTAGCAGATGCATTGCAATGGTAAAAATAACTGACTAGATTAATGGAAGTGCTGGATTTTTAAATAACTATTAATTTCACTGCCTGATGTCACTTTCCAAACCATTATATAAACACAGGTAGAGTCACATTTTAGTTAATTCATTTATTAATACACTGTAAGTCACTTGTTCCAGGTAGCCAAACTCAGTACCAGTGGAGCGAGGGATCTTAGTAGTACCTCACACAAATTCATGAAGCAGGGTCAATCTTAAAAAGCTGGCAGTTACACAGCTGCTCAAGTGACTTCCACTTTTATGGAACTTATTATCATCTCCACAAATCTGATATCATGTGGAAGGTGAACTTTGCTCACGTTCCATTTTTACAGTACGTGGTTGACTCAACATAACTGACATGTAGGTCCCCTAATTGATCTCTTCTCTTGAAGGTTTTAAATCCTACATTCTGCATGCCTAACCCCACCCATGTGTGTCCAACACAACCCTGACAGCTTGAATAGTCAGCATTACAACAAAACTCTAAAATGTCTACATTTTAGGATAATATCATACAGTGATTTACTGTTGCACAGGGTAAAACCACCCTATCGCCCGAATACACCTCCAAAGTCAGCGGTGTGCTCTTCATCACAGGTGGCAGTGCATGGTTGTCATCAAAATCTCCTTCATCGTCCCCTTCTTCATCGTTGGGATACTTGTACAAATCTTCACTGCTGTCTGGGCTGCAGAGACCTGTAACAAAACACATGGCGCTATCAGTGCTCTAGCAATACAATCTGTCACCTAGCTGATGTCACTGAGCTCCTTTCTTAACACTGCACAACATTCAGTTCTTATGTAGTCCAAAATGAGAGGTAAAGGTTTCCACATCACGTCAGCCAAGTAACACGAAGGACATGTTAGACACAAATATGGTCATAGTGAGGGGGAAAATACAAATATTTCGGCTGACATGGAGTTTTGACAAGGTGCAATTTATAATCCACTCTATACATTGACATCATAATACAATATCTCTAGGCATTGAAACTGCAAAATATGCGACATAGCTCTTCGCTGATGCAGTACTAATCCAAATAGTGATCTAAACCAGTAGTAAACAACCTTTTGGGCATAAGGAAACTGACTGCCACAACTCACCAATACCCAATTGTATAGGAGACAGAAAAAACTTGGCCGATCCTCAACAGACCAACACTTACGCAAGTTACGTTTTTAGGAAAATGTAAGGACAAACAATTTTTTTTTTTTTGTGGACACAACATTTTGACGGCAGGTGTGTTTATTACCGAACTCAGTTTGACAAACTGTGTCGGTTACGACAAATTGCCATTTCATGAGTGCTATGCCGTCATCAATAGTCACAATTCTTGTTTCTGTGGTGCAACAGCCCACCTTGGGCTGTAAAGTACTTAGGTATATTCAGCCACCACTTTATTTTCCGCTTCTTTAACCTGTAAGCTACGAGGCCAAGTAGCACGATGGTTACTTTTATGTGAATGCGGTAACGAACCTCCGGGTTCCATGAAATATGGGGAGTATCTTGACTGGATGCGGAACTGATAGCTTCTCAATAAGGACTCCGCTCCATGGAACTTCTGTTTTTATTTCTGTACGAAAAGTGTGTTGTATTGTCAATAGTACATAGTGTTTCTGAATAATATGTTTGTATTAATGCAGATAAAATAATTGTTCAACGAATTTCATACATTTGTGTTTCGGGTTTCTGAAATCCGACCGCGGACCGAAATACAAGGCCTCGACGGACGCCTTTTTTTATCGCTGATCTAAATTATATACTCGCACGTGTATGTAAAGTCTATGCTTTTATAATCCAAATCAACAAGACAAAGGTATGGTCTTTACAGGCAAGAATGCGGGGAAAAGATCACACATAATAAATGAATGGATGGGGCCTTCGCTCTACCGCCATGTTACGCTGCGCAGTATTCCAGAATGTGAATGTGCAAAAAGCAAACATACCGGGGTGCTAATAAGTCCTTAGCCCGATCATGTAGGAAACAAACAAGGAAGCATGTCAGGGACGCGAGCGATTTCAACAACATCGAGACGCGAGCTGTCAAGTCCCCCCCCCACTGTAAGGCAAGGCGCCGAAGGAAACTCACGCCGTTCTGTGAGAAACATTAGCTTGTTTCCTTCCTGGTCGGGCTAAGGACTTATCAGCACCCCTGTATAAACGTTCCGGGCAGCTTGTAGTACAGGTAAGAGCAGAATCAGAAATAAAACGCGAACAGACATGAATTTAAACGATACGCATCTCACGGCGACTCCCGCATTTGTGCACGGGTGTAGAACTTGGGACACAACGCTACGAGATTAAAGAACCATACAACCACAAGGACATTAATTTTCTTCGGAAAGCGAGAAGTTGTGCCGAACTTCATAAATGCCGAAATGAGGACTGCAGAAATGAACCAGGTACATTCTACCTTAAACAATGGATACAAACAGAAATTTTTCCGACGTACACGCTGAAAGGTTAATAGCACACTGCAACCCCCCTCCCCCCCCCCCCCCCC
>Ga0209755_10009835_pt1 | contig 10078 bp, 8 predicted proteins | sample TergutCo191P1_FD_187301 | JGI IMG/M metagenome (GOLD analysis project Ga0209755, IMG submission 187301) | Cornitermes sp. P1 segment gut microbial communities from Petit-Saut dam, French Guiana - Co191P1 (SPAdes) (version 2) | ecosystem: Host-associated > Arthropoda: Insects > Digestive system >...
CACCAACACACATCGAACCAGAGCAATACAACACATGAAATAAATCCACAATAAGTCGCAAGCTCCTGAAGATGGATGTACTAACATTCGAAACATGTTGAGCAGTAAATAGTGAAATAATGCAGCAAGTGACATCAAGTTGGTCTATCTTTATTCAATTATCAAGATGATGCATGGTCCAATAAACTTAAGATAAACTAAAAACTATCAACGCAGGCACGTAAATAGGTGTCTGCTGTCTCTCCTCCTCATTTTAATCAAAATTGGAAGACATCGACACTTCGGCAGCTATCCCTAATAATAAGTTTCTAGAACATCTCTTCTGCTGTTGCTCTTCTGCAGTTATTAAATGAGGCCAGGTATATAGATATGGAGACACAGTAAAGCAAATAGGCTAATTTTTTCCATCACTTACTTGCGAACGCGCGGAAATGTTTCAAACAGAAACCATAAACCTTAATGAACCATGACTTTCTGCGATGAACCACATTCGACACAGGGTGACAGTGTGTTAAATGTAACACAATCAACGTAATTATCTGCCACATTTCATCCCAACTGCGCACCGAACTGCACTTTGTGCAGTAAACTTAAGCTGTTAAGATGTTAAAGCGACTGGGAAATGTTTGGATTACAGTTTATATTTCTGACCGTGCAGATTCCGAGCACTCCTTCACCCGTTTACATGTCCAAGTTGTATCACGTACAGTAAAGAAAATACAACATTGAGAATAAATGGCAAATGATGTTTAAGACACGGAGTATTTTCACAAAAATTCATAGACTGCGCATTCTTTTTCAAGTTACGGCGCATTTAGGGTGTTTAAGGTTGCAACATTTACTTTCTGAATGCGCACAGAGTTGCGCATCTAGCAAGTGTATATTTCTGTATTTATTACTTTTTTATATTCGTTACGAATTTAAATTTGGCGTCTGGTGTAATGTAGGACAAGATGAGGTGCCAAGATCAGTTAATGTTACTACAGAGTTCTACTGAACTAGATATGTGGAATGGAAGTTTTTGTTAACTTCTGTAGATATGATGTAACAACTGCAAATGTCATACAGAATTATACAAGAAATAAACACGATGCTTATTAATTGTGAGCAACAAAAAGACGTTCATGGCTTATATTAAATCTGCATACAGACATTCAATAGGTAATGAGTCATATCAGAACCCTGATGATGAAGCCGGTCCCCAAAACGTTCTTTTACTTAAATCGACTGACGCCGCTCTCATGCCAGAGGATTTTACTGGGTCCAACGCAAGACAAACCTACCGGACAGCGCAGATATGCCAAATGGAGGTTGAAGACTAGGATGTGGAAATAACATTAAAATGAATTTAGCAAGGAGAAAGTGAAGAGGTGAAATTAATGACTGCAGGGCAGCGTTTCTGGTAACAGTGATAAAACTCTGCATGAAAATAAGATATTATTTAGCAGTCGACATTATATCGACGTCTCATGAGATAATATAATATACGGCTTAAGATGACTTACCTGGACAAGACAGCGGTGTTAACGTGGAATTTGCCGGTAAAAACTGCAGAGTTACGAGTGGAAACAAAAGTTACCGGCATACACGTTAGGCATCTTCACTGGCAGGAAACCTCGAAATGTGGACCTGCCAAAACGAATACGAGATTATTTTATAACCGAAGTGAAATGAGAGTGAAAAGCTCAGAAACGGTGCCACGGGGACGGAATTTGTTTTCATCGCTGCAGTATCCACTGAGGACGGAAGAGGCGCATGCTTACAGCAATGCATGGTCCAGTCCTCACTCACTAACCCACCCATTTATTTATCAAACGCGCATATACTGACGAAATCACTTAACATCTATGAGGCCTTTTCTGGCATATTGAACGATGCTCTGTCGACCTAACTTGTGCAACGTAAAATGAAGAATGGGAGCACAGCTGTGAGATATTATTTTGCGACGCTGTATCATCTGTGAAGGTTAGGTCCACGGTACACCATAGGACGATTGTGACCTCAAATATCCATGAATTCGAATGTAAGACTGAAGAAAACGGCGAAAAACCTCGGTACGTACAGCCGGTCTAGTGGAGAAGACTTGTATAGGGCATATCGGACTACGAGGCAGTTCTCCTCGAAACAATCTCTTCTATTTTGTTTCTAACTTACTTTGAAATGTGTCATTACGTATGGTTTTGTGCTTTGTAACGGAACAGCCATCACAGGCTTTAATGACTGTTAACAATTGCCAAGGTTCCCGCGACCCCTAAATGCCCACAGAACCGCCGTCTTGCAGGGCGCCGTGTTTTTCAGGAACGCACCCATGCGGATGGAGAGGGAATACCGTATTTGTAAATAATACGATCAACAAAATTTGTTAACCTCAGAATTGCGAAGTAACCACAGAATAGTGAAAACTACGCAAAGAAGCATTTCTTGAGTGGTGCTCTTTACCTGGCATTAAAATTCATACCAATGGTCTTCCTCTGGTATTACAACCCAAACGTTCGACACCGCAGACCCAAAGACGTGTCGCAGCACTTCGTGATTCACCAGTTCACCTCGACTAACAGCCTTACAAGTAATTTCTCCCAAATTAAAAGTAGCAATATTATCGCACCATTTCCGTCAACGACCGGTATAGCTCAGTCAGCACAGTGACTAGCCTATGGGCTGAACAACGAAGGAATCGTGGTTCGATTCCAGGGATGGGAGACTTTTCTTCAAATCGTCCAGACCGGCTCTGGAACCCACACAGCCTCCTTATCAGTGGGTACTTTCCCGCAGGCTAAAGTGATCGGGAAGTGAAAATAACCGTTCACTCCACCTACTGGCCGGATTAAGAATGCGTGGATCTACACATCCACTCTTCCATACACATTCATGACACGCATAGGCACAACTTAACGTTTACCATCTGCAACTCCTAGTATGTATGTGTGCTTTCTTGTTCTCCGCATCCATTTGCTTTATATGAGTAGTGTGCCATGACCTGCTTGACCTTACTACTCGAATATCTGTTAGCATGTAACATTCTTAGGATAGCAAAATCAAGGAAGGTGAAATGGCCATGAAATAGTCTGTATGAAGCAATGGGAGGGTCAGGAAAAAATGTGGCTAGAAGTCCTCACGGGAAAAGGCCATTTTGGAGATTCAACTTTGAACATGGAGCAATATTAAAATGAGTTCATAGGAAATACATAAATTGTGATGATGTGAAATGGACTGCAGTGATTCAAGGCCGTCCTCCAGCGGCGAGCTTCCTGACAATGTAGAAAATTCGGGCGTTAATATCAGGCGACGATTAGTGCAGACAATGAAGTTCGAGTGTTCAGTGTGGACATGTATTTACAGAAAATGGCAAGCAGCACCAGCAGCAGCAGCAGCAAGGCCAAACAGACGGTCACCAGTACCACCACCACACTGCAGCAGAACCCGTCCCTGGACAACAGTCTGGGTACGTCTAACGCTTGCAAACAGGGCCGGCTCAAGCCAATAGGCAAACCAGGCGGTCGGTCGCCTAGGATGGCAAAATTTGGGGGAATCCTCAAAGCAGATATAAAGTACCCTGGCGACTGCATTTCACAAAACTGACAAGAAACCTATTATTGTGATTATTCCATTTTGTAAGTGTGCGGTCATAGAAGATGAGGTTCATGGTGGCAGTGACAAACTTAGAGCTTCGCCTAGGGCGGTAAAAAGCTTCGAGCCGGCCCTGCTTGTACAGGTGAATTCTTATAAACACACTAACCTTTCACGTTAACTAATTAAGCCCGTGCAGTGACGCCCCACCAGTGCCTCCGCACGCACGCACGCACACACACACACTCAGCCACCACACCAAGTTAGCGCTCGACTTTTAACACTTTCACGGTACCATATTCGGAAACATGAATTCTAACTGCCTGCTACCACGCCGATATTTAACTGTTCTAGAAATTCGTTGTGGTTATGAAACCCGAAGGATCATTGCTGTCACATAAAAGTTGGCCAAGAAACCCTATTTTAAACCACTTCGATGCTGTGCACTGGTTTCCCGAGATGCGGCCTTCCATGCGGTTTTCCAGTTAAGTGATGCTTATCCTACAACTCCATGAATCCTGTGCGTTCGGCCCAAAGCCATTCTCTTTAGCATAAGTATCTAACAGGCATAACAGGGCAAATTTTCGCGTAACGTTGTGTGCTGTACGTGGCCAAATTTTTGTGTAATTATTCGCAAGGCAGAGCAGCTCTAGATCACTCCACTGCACATTCTCTGACCGGCTATTGGGAGGTCAGATTTGGGAGAATGTACACCAGTAGTCCAGTTTGCAGACTATATTCCTTCAAACATGGCAGGAAGTACACAACCATTTTTTCTTCTAATTTAGCAGATCGCACACAAGCATTTCATATCTGGCAGACTTCAAATTCGGTGAGTGACATTTACAATTAAAACTGGACAGGCTGTCCAGTCGCAATTGAGATACAAATATTCTTAAAACACTAACAACTAAATGCACACAAAATACACCCATGAACAAAAACCAACAGTAACCATTTTAAACATTATTGAACCGTGCATTGTGACTGCAATAAATTATCCTGTATATACGAACAACTGCAATAAAATGTATAAAATTTCAAGTTATCTATATAAATAATCTTTCTAACATGTTTCGGTGAATGTTCATCATCTTCAGGGAGACACAAATACAAAGGAATTTCTACAAGCTTGTATAAAATCCTTCCTATTATTGTCTCCCTCAAGACGGCAAACATTTTCCAAAACACACAGGAGAGATTACATACACATATAACTTTTAATTTTATACATTTTATGTGCACTGCTGGTATAAATAAATGACTGAAAACAATCAACATGACTATTTCTCAGGATACTGTATGTCTTGGATTTTTAAAAGCATTAAAGGAAATGGATCTGCCCTTGTCTTGAGCTATACATGCTGTTTTTGAAAAGACAGACAAGACAATGGACAAATGTCCACTGTAAGTCAATAAGTAAACACATCATGATCAGAAAGATTTCAACATACCTTAACACCAAACAGTTGAAATGCCAGACTATACACTAGACACAGAAGTTAGGAAGCTGATGTTTATTCGTCAGAGGTTAGGAAGGTTGCATTTAAAATTGTGACTTGGCAAATTGCAGAGAAAGAGACTCAAATTTTGTGAACTGCTATGTTGCTAATACAAGTTTGGTAAACTGTAAGCAAATGAAAGTGAGCTACACAACAATAGCACAGTGAATAATAGTACGTTCCCAGCAGTAATGAAGTGTATCCTAGCAATCAGTAATTGTAATTAGTAGACTGTACATCAGGAATACTGTTCTGGTAAACTGTGTTATAAAATGGATGCATGCCAACAACAGCACAATGAGCCAAAGTTTTGAGAATCTTGGCTCTTTCCAACCATGGCAGGTATCATGAACTTGTATACTCTGCTGCCGATCCCCCCCAAGCACTACACTAGTGCCAGTGTCTCACTGACCAGCCAGCTTCCCACACCTTCTGAAGTTACTGTATTGGGAAAGTGACAACTATCATTAAACTGACTCCACAATGAAGATTACTGATGCCTGCACCGTATAAGGATTAACCACAGGTCAAACCATTGACAAGTCCATACAGACCTCTCATTTTACTCTTTACTTTCCTGTCAGTACAACTCAGCACTAGTGTCAAGTTTGATTATGGGTGATATGCACACTCTTTTGGCAACGGTGCAGGAAGTGCACTCAGCGATGGGTAATGTTAAAGTACATACAAAGAATGAATGTTACCTCTTGCAAGCAGATGGAGTGTTGCATGCATTCTTGTGATGTGACTGTCATAATTTATACTGTATTGTGAATTACCTGCCTAATTTTGTAATAATACAACATTTCTAATATCAAAGATCCCATCTTGATCAAGTTTATGTCTACCTTGTAAGTGTTAGTTCTTGCTGTACCTACCACTGGACTGTAACTTCAATTAATACACTCATATTCACATTGTCACAACCTAATTCTCTAAAGAACCTCCTCCCTAAACTGATTTCTTCCCTTTCAACTTTCTAACAAACAATTTAAAAGCATTTCTTTGGTCACTCATGTGTGCTATGCATTGCAGAATAAACATCAGGGCTGCAGTCAAGCCAGTGCATATTCAGAATGCTGGGAAAATACTTCCCATTACTCAGTTGAAAAACTAATACCATCCTGCTTACTTTGATTAAGACATATAATTAGATGTACCAGTTTGCGTGATTGTAAAAATATTAAACTGAACTCTGTGGCGTTACAGTGAGCACTTCTTATCTAGAAGGTTTCAGGTTATAATCGTAACCCAGACTTTGGTTTTGGCTGAGGTTTGATTTTATTAAGGTCCTCACATACAATTTTGGGAATGTACCTCACAATAAGCAGCCACAACTAAACATACGCAGTTCATCAATCATTTTAATCCTGTCAGTTATCAGTATTTTTAACATACACCACTGATGTGTTTCTATACAATGTAATCTTGGTACGTCCTATGCACTTGTGCCTAAAGATCAGCAGGGTGAATGATTGGTATGACACAACTGTCATCCTTAGTCTTTTCTTGGAATGTTCCATATGAGACAGAAATAACAACTATGTAATAGTTCATTTAATCTGTTACTAGATGCTCTGTTGGAAGACTTACAGACCAGTGTGTCACGGCCATCTTCATCTGCAGCAATGAATGGCATCACAACCCCTGGAAGCATGCGAACATATCGTGAAGTTACTACGAGAACCATTCAACATGATGAAGCTCCTGGATATCATGTGCAATACTTGTCTGCCGCAAACCCAACAACTGTTGTTTCTGAAAGAGCTTCCAGTCCTAGAATGGATGTGCTGGTGAGTGCTCAAGCCTTGCTTGCAGTTCCTACTGAATAATGGACTATTTCTGATCCATTCTGAACTCTTGAATAGTCTGCTTCATTACCAAATGCACACCAGGTCTGCGTCAATAAAAGATTGTAACATCTGTGTCTTGTTAGAGCCATTTTAAACGAAAATTTGCACTTTTGGTGGCGCTGATACCATCAGCAGTTGTGTTTTAAATTCAACTTGAGAAATGTTCGCATAATAATAGAGAACTGATATCAACACTAACTCCCTGGAGCACACCCCTTCTTGAGGAGCTAAAATTCAACAGGTAGTCAAGCAACTGCCACATCCTGTGTAAGCCAAACATTCATTATCATTTTTTTTTATATTCGTGGTTTCGTGCATCATAATTCTAGGTTGAAGAAATCCAACGTGATGCAACAGTATGCAGATATTTATTTACTGCTAAATTGCTCTACGTTTTGGGCGTCCATCATGCCCATCATCAGGAGTACATAAAATTGCAGATGCAGCCCCTGGTACAGATCATACTATCTGGGGAGCAAGCTTCCTCACAGCCTTACACTTGTCCCTACCCTGAGCCAGATTAGTCTAGTTTGTGCCCTCTTATACTGTTTCTTTAAGATACATTTTAATATTGTTCACCGTTACAATATTGTTCACCTACCTATCCCTAAAACTTCAAGTGACCCCTTTTCTTCAGGTATTTCCACCAAAATCATGTATGCATCTCTCCTCCTCCATAAGTGCCACAAGCACTGTCCAGCTTATCCTCCTTGGTGTGACCACCCTAATAATATTTGGTCAGGAGTATGATCATGGGCTCTTCATTATGCAGTTTTCTCCATTCTCCTATTATTTCCTCCACTTAGGCCCAAACACACTCCTTAGTGCCTTGTTCTGAACTGCAATCACAGCAGTACTAGCAACTGTTACAACCATTTCAGCAACAGCAGCAAGGTGGAGGCAGCACAGCAACATACAAGACTGTGGCATACAAGTATAACACAAGTAGCAGCACTTCCCAACCAAGTGAGTATCAGAAGAAGCAAATGTCCACATACTCTTGTGTATGGTTTGAAATACTGTCGTCCCAAAACTGGATGTAATCAGGTTACAGAAATCTAGACTCAACTACTCATACTTTGCATGCCAACCTATTAAAGCAAATTTATGTTGTACACACAAGTTTACACTGATTTATGGAGTTGAACTAGTATTTTTATGGCACTGAAATCAACTCAGCTGGGATGGATTGTACACTTATCTTGGTTTGGGGAGAAAACAGTGTAAAAACAAAAGTTTTGGTAGGCACAAATCTTCAAAAGCAGCCACATGGAAGACAAAGAATGGGGGGCTAACAGTAATAAGGAGTTTGTAAAAATACAGGTAGTATTTAAGTACGTAAATAGGTTGTGGCAATGTAAACCGGAAGAAACTCCCTCAAGTTTGGGGCTAATGGAATGCTTTATTATTACTGTCACTGAACCTTTAGTTTCTGCTGCTACAGACTTAGTTCATTATCTGTTTGCACTCTGTTTGTGGGTTAAACAACAATACTGCATTAATGGCTCCACTTACATTGCACGCTGTGAGATGAAAAGTTAGTTATGTATGACTAATTGGAAATAATGGGAAACAAGGCCTATTTAAATGAATTCACCTGAAATGAATGTGGGAAACAATGAAATACCCTGAGCAGGTTTGCTGATGGTCCTGGTGAGGGTACTGATGTGTGCCTGCTCTTAAAGTGAAATTACTGAAACATTACAAATTCTAAATGCAAAGAAAGTGTGCTACTCAGAGAACACTGCCACAAACTCAATGTAATGAGTGTCACAACATTCATTAACAAATGCTGAATTCAGAAATTCCAACAGAAGTAAGGTGATCTATTCACTTATTTTAACAGTGTTTTGTCGGTTGTGTTAGTTCCAGTGTCTTCAACGTGAAATGACATAATTATCACCCATTGGCCACCTAACATCAGGTATACCTGTCACACAGCATGACGCTCAAAATGTAATATAGGGTTTATCTCATAGCATTTGATGACCTTCCTTATGCACATATCACTAAAATTCTGGTCTTCTGCAGCTGGAACCAACCATTTAATTTTGGCACACAAGGACTAATGATGGCTTGTAAAACATGGACATGACTGTTAGTGATTTTATACTATCATATTAGAATCTCTGTTGGGGTACTGAGGAGAATCATGAAAAACCTCAGTAATGACAGCCAATTAATGGGGGTATCACTGGTGCCAATGCTTGAAAACCAAAACTAATATTTTCTGTCAATATGTTGTCTGCTCTGATATTGTCTTTTGATTTTCCTGTTAGTCTCAGGGTTGCTTGTAGATGGCAGCAGTGTGTCAACATCAGACCCTACATCTGATGCTAGATTACAGCAGAACCTCAATGAACTGGACAGTCTGCTGGTTAATTTACATGAAGCACAGAAAGCAGGCTTCAGCACAGACCAAGGTATTAGGTGTTACTACAAATATTAAGCTACTAGCAAAACAGGAAATTGTATGACAACTACACACTGGCATACATCAACCATAGTATATCGAGGATTTGTTTGTCATTAAATCTAAACTGTCACTGGTTCCAAAATTCCAGTACTCCTCAACATATATGTATGCATTCAGATACACTTCTGAACCAGGTAACTGTAAGGCTTATTACCAAAACTTGGATCTCTACTACACAATTCTGAGGTTTCAAGTGGTTATTCTCCAAGATGCTTCCTTCCCACTGAATTGTATTTTTGTTACTCTCACGCCACGTGCATGAACAGCCCTTCAGAACCTCACTAACTTACTATTATTACTACTCAAAAAGGAAATCCCACATGGACTGTACCAGGTTCTGCCCTAGGGCAATCAATGTTGGACTCAGGCTGGACAAAATGGCAATAAGATAGGATTTATCTCTGAGTAATTAGGCTTTCCTATGTCAGAGGACGTATATAGAACTTGGGGAAACATTAAAGAGAACATCAAAACCTCAGCGAAAGAGAGTCTGGGTCTGCACGAACTGAAGCAGAATAAACCCTGGTTTGATGAAGAATGTTTAGGTTTTTTGAACCATAGGAAGCGGGCTAAAATGCAGTGGATACAAGATCCAAGCCAAAGCAAGGTAGATAATCTGAACAGTGTAAGGCGTGAAGTTAGCAGACATTTCAGGAACAAAAAGAAGGCATATCTGAGAG
>Ga0209755_10009836_pt1 | contig 10078 bp, 3 predicted proteins | sample TergutCo191P1_FD_187301 | JGI IMG/M metagenome (GOLD analysis project Ga0209755, IMG submission 187301) | Cornitermes sp. P1 segment gut microbial communities from Petit-Saut dam, French Guiana - Co191P1 (SPAdes) (version 2) | ecosystem: Host-associated > Arthropoda: Insects > Digestive system >...
TCTCTGGCAGGGATGATGATGAATCTGAGAATTACAAGGTGTCAAAAGTGGATGATACGATCCAAGAACCAGATGTAGCAGGAGTTAAAAAGTTAAGCTTAGTGGAGGAGATCTTTGGGTCAGATGATAATGATAGTGTTTTAGGGGGAGCAACATCTGCAGTTTCAGCAGTTACAGTGAGCACTGTTCCTCAGACTTCTGTACCTCCACTGGGATTGGAAGGGCTTGATACAGAGACTATATCAGAAACAGAAGAAGCCATTAACTTTGAAGATGACCTTAGTCAAGGTGATGGGTTCTTGACTGCAGAAGAAGATGGTGAGATACCTTCTGTCAAAAGGAAAAAGAAGAAGAAATATCGCAAACCTTCACTTGCAGGCAGTGCTGGTGAAGAAGGTACATCAGCCAAGGATCACAGTGTACAGGATGTAATAGATTGTGAAGAAGGTGAGATAGTTGATGACAGGCCAAAACAACATGAAACAGTAAAGAAAGATAAAAAGACAGAAAAAAAAGAAAAGACAAAGTACGAAAAAGACATACAAAAGAACACTGATGAGAATTTTGATATCACAGCAAAACTGAAAACAATAACATCAGAAGAAGAAAAGAAAAAGAAAAAGAAGAAGTCTAGTGTTGACAAGACCAGAACATCAAAAGAGAGGGCAGTACTGAGCAGTAGTGAAAACAAAGATAAAAGCAAGGACAAGTCCAGTAAAGCAGATGATGCAAATATAGCCTGGAAAAAACTGTCAAAGAGTTCCAAAGAAAGAAATTATCGTGATTCAAAGTCAAAACCTGAAGCGGATGTTTCTAAAGGAAAAGAGGCTGGTAAAAAGAAGGACACAGCTGGTAAAGATGGTGCTGTGAAGAAGGAAAAGAAGAAGAAAGAGAAACGCAAAGACATGGAAAGATATGATGTGCGTAAAGTTGTGACTGATAGAAAGCGCAGAGATGCTTTTGGTCGTGATTTATCCAGAGAACGATCTTACACAAAATCTCGCTCTAGGTCTCGTGGAAGATCATATGACAGGTCCCGAGGAAGGTCGCGATCAATATCTAGGTCCAGAATAACTCGCTCTAAAGGCAGGTCACCATTGAAGTCAAGAATTAGATCCCGCAGTAGGTCCAGGCTTGATTCAAGAAGTAGATCTCGAATTAGATCAAGAAGTCGATCCAAGACCAGGACAAAAGTGAAATCCAAAGATAGGTTGCGAAAAAGTAGATCTAAAGAGAGACGTCTTAGAAGCAGTAGAAGCAGGAGTAGAGGAAGGAGGAGTAGATCTAGGAGTCGGAGCAGATCGAGAAACAGGTCTCGACTGATATCACGAAGTAGGTCACCCGTGCGATCTAGAGAAAGGAGAGACCGAAGCCGAGAACGGAGGGGTTCACAAAGATGTAGGTATCGAGACAGAAGATCCTGGTCTCACTCATGGACTCCATCTTGGTCACGATCCCGTTCATTCTCCTGTTCCTCATACACTCGATCTCATACTCCAACACCTAGGCGCTATACTCGCTCTTATTCCCATTCTTTCTCACGATCATGGTCACGAGAGCGACATAAAAGAATTCCAGTTATTGAGAAGAAATCTGCAGCAATATCCAAGACAGCCAAGAAATTAACTGTGATTGTGCCTAATACTAAGGATGATTCAGAACGACATAGGAAGAAAGAGAAAAAGAGAAAGGAATCAAAGAAAAATAAAGAATCCATCACTGCAGTAGAAAAGCGGAAGAAGAGGAAGGAAAAATCTCCTGCTCCTTCAAAGGAAGTTTTTACTTCAGGGGACAATATCTTGGTTAGTGTTAACTTCAAATCTAGTAAAAGTTCTGGTAGCAAAGATGTGTTAGCTACCAGTGGTGCTATAACATTGGCAGCTAAGGATTCATCAAAAAGGAAACTGCATGATGGTTCCTTTGAATTGGACAGAGAGTCAACAAAGAAACTCAAGAAGGATAAAGGTAACAAAGAAAAAGCTTCACCACGTCAGAAAAATGGTGGTATAGCTGGTGATAAAACTGCAGTTCATTCTGGGGAGAAGAAATCCAAAAAGGGTGCACAGAAGGCTGGAAATAAAACATCAAGAGTAGCATCTCTCATGAACAAGAAACCTGTTGCTATTATAGATCTGGACCAGTCACCCTTCCATGAACAGACTCCCTCTCCAAGAGATCTTATTGTTTTGAGTGATAGTGAGGAAGAATGTGTGGCCAAGGAGGGTGACAGGGAAGAACTGACTGATGCAATGAATAGTCGTAGAAATATAAGACCAAGCAGCTGCAGCCCAAAGTCTTCAAAACAAGGTACTGCTCCAAGCAGTACAATAGCGCACACCCCTGAATCTCAGTCACCACCAATGCATGTAGTTGGTAGTTACCTTGTGACTAGCACAGGGCCCAAAACTCCACCTGAGCCACAAATCAAGTTTTCAATTGCAGCAAAGCCTCAGTTACGGTCTATCAGCAATCCTTTGAGAGAAGATGAAGAGGACATGATGGCTGACGAGGGTGGGCTTGATGACTTGGATCAACGGATAGAGGAGGAACTGGACAGGGGATTGGGAGAGTTGCTTCATAAAGGTCCAAACACACCCCCAGAACCACGTGGTCCTACAACACCCTGTTCTCCACCCACTTCTCCTGATGCATATGATCCGTTTGATCCTACAAAATCTGGGACCCCATCTCCAGTAGGAGCTTGTACAAGCATGGATGGTCCTCCCAGTCCTGTCCATACACCCACAGAGCAGTTAATACAGCATGGTGTAATAGGTCAGGAATCTCCTATGGTCAGTGATTTAGAGGACCTAGCCAGTAAGTCTATGGAAGCTAGAGTGATAACCCCTACCTTGGCCTGTGTAGAGGAAGGAGCAGACCAGTCAAGTCAGTCACCAGAAAGGTCAAAGCTGTCTATGAGAGGTGATACAACTGTCACAAGCTCACCTTCCATCATTCCTGAAACAACGTCTCTGCCTCCTCCAGTTCCAAGTGATAATGAAATGTCTCAGCCGTCTGACATGGCTGAGGGATCAGAAAAGTCAAAACAGATTTCAGTTAGTGTGCCTCCTCCAGGACCATCAGTTACATTAACAGATCCTAGTACTGCTCAGTCACCAGAACATAGTATTCCAGTGGTAATAACTTCACAGCAACAGAATATACAGGCCACTCCAGTGAAACCTCAGCTTTTCCCTACCACAAATGTGAAGCAGGTAACTCAACAGCAACCCATAACGTCCACACCAACCCATTCTACAGCATCTGCTCCTGTATTTCCTACTCTTACACCAGCCAATATAGCAAGTATTCTGTGTACGCCACCCCCACCTCTAAGTCGTATGGCAATGTTTAACACTACTGCCATGGCTGTTCCCCAAATGATAATACATCATCAGCAGCAGCAACAGCAGCAACAGCAGACACAAGCCACACAACAGCATCATATTATTGGGTCACCAGTTGTTGTGCAGCAAAGGCCACTTCCCAGCATTGTGAGCACTACGCCTGAGAAGCTAATTCTTCCATCTGTGAAGCTTCCTCCAATAAGATCATCAACAGTGCAGAATGGAGAGCAGACACAGTCTTCACAAAAACAGCCTCAGGATACAACAACAGATGTAGTGGATATGGACCTTGAATCACCCTATTCGCCTGGGTCCAGTGAAGGGGATGATTTGTTTGATCCACCAACAGATGTGAAGTCAAGTGGTACGACCACATCGTTCACTGCCATGAGTAATGAACGGAATCGAACTGTGCCACAGACTGCTAAAAATGCAAGTAAACTCCCTCCTCCACTAGCAGTTATGCTACATAAATCTCCTAGTAAGCCTCCTACCAATCAGGACAAATTTGATGCTATATTTGGTCTCTCACCTCTGCGTGCTGGCAAAACAACACCTTCCCGAGCAACTGGGCGAGTAGCTTCCAAGACTCAACTTGTTAAGGGTACCAAAGCAAAACAAGGAAGACATGACAAATTTAAAGGTGAGTACTGTACTAGAATTGTGAATGTGTCCAATATTATGTGTTTCTTTGTAACAGTACAGTTTTTTCCATAATCCATCAACATTATACACTGTTGCCTTTTAAATTGGCACACCTGTTTTGGCACCATGTGCCATTGCAGTGCCTTAATACACTTTACTGTGAGTAAAATCCAAGAACTGTCATACCTTCTTTAGTAGTATTTATGGTATCCATAAAAATTCCAATTTTTTTATTTTCAAAAAGATTTTTAAATTATTGAAAAACAGCTAATCACATTGGTAATTCAAAAAGTCATTCCCACTTCTATGTCTATAAATATGCCTGGGAAAACTTACCAGTAAACATGCAACACAGATAAATCATTATTTATATATATATGTATATATATATATATATTTATATATATATATTTTTTACTAGTGCTAAACACACTGTCATACTCTAATACTTGGCAACAGTAGAACAGTGCAAATATATACAGACTAGACAGTCAAATTGCAAACAGTTGGTGAAGTTAGGAAGATTTTTGTATAGGGAATGGCTAACATAGGCTGGAAGGAAATGATCAAAGACTGTGAGACAAGGAATGAAATTATAGGTGGCACTTACTAAAAGGGATTGACTGTGAGTGAAGCTGGTGCCTACAAATGTTTAAAGATTGGTGAAAATGGAGAAAGGGTTGTAATATAAGACGTGCAAACTCGGATATAAATTTAAAGAAATGCTGTGGATATGTTTTAGGGATACACTTACTAGAGATGTGCAGTAGGTAAGGTTCCCTAGTGCATAAAAAAGAACATGAGTTATCATATATACCACTTAAGTATAGTTATTTTTCACCGTAATCACCATCTTGGTACATTTTATGATAATTAAAAAGTGGAATGGCTCTTTGTGAATGGTTACACATGTTGGAATCTGACATCTTTTGTAATGGTATTTTTAAATTTGTGCCCAACTGGATGACTGTGCTTGGGGGTTATGTTTAAAGGCAGTGATCTTCATGGACATCAGTGAGCTACATTTAACGTAGTAGTGATGTGTCATTCAGTTTTTATGACCTTGGGAACCCCACTTAATGAGGACCTTTTGTGTACAGAAGGCAGATGATGAGAACTTGCAGAAGTAGTAAAATATATGATTTTGTGTGTGTGTGTGCGCGCGCATGCATGCACGTGTGCGCTTGTGACAGAAGTTTGGCAATACTGTGTTCAAAGTTAAAAGTAACTATTTCAGAGTTTAATTCATGTAAGGGACTTCATAGTCTCAGAATGATGAGGACTTTTAAAAATTTTGAATTTTGATAGATAAATTATGATGTATACCTAAACATTATTACAGTGCTGTTTGGATTTTGCTTGAATGGCACATGCGATGCTGAAACCCACATGCCATTGTGCAATGTGGTAATTTGTGATGTGCTGATGTTTTTATGAATATTAAATTGTTAAACAAATTGCAGTATCTTCTTTTATCATTGATTTATGTAGAGATTTGTACAGTTTCATAAATCAGGTGGTGTCTTGTTATACAAATTCCATGGACTTGGAGAATATTTTATGTGTGAGGGTAGTAGTGACTATGTTAGCAGCTCATGCAGCTCTGGTCAACCAGTAGGATTCAGTGGTATGAACTTGTGAGATGAAAATCTAAGACCTCTGGAATGTTATGATGTGCTGACTCGTAAATAATTTGTAACATTTTGGAGGCAGTTTGCACCTATGAAATATCAGGTAACTAGTAACTAATCAGCAGAGTATAACATCCCATCATGGCTTTGAGAACCTCACATCTTAAACTTATGAAATTGTTGATGTAAGCTTCAAATTAGAAGTCATTTATGTGAAATATATTTGTATATTATATATAATCAATGTCCTTGATATAAAATTCACATAACATGGTGGGCCACATTTTCCACTGGGGTTGAAACTGAATTTCTTCATTGAATTCTTCTAAAATTTGTTAATATGAAATTAAATCCGTGGTTTATGAAGGGCTGATAAAGTGCAGAATCTGGAAGTTTTATTCCCTGACAAAGGCTTGAGATGAGTTCTTGTTTTGAACACAGTATTGTTATCTGACTGATCGCTGGTGTTATTACAGTCATCATCACATGGCAATCAGCATACTGCTGTAAGAAATATATGCCTTCTGCTTTGTATATAATCTCCTGTCACATGTCTTCATTTAAATGTTGCAGATGTACATATTTTAATAATTGGCGTTTTTTATATTTTTTAGGTAGCAAAAAGGAAATTATGATTAAAATGGATGAAGACCAACTACAAATTTTGGATGATTTGCCAAGTTCTGCGGTAGAGTTACAGGTGAAGGACAAGGTATATAAATATTGGAACCTGCTTCTGTCTTTGTGCACGCTATTTCCCTCTGCCTCATATTTTTTAAAACCGTTATTAAATTGTAGTCACTAGGTCACAGTAATTTCATTCTAGGGGTTCATCAGTAAAGATGTTCTTGAGCATGAAGTTTAAGTAGTTGCCATTTTTTTATTTAGCCCTTGGGAATGTTATGCCCTGTCAGCTGGTAAACAGGTAGTGACATTTCAAAGGTTCATAGTGCATATTTTTCAGTCAGAATTGTGTAATGCACCAGAAGACTTGAATCTTTATGAGCATATAACTCTTGCTTAAAATAAAAAACACTCACCCAAACAACTCACAGTAGCATTTCTCCAGCACTAAATTATGCAGTTTAACCATAATCCTCCATTCACAGTTTTCTCAACTAATCAGGTTCCTTACTCCATAACTATAAATACAGACCCATATCTAACTAAACCCTTACAACAAAACAACTCACAATAGCATTTCTCCAACTACTAATCTTTGCAGTTCATCCATAATACTCATTCCACTCACAGTTCCCTCAACTAATCAGGTTCTTTATTTCCAAGTCATTAACATACAAAAACCAATGCAGGATACATAACCTCAATATGCACAGCAACATATGTTCCTTACTCAGAACTATAATACATATAAAACCGACAGTGAACACACAACCCCAACTTTCACCTAAAAATATAATCATTATACAAAACCAGTAGTTATGAATACCACGCCATTTATCTAAAAACTGCTTCTAATATAGAAACCATAACTCAGCCCTGGTTACAGAAAACATAAGCCTCCTCCCCCCGCACATTTCACCTACCAAAAACTATCCTAAATACAGCAAAAAAGTCACCAGATTGCACAGAAAAAAAAAATTCTTTTATCCACTTACTGCAAAATCTATGAAAGAAACAAAGGAAAACTACATCTATACACACCCCAGTTACCCTTTAATAAAACTGATTAATTGTACAAGTGAGATTTCATTTATGTGCAGGTAATGGACAAAGTCATGGGAACAGTTGTGAAAGATTCCCCTTTCTTAATGAATATGGAGTTGGACCACCATTTACCTATAATGCAGCTTGTATCCTTCTTGGAATAGACTTGTAATAAGTTCTGAATAATCTGTAGTGGAATATTGTACTACTATTCATGCAGAATGTCCCATAGTTGATTGAGAGTTGATGGATGAGAGAATGTGCTCTTCACCGTACTCTGTACAACTGACCACATTGGTTCAATGATATTGAAGTCTGGTGATTGTGCTGGCCAGGGAAGATGTTGAAGTGCATCTTCATGCTCCTCAAACCAAGACAATACTTCTGGCTGTGTGTATGGGCAAATTGTGATCTTGATAAATTGCATCCTAGTTGGGAAACACCACAGGATGCACCTAAAGTGTCTATGTAGCCACTGGCAGTAATTTGACCATTCAGAGTAACTATAGGTCCAGCAGAATACCAAGACATTGCTGTCCAAATCATCACAGATCCACCTTCATGTTGGGAACAACATGAAGGATGACTCATCTGATCATAAGAACTGTGCTCTTCTTGTTTCTTCTGGGTTACTGTGCAGTGAGTAGTGGTAAGAAAACTACTCACATAATAACCCAGAAGAGTGCAGTTCTTATCTACTTTGCAGCAGAAGTCTGAAATCATCTGACCATATTTCGTATTTCCAATCTTCAGATGTCCAGGTTTTATGATCATCACACCATCTTTTTGGCCTTTTAGCATTGCTGTCAGTAATCAGAGGTTTAGCAGTTGCAGCTGTAACCTGGATGATGGATTTACGAAGTTCTCATCAGACTGTTTTTGTGGAGACAGGTTCTTCACGAAGAATATTGAATTCTGCTGTCATCTCTGCTGCATTAATTCTGTGATTTTTAGACACAATCCTCTTCATTGTGTAACGATCTGTTTCACATAGTTTTGGTTTTTGACCACTGTTCCTCTTAGCTGAGTATGTCTTCCCATGATTTGTGTATGTCGTCATAACATGGAAACTGCTGCTCTGGTTACACCTAATAAAGTGGCCGTTTTGGTTACAGATGCTCCAGCTGAATGCACACCCACAGTCTGTCCTCTTTGAAAATCTGACAAGTCTCCCATTTTGCAGTGCTTTGATATGAACCTTCAAGTAAACAAAATCTGTAATGCATTGATGCTGGCACTACACAGTGTAAACAAACAAGAATAATGAAAAATACAACTAATGTTCTTTAAGTGCAGCTAACACAGACATTTTTATTCCTCTGTTTGTCTAGTGTTTCCATTATTTTCTTGATCCCCTGTGTATAACACATCCATCACCCAGTGTATTTTCTTAGTAATGTAGGATATCTGTATTACCTGAAGCTGGTCCCTTTTTTACTGAAACATGTTTGTAATAACCCCCATATACTAATATTGAAAACCTGTGAGTTGTGATTGACAGGTTTTTGTATATACTTCCCTCTTTCTTTGACAATTTAGATGTATCCACACAGTATTACAAGTAATACTCACTGCATTGTCTCAGTGATCCAAAATTGTTGTGTCAGCACTTGCTGTAGTTACATATCCAGTGGACATTGAGGTCAGAAATACAAGAAGAATGGTTGTTTGCATGAATTACCTTAATATTTGGATCATCAGGCACGTCTTTTGCTCTGAAAAAATGTTGCCATAACTTTACACCATATTGGAATCCTAAGGTATAATTCTGTTGCACAGTCGAGAAATTGTTTGCCATGAGTTATGCAACACAAAGACCTGTTTAGTTGTTACCAGTCAGTATCTGTTGTCAGATCTATGAATGTTTCTTGATTAATCTCTAATAAAAAAAAGTCTGCATTCATTACACAGTATCATGAAGACTTAGGAGAAGTGGAGGCATAGCTCCACATATGTTTACCTCCACCCTGAGTGGAACTGAGATTGCTTCAGTCCCAGCTCCGTTAACCCATGAAGAGTCTCCAGCACCCAGTGGATATGACGTGTGTGCTGTAGAGCCAGCCAGAATACAGTGGTGAACAGAAAATGTGCAGCTGACAGCAGCTGAATGCTTGTCCTTCAGCCCTTAGCCTAGTCGCTGTTCTGTCTGAGCTGCAGTTTATGTAGTGGGCAGTATTCCCCTCTGTTCTGCTGACTAACATGGAATTCTAAAACAAGTTAGCTGAAAGGTTTATGATCTCCCACAACCAGAATGTTTATTTGTGAATGCAGAAAGTTATTTTCTCATACTGTACTTCCATTTTGTTTCTAATACTGTGACTTAGTTTTAAATATATTTAATAAAATATTCCTTCCCCAAAACCTTCCTTTTATATGTTTGTCTTATTCTGTAGTATATCTAATGGAGTCTTGTAGAGCCTTGTAGGGGTTTTAAGAGATTACATTAAAACTGTTAATTATGTAATTTAAATTGGTAATTTAAAAATTGCACCTAGAATTTAATTCTGGCATCAGAATCATATGGTTCGTCATCCCCGTTGTGTCTTTATAAACTACAATTGGATTACTCAACTGGCGAACACATCTATCTGGTGGTTAGATATATGTTGTTTATTACATAGGTATCAACTACATGTTTCGGCTCTTATGGCCATCTTCAGGTTGATAGATTGACAACAAACTTGTAAGCAACTATACTTTGGCATGCGTCTTGTGTATGGTGGAGGGGGGTTGGGGTTGGATGGGTATATGAGATCTCGTGTGTGTTGAGTAGGGAGGGTGATGTGG
>Ga0209755_10009837_pt1 | contig 10078 bp, 11 predicted proteins | sample TergutCo191P1_FD_187301 | JGI IMG/M metagenome (GOLD analysis project Ga0209755, IMG submission 187301) | Cornitermes sp. P1 segment gut microbial communities from Petit-Saut dam, French Guiana - Co191P1 (SPAdes) (version 2) | ecosystem: Host-associated > Arthropoda: Insects > Digestive system...
CGTCCATGGACACACTACCTGCCAACTGGACTTGACAACCTCCCTGCAGCCACGGCACATACCAACATGAGACTATAACATCACGCAGTCATCAGCTCCTGATGATGGGCACATGGTTACACGAAACATGTTGAGCAACTATTAGAAGAGAAATAAAGAATACAAAAAGTGACATCTAGTTGGTTTTTCTTATCCACACTGGTAGTTTTCAGTTCAAACTGGGCCCTTGTAACATACCTGAAGATCACTTTTTCACATATGTAAGATCCTGTAAAGAGTATAACTCATACTTAAGTCTACAGGGCAAAACACTTCTCAAGAAACTCACAGCCCAACAGTTGGTCACAGATTTCCTGTCTTGTAGGGCACTCAGAACATCATCAGTGTTCACAAGAACCCACCAGTGGACCCTATCTGGAGCCACTGGAATACAATCCATGCTCTCACATTCTGTTTCATTAACTCTCTTTGGACATTTGACTAGATATTATTGACATGCACACGTTCCTCAACAATCACATGTTGATACATGATCAACATGCATTTGTTTCTGTGGCTGGAAATGAGTCCACTGTGATCATAGCTGCATATACAGTAAGGCTTTCTAAAGCAAATGCTGCCATATGATGATGATTTGGTAATTTTTTAAAAATATGTGATATTATACATATGCATGCAGTTGGCAAGAAAATGACTAATATGTCTTAGTGAGGCAGAAGTTGTGCCAACTTATGGAGAGAATGGGAAGCAGATCCATTTTAATATTACTCTACTATTTATGCCTAGGCTTCCCAAGTGGTTCATTCCCTTCAGGTTTTCTGACCAAAATTTTGCATACACTTCATATGTCTGCCATGAGCAAAGATATAAGAAAAAAAGGCATGTCACAAAAATTTTCATAACTGACCTGGAAACCAACAGACAATATTTAAACAACTTCTCTCCAATCATTTACTGTCTGTAAACCTCAAAAATTAACATAAAGGATAAACGCAAAATTGGAGTAACACTTACAGATAAATTACAGATGCATAATTCTCTATCACACAAAAATTCTATGTGCTAAGATTACAACACTACTGCCAGTCAAAGAATAAACTACCACCTAACACTAGTGATACAAGGAAATATGACAGTGGTAGCTGGAACAACCAAATAATCCAAAGCACTTAAACCAAACAGACATACAGTATGAAACACATACCCAACTCAGAACTCAAACCTGACATAATACACAATTAGGTCTCTGCAGACTTTTAACATAAAAATATAAACACAAATCATCTAAAATATAATTATTTAAACATAAACTGCCTAACAAACTCCATGGAGAAAAATCTTCCTTCAGAAGCCAATGATCCTCAACTAGTCCAGAAATGCCCTGCATTTAATGGTATTTGAAGGTTCATTAAGTTCACAAGAGTCCACCATTTGTACTTATCTTGTGTCAGATGAATCCAGTGCAAGCCCTCTCAATTCATTTCATCACGACTGATTTTAATTTTATCCTTCCAGCTATGCCTAGGTCTTCCAAGCGGTCTCTTTCTTCCAAATTTCCCAACTGCAACCCTCCATACATTTCAAGTCTCCCCTAAACATGCCACATGCCCCACACATCTTGCCTTCTTATTTTTAACACACTAACAAATAAACATTAGAATTTAAAGGCATACGTGCAGTAACAGTAATAAGCAAAATGTGACCCATAAATAAAACTGCAAACTATAAATTCATAAACTTCATAGGTTTGGTGAGTGGTAGTGAGTGGGAGGTGGCAGGTCCTTTGGGGGGAAAATTTAACAGATCTGCAAACACACCTGTAATATTATTAAAGTTAACAGGGAATTAAGGGACTTTTACAATTCACCTTCAGTAAAGGATCTGCATATTCTAAGAACCAGCCTGCCACAGCATGACCAGCTTCGTGGTATGCTACAGTCTTCTTCTCTTCAGGCTGTAACACATTGGTTTTCTTTTCCATGCCAGCCACAACTCTCTCAATAGCCTGTTCAAAGTTCTTCATACTTATGCTGTTACTTAAATCCCGGGCAGCAATGAGAGCAGCTTCATTACACACATTGGCTATATCAGCACCTGTTCACAGACAACTACATGAACACTGTTGTAGTGTAAAACTTCACCACTCTGACATGCACAGCTTCAATACATAAATTTATTGACAAGGAAAACTTATCAAAACAAACACCAACAAATACACTCATATATTATTCAATCACCACTTTAACACTATATGTAACTCCAACATGTTCCAGCCCCTTAAAGGGTCACTTTGCTGTGCAGCAGCAGCAGCTACACACTAAATTAAACTGTACAATTGGTGATTCATTGTGTTGACTCATGCTGCTAGAATGTTTCAATTATACTCTCTGAAGATGGCCCTTTAAGGGTTGAAACATATTGGAGTTATGTATAGTGTTAACAAAGTGGTGATTTAATAATATATGAGTTCATTTGTTGGTGTTTATTTTTATAGAGTGATACCTGTGCACGGACATGAACAAGATGAAGGAAAATAAAACTTACAGTTAAATGCTTATCCAACTGAACAAAGGAATGATGACTATTATAAATGTAACAATCAATGGTTTACTCAGCACCTTTTCAACTGCAGATAACAGAGCATCAAGCAGCAGCAAAGTTCTACAGAGCACATAATGCAAGGTATGTCGGCCAAGCATTACAAATTTATACACTGCAGACTGACTCTCTACCCTAACTTTACGATATCTCACACAGGACTTGTCATTAATTCAGAAAAATGTATTTTGTTAAGCAGAAACTGTTCATTTGCAATACTTCTGCAAAGCATGTATCACAGACACAGTAGCCAAACATTATACAAAAAATTCCCACATCAACAGTGCCACATAAAAGAACAATATACCGAACAGTGGAAAAATTATAAATCACAGATACAGCGCTGGACAAAAATAAAACACAAAAACTGGCACTTCTCTTGGTTGATGCATGGTGTACTTTATATATCAATGCAAATAGACAAAAAAAAAAAAAAAAAAAAAAAAAAAAAAAAGATGTTAATATTATGAAAATTCACATGCAGTTCATGAAGTTTCCCTTATCTCACCTCAGAGTGCAGTTGGTGCATACAAAATCTTAGGGTACACATTCTTTTAAAAAACAAATTCTGACAATTACCTTAAATTAATCCTGACATCATCACTTAGGGAATTAACAAAGCAGAGACAATGTATGACAATATACATTCTTCATGAGAACAGAAACACAGTATTTCAAGAGAACCTGCCCACATTTCTAGAACAGAGCTCTATCATGCGTGAAGAAATATTTTCAGAAAGTTCAAGCCCTGCTAAGAAGCTAGAGGCCAGCAATTCAAGACTCTTCAATGAGGTAGAGTAAGGTACACTGAAGAAGAAATCAGACTACAAACTCCTGGTGAAGGAACGCTTCATATGTGACAGAATTCCCTCAAACTGCGCCGTGCTGAAAATGTAAATTAATGACATGCTCTGTAGCTTACATGTCCTACGTGAGTACATGGTTCTGGCTCAATTTATAACCTAGAAACCAACTTCATAAAACAAGTGACTGTTATTTGGCATAACATCCCATAACAATTGAATTTCAAATTCAAAATACCATGGTTGAAATTCTTTCTAGAACTTACAAATACTGATATTTATTTATCTGGTACAAAAATCTCACACACCTGTAAATCCTGGAGTAAGTGCTGCCATCTTCCTTGCTAAATCTGTTTTATCCAAATCTGTTTTCAGTTGTTGTAGATGCACTTTGAAGATGGATGCTCTACCCTTGATATCTGGTGCTGGCACAAAGATCTGCCGATCAAACCTTCCTGGACGCATCAAGGCTTTATCTAAAATGTCAACCCTATTTGTGGCTGCTAGAACCACAACATTGGTGGTGGTGTTAAAACCTATAACAAACGAACGAGCACATGGTCCTTATACAAATAAACGTCCAGCTATCTGGTGCCTTTCTACAGCAAATACTGGGTTTCCATCATATATGACACAGCATAAGCCTGGCATTAGAGCTGCACTAGTCTAGGAATGCCTGCTGTCACAAGCAAGAGTCCATCACTGTAATCTGAAAAACCTGCACTTTCCCATTGATGTCAGCGCATTAGGTACTCTTACAGACACAACACATTGTGTGTGTGTGTGTGTGTGTGACAGAGAGAGAGCGAAAGAGAGACATGAATGGCAGCATGTTCCACAAGCATATTATGGTACCTACTTTACTTCAAACACTGAAACCCAGAAGTTACAAACTGATAAATTATACATCTAGGTGCTCTTCCCCAGTACATCACTTCCACTAGTATTGACTCCCACTACATAAAAACTGTCAAATATATCCTACGTGTTTTGAAAGATGATGATATCATGTTCATCATTTTGTAACACGAAGAAGTTATAGCTGTATGCCTCTCATGCTGAATGCATTTCACAGTCAACCTGCAGTGTGCAGCTAAGATACCAAGGTCAGATAAAGATATTTCCAAGGCCAAGTGAAGTAACACCAGCCATTAAATTCTTCTCTCTTGCAGAGTACATTGGACATTTAATTGTGGTATAAAAGGGTTAATGTTAGACACCTGTGAACTATCTCAATACAAGATTTCAGAGATGTGGCTGAAGAGGTTCATTAGTTATGCCAACAAATGGCCAGTTAAATTTTGTGCATCTGTCATGCTGTTCTTGTCATACACACTTTTCAAATCACCTATAACAATACAAAATTCCAGTCCTCTATTCTAAGTAGCACCAGAGTTGGTCCCACCTCAGAAGTTAGCAAGAACATCATACTATAGTATCAGCAGTGGCAAAGACAAGTAACAGCACAGAGCACAAAGCACAAAGGTGATGCACCACTGAAGACATGATAAACAAATTATATTTAATAAAAATTCATACAGTATTGGAGAATGTGTGTGCGTATGTCTGAGAAATGCTTGTGCACATGTGTATGAAGAAAGCCAGATCCACACATTTGGACATAATATGTATCGTGAGGCTTATAAAACAGAAAAGTTCTGATAAAAACTGACTTCATTCAGAACTCCAAACCTAATAGGATAGTTGAAAAGTGTACAAGCTTACCATCCATTTCAACCAGTAATTGATTCAGTGTGTTTTCTTGTTCTGAGTGACCACCAAAGCTGCGTCCACCACGCTTCCTACCTACTGCATCTATTTCATCAATAAATAAGATGCAGGGGGCATGTTTGCGAGCCATTGAAAACATGTCTCGAACCTGGAAAACACAACAATACATTCAGAACCTAAGCTATTCCAGTTGTTAATGTCAACCCTAAAAATAATCCCACTACATATGAGGAACTGTAAGGACTGACAAGTGCTCAATTCATAAATTAAAAGTTGTGTCAAACTTTAACAACACCTTTATAACCTACAGGTATCCTGTGTAAGATAGTATAGTATAGTTCATATTGTGAGTAGGGTATGGACTGGTTGACCTAGGAATCTTGGTTCAATTCCCATGAGGGATAAGCAATTTTCCATTCCTCCAAAATGTCCAGACCAGCTCTGTGGCACCTCACAGATTTCCCGTTGAGTACGGACATGAGGTTTTTTCCCACACAAGTAAATGGTCAAGGCATGAAGCTAACAGCTGCTTCAATCTAGTGTCAAACTATACCTTTGTTCATCACATATGCCACCATGGATTGAAGTAGGAAAACATTCCTTTACAGGGATCTTTCTGACACTTTGTAGTCAAAACACTTTTGTACTGTTCCAATTGTGAAAAAGACACTTGAAATTGTACACACACACACACATACACACATACATTAGACTGCCACTTGAATAACTGTGATTCATTAAGTTCAGACTGCAGTCTACATTACAGGGCATCGTAATATAAACACAACTAAACATCCTGTAAAAACTGTGGTAACGGCCAAAAATTTCAGAATGACAGTGACAAATAAAAATTAAAGTCCCAATGAAATTGTGATAATCTGTGTTGACCTCAGCTCACAGGATTCTGTTATCAGTCACTTATTTAAAAAACAAAGATTTAATACACCCAAATATTATTTCATCCATTGTTTTATACGGACATGAAATCTGGTTTCTCACCATGAGGAAAGAACAGTTTGAAGGGATGCTGAAGGTAGGCAGAAGTAACTGGAAGCTGTAAAGACTACATTCTTAGATGTGAACATTTGGATCCCCACCTTCTGGATTATAACTCAACACAGCATTGTACTGCAGGTGGTCACCAACATTGTGAAGGAACCTACTACCTCAATCGACGGAAAAATATGGGGCCAAAATGCCAGCAACCAAATATGAGACTACAGAGATTCATACTACAAGATCAAAACCAACAGATGCAGTATAATGAGAAGCTCACACTTTGTATTCATCACACACACTATTAGGATGATAGTTTAAGGACAAAGAGATGGGTGCAGCATTTAACACACACGAAATCCAGGAAGGAAGACACCGCTTGTGAGCACAAAATGGGAGAATATCATCAAAGTGGACCTAAAAATTCACAATGTGAAGATATGAACTGAATTCATCCTAAGTATAATATACCATGATCAGAACCATTAGATATAGATTAATCTGGCTCTAGAATTCCAAAAAAAGGTAAGAAATTTCATGACTAGATGAGTGATTACTAGCTGCTCAAAAAAAACTGTTAGTTAACAGCAGAGTAACTGTAAACTTCAGGTGCACATACAATTACAAGTACAAAAAGCAAGCAACTGCATAAATAATTTACCACTCAAAATCTGGTTGCTCCAAATTTGACATCCAGAATGTGTACAGAAATAAACAAAAAATTTGTGAATCAACTTACCCTTGATGGTCCAACCCCCACAAACATCTCAAGGAATTCTGAACCAGAAACTGTAATAAATGGTACATTAGCTTCTCCAGCTGTTGCCTTAGCTAGCAATGTCTTTCCCGTCCCAGGTGGACCTGTAAATCATTGGGCTGCAGTAAGCAATCTTCAAAATCTGTCTGAGATGAAACTTGATATTTCTAACTATTAAGTGCACAAATACACATTTATGGATTTTATATATGTAAATTCTCAGGTCACATACGCACAAGGGACCATGTTTGGCATGATAATCCATATTAACTAGTATTTCCCCAAAGCCATAAGATTTTTTTTTTCTTTCTTTTAAGTGGACTACTTACTGACAATCAACTGGCCAGATCATACGGCATCAGGACAAATTAAAGAATGAGTACTGAACTTTGGTGGAATGAAAGTGACAGGGTAAAACCAAAGCATAGGAAGGTAAACTTGATCCATAGCAACTTTGCCCACCACACATCTCATACAGACTTAGATGGGCTCAAACCCAGGCCTCCATGGTGAAATGTTACACTTTATGATTCACACTCTGATTAGCTACCATTATTTATCCAATAATTTGACATATTCACTGCTGTATTGGTATTCAAACAACAAAACACTGCAAGCTACTTTATCCACAAAATGACAAATCTGCATACAAAGAAAATGACAAGCTACAAATGAAACAATACAACACAAAAATTATTGTAAAATGTAATTAATAACAAACATCATTAACCCTTTGACGCCGGAATTAAATCTTTTTCACCGGAATTAAATCCCCCCACCCCCGACCACTTTAGTGGCCGTTAGGCTATTTAAAGGGCTCACTGCGTGACATACATATATGTCATTTGGCAGCTAAGGGTTAAGTAAATGGAAGACAGTTTGCACAAACATGTACGGAGAAATACATTCATAAACATTAAGTCTTGACATTGTGCACTTCATTTAATGTGCATACAAAACAATTAATTATGGTGTACCTGTTAGCATGGCTCCCTTTGGGATCTTTGCACCTAGATCTATGTACTGTTGTGGATTTTTCAAGAAATTAACAAACTCCATAATTTCCAGTTTTGCTTCTTCACAGCCTGCAACATCCCTAACAACAGAAAAACCACTTAACAATATACTAGAAGACAGTAATTTAAAGATGAACAGTGTTAAATTCTTGTGTTAAGAACTAGGAACAAAGAAGCAAGGAGAGCAAAAATTCATGCACTTAAAAAGGATTTTGAAATGGTCAAAGCTCAAGCACTTTGATCATGTGAAACAATGAAGGAAGTGAGAGTCCTTTAACCACATTAATTTTCTTCTGGCTCTGTGAGTTACACTTTGCATGCTGAATTATATGCAGACACATAGCACAATGAGTTAAATTCAGGGTGATATGGGGAAAAGCATTTCCCTTAACAGACCACTTCTTTCACCACAATCACAATTTATAACACTAGCCACTTTTTTATAATGTACTGAGGTGTACTACTTCCACACATCAGATGCATTTTCAATAAATCATCTCATGGGTTAATGTATTTTTAACCACCTGTTAATCTCAAAATTGTCAATCCTAATTTCAGATCCAATCTCACAACTCATTGTACCTAAAAATTGCCACTTCAAGTATCAGGCCTTCTTTCATGGTCTGCGGAATCTGCAGTGTCAAAGAAATACACCAGTCATCCCATATATTATATTCTCATATAACATAGCCAGAAAAGAGAAGTTTAATTACTAAGGACACACCAAATTAACCTGAAAATCTTCTATGCAGAAATATGAGATCTTTGACAGGTTCTGCTGTCAGGCTTTCCCTCCACAAGAGACAGTGTTCCCATCACTGCCAAACAAATTCTCATTTGTCAACTAGGGAGCTGGTATCCCTGAACAATGCTGTCTAAGTGGAGTTGTCTGCCAGAAATTATTTTTCTCTTCCACCACATGAATGAGTTCCTGTTGTGAGAAACAGGAGGCTCAAACCTATTATACTTTTTATTTGACAACTTCTTTTCTGGAAGACTTGTTTCTTCTTTAAGTATTTCAAAATTTAACAATAATAAATGTGATGACCGTAGCTCTGATTAAGTCTGCAGCCATATGTAATGTTGAAGTTAGCATTGCACAAGATGATTTATGTTCAGTTCGTAACAATGCTTTAAAGAGGTTTAAAATCACAGCTGTTACGTTTTCCTTAATATTCCAATATAAAGGGAAATAAGAATTTACACCATTTTGCAGAGAACCTGCAATAAGACCTTCATTCTTATTCTCTGTGTTACTGCCGCAAGTTTCAAAATAAACTACAATCCATCAAGAGTTATTTTAGCTAACAAGGTAGTTCACAATTTGCTTGTAACCTATTCAATAGCATTTACCAATGGCAATGGTCCAGATGCTGGCTTACATTCAAATAAGCAATCCACTATGGATAACCCTAAAAGCTTCAGGTATGCATGCAAGAGTCTTCTACCCTCAAGATGGAGGCTGCAGTTTCTTCTGAAACATTAGTTAACTAGCTACAAGACTGTATGGTGTCATCAAAAAGACAGTAATCTTCATAGTTACTGGCATGGGAACCTAAATTCCCATATAAGGGTCTGAAAATTCTTGAAGTTTAGAACTGAAAAACGTATGTTCAAATCCAAATTGGAATTTTTCCTCCAATTGATTTCAAAAGCCAATGACTCACACTGGCTTAACTGTAATAACAGGGAACATGCTGTAACAGGAAAAGTGTATGATGCAGTTAATATCAGTCATACGGAAATTTATCTATACACCTACTTAAATCTGACTCCAATGTCATTAGAATTGATAAGTTTAGCAGTAGACTCCATGACTCCACCAAACAAACCACCTCCTTTACGGCCCCGAGCACCCATCATTTCAGCAGAACGTCTCATCATATATATAAGGAACCCTACAAAGAAAACATGAGTCTCAAAACAACAACCTCATGTCAGTGGTATATTTAACAAATCACATGTTCTCCTTATATTATGCGACAGATATACAATAACATTTGCACATTTTCACTACATCCACAGCCAGTAACAACAACAGTGGTGCTTATACGCAACCATAACAACATTCTTCATCTCTAACATAACACAAAACCACATCACTATTGTCCATTCTGACAACTCTCACGTTCTGATTTACAATTAAAATTAATTTAATAATAATAATTAAATTTTAT
>Ga0209755_10009838_pt1 | contig 10075 bp, 8 predicted proteins | sample TergutCo191P1_FD_187301 | JGI IMG/M metagenome (GOLD analysis project Ga0209755, IMG submission 187301) | Cornitermes sp. P1 segment gut microbial communities from Petit-Saut dam, French Guiana - Co191P1 (SPAdes) (version 2) | ecosystem: Host-associated > Arthropoda: Insects > Digestive system >...
TCTTGCCTCGACGGTTTGAACGAAAGCCCCAAACAGCACAATGGCCGCAAGCAGGCTTACAAGTGTTCTTTTCATTTTACGTTCCTCCTGTAAAATATATAAACGTTTCACTGGCACAAGTATGACAATAATTTCCCGCTTTGCCTAGTACCGGTGCCGGGAATTTTCGATTTAGGCATCCTGATTGATAAGCGTGATAATATCATGGATCAAAAACATTCGATGGTCAAGCTCGGCGATTTTGTCGGCGCATATGACAAGCTCGTCGGAAAGGTGCTGGGGGACATGCTCTTTGTATTTGTACTTGGCTTTGTGTTCCAGTGTGGCCCAAAAGTTCATCGCCTCGGTACGTATCTGAAGTTCCACCGGTACGCTTTCCGTTTTGCCAGAATAAAAAACAGGTATTTCCATAATGACATGATAGCTTCGGTACCCGCTGGGTTTGGGATTGGTGACATAATCCTTTTCGCTTAATATGTTTGTATCGCGCATGGCCCTGAGCAGATCCATTAGGTAGTATATGTCCTTGGAAAAGGGGCATATAATACGGACACCTGCAATATCCCGCAAATGTTTTTTGGCATTGCCCGCCGTAATCTCTATTCCCTTCCCGTGGAGCTTTCTGGCTATGCTATCTGGGGACTTGATTCTGCCCTTGATGTTTTCGATGGGATTATTGTCACCATAATTTAAAAGGTCCTCACGTATGATGCTAAGTTTAGTCAACAAAGTTCTCTGGCCCCACTCATAGACAAGGAGCATGTTTTTTAGCTTCGGATACTCCTCGTCACTGAACCGTACAGACATTTCCGTTCCCCCCGAGTTATGCGGGCAGCGTGATGGTAAACGACGCGCCGCCGTCGTCCAAATTTTCCACGGTAATATGACCGCCCTGTTGCTGAACTATCGATTTGACAATTGATAAACCGATTCCAAAATTGCCGTCGGAACCTTTGTAAAAACGCTCAAAAATGTGCGCCATAAGTTCCTGTTCAATGCCGGCACCGTCATCTGCCACGCTAATTTCGACACAGTTAGCTTTTCTGTGGCATGACAGGATAATCTTCGATTTTGCATATCGTATCGCGTTGGAAACAAGATTGTCAATTGCTCTTGAAATTAACTCCTTTGCACATTCATAGTGAACGGCCTCTTCGCCGAAGTTAAACGAAAAGTCTATTCGTGCTTTCGCCGCCACGGCCTGTTGACGCATTGCACTGTTACGGATTATCTCGACCAGATCCACTTTTACGGAAGTATATGTAGGACTGATGTTGTCGATTTTGGAAATGTAAAGCAAATCCGTAACGAGTTCAGACAGCTTGTCGGTTTCCCGCAAAATGGTTTCGCTGGCATCCTTGGGTTCCATAACCCCAAAGGATATTCCTTCGGCATAGCATTTAATCGACATGAGGGGAGTGCGTAGCTCATGGGACACGTTTTGGAAAAACGTTTTCTGTTCGCTGTCATAGGCACCAAGCTGTTTGACGGATTTGTTCAGTGCCGTGTTTAGCTCGTCCAGCTCTTTGTCCTTGAACTCAAAATTGTTTGCGGAAAAATCCCCGCAGCCAATGTCAAAGGCAAACCTGCCAAGTTTTTCTATTGGACGGGTAATTGAATTGGACAGGAAAAACACGGCAAAAGTCGCCATCACGAATATTGTACCAACCAAAATTACCATAATAATATTGATCCTGCGGGCAAGCCACATTGGGCTGGTTATATCCACGTAAATAACCATGTAGGCGTTTCTTGTCTGGTCCAGTATGTCAGGCATACGATGGGTCGATACGTAATATAACCTGTTGGCGGTACGTATCAGATGATTACGCCAGTCGCTTAAATCCATGTTTTGGGCTATTACTGTCTGCAAGATTTCAGTTTTTCCCACGGAATGGTTTCGGGCGAGAAGCAGGTTGTAATTGTCATCCACAAAAAATATGTTGGAGGAAAATATGTCGTGTGCAATACGCAGTGCACTGGCTATCGTTATTCCTTCAAGGATGTTGCCATTTTCCTCATCTCCCATAAGCGCTTCTGCCTGCGCTGCCAGTTCCGACATGGCGGCCAAGGACTTGTTCAATTGATTCATTGCGCTAAGACGGATGTAATGGGTCATTGTAATGTTGGAGATAATTCCAATGAACAAAAACGGGAAGAACAGTATGGCGGAAAAGCACACGAAAATCCTAGAGCGTATCTTTGTCTTTTTTGCTTTCATGCGATTCCTCGCTTTCCTTGGCGTAAGCCTGACGGTCAAGTTCCATGCGCCTGAAAATGGCCTTTACACGCATTACTAGGGCCATTGGGCTGAAAGGTTTTATCAGGTAATCATCGCTGCCCAAATCCAGTCCCGTCGCGTAATCCAAATCGCTGTCACGGGCCGTTAGCATTATTATTGGCACATGGCTTATCTTGCGAAGTTCTTTGCAGACAATGAACCCGTTTGATCCGGGCATCATGACATCCAGAATTACTAGGTCTGACGGGTTTTCGGAAAAGGCCTCTAACAGTAAATCGCCTGTTTCAAAATCCTCGACCACATGGCCAGCGTTTTCCAGAAATTTTTTTATAGCCAGCCTGATATTTGCCTCGTCATCGGCAATGTATATTTTCTTTGTTTTTTCCATTGTAGACTGCCCTTAGTGCCAGATGGCCCTGTTTGGTAACAATATATCTTTGCTTCCCATTTGTCTATACCCTGACCCGTTTAAGCCGCAGGGCATTTGCCAGCACCGAAACCGAGCTTGCACCCATGGCAATTGCCGCGAGCATTGGGTTTAAAAGCGGCCCGCCAAACGCATACCATACGCCCATCGCAATCGGAATTCCCATGATGTTGTAAATAAATGCCCAAAAAAGATTTTGCCGTATGTTGCCCATGGTTTTTCTGCTAAGATGAATGGCGGAGGCCACCCCCGTCAAATCTCCCCGCATAAGCACGATGTTTGCGGATTCGATTGCAACATCCGTGCCCGTACCTATGGCAATGCCCACGTCCGCCTGTGCAAGGGCCGGCGCGTCGTTTATGCCGTCGCCCACCATCGCAACCTTGCGGCCGTTTTCCTGAAGCCTCTTTACGTTTTCCGCTTTATCCTGCGGCAGCACTTCCGACAACACCTTTTCTATGCCCGCCTGTTTCGCCACGGCAAGGGCGGTGCGTTTGTTGTCCCCGGTTATCATCACCACGTCAACACCCATTTTCTTTAATCGTTCCACCGCCTCGCGGCTTGTAGGCTTGATTATGTCCGCAACGGCGATAATGCCTTCCAGTTTGCCGTTTATGGCAATGTACATCGGAGTTTTGCCCTCTTCGGCCAAGCCATCGGAATCTGCGGCATAGGCGGTCATGTCAATATTGTTTTCATCCATTAGCCGCCTGTTGCCGATTAGCAGTTCCCTGCCGTCAAACTCCGCAAGAACCCCTTGGCCGGTAATCGAGTTAAAACGTGTCGGTTCGATAAAGGTAAGATTGCTGGCAACACCTTTGTTCACGATGGCTTCCCCCAAAGGATGCTCGGATTTTTTTTCCGCACTTGCTGCAAGCAACAGCAGTTCGTCGGCGGAAAAATCACCCTTTGCCACGATATCCGTTACATGTGGTCTGCCTTCGGTAATTGTGCCCGTCTTGTCCAGTACCACGGTTTTAACTTTGTGTGCCATCTCAAGGTATTCGCCGCCTTTTATCAGGATGCCGTTTTCCGCACCCTTGCCCGTGCCTACCATTATGGAGGTAGGTGTTGCCAGCCCAAGCGCACAGGGACAGGCGATGACCAAAATTGTTATGAATATTCGCATGGCAAACCATAACGGTTCCGGTTCGCCACCCAGAAAGAACCAATACAGCCCCGACAAAATCGCGATAGCGATAACGGCCGGGACGAATTTCTCGCATACAAGATCCGCAAGCGCGGCAATGGGCGGTTTGGACCCCTGTGCATCCTCTACCAGTTTTATTATCTGCGACAATGCCGTATCCTTGCCCACTTTCGTGGCCCTGTACTTGATAAACCCGTTTTTGTTAATGCTCGCACCAACAATGCTGTCGCCCATGGTCTTGCTTACGGGCATACTCTCGCCCGTAAGCATGGATTCGTCAACGCTGGTTTCGCCTTCCATAACGATGCCGTCCACCGGCATTTTCTCCCCGGGGCGCACGACGATGATATTGCCGACGGCAACCTCGTCAATGTAAATCTCCACTTCCTCGCCGTTTCTTATAATCTTTGCCGTTTTAGGCGCAAGCCCCATAAGCTTTTTGATCGCTTCACCCGTTCTGCCCTTTGTCCTTGTCTCGAAGAATTTGCCAAGGACGATCAGCGTCAGAATAACCCCGGTAATCTCATAATAGGGTTCGTACATACCACCTGAAAAAATGTTAAGCCATGTCAGGTACAGACTGTACGCAAAAGCCGCCGCCGTTCCTTTGGCTATCAGCGAGTCCATGTTCGGGCTGCGCCTTGCAATTGCCTTGAAACCGTTTGCGTATATTTTTCTGTTGACGATAATAACTGGAATTATCAGTAACATCTGGATAAGAGCATTTGCGGCGGGGTAGTGCATTGGGTTAAATCTTATCAGGTATTCCTGGATGGCCTCGTGGTAAGCATGGCCGATCATGTGGTGTGGAACCATAAGCCCCATTGCTTCCAACACCATTGGCACCATTGCGATTACGAACACGGGCACGGTAAACGCGGCTGATACTATAAACCTGTGCCATATGTTTTTTGCCTCTCTGGCTTTCCTGATCGCTTCTATGTCAACCGGTTCTTCCTCAAGGGCCTTATATCCCGCTTTTTCAACGGCCTTGATAATTTCCATTATAGAGATCGCTTCATGGTCATACGTTACGTGAAGCTTCTCCGTTGCAAAGTTTACGCCGGCTTCTTTTACGCCTTCCAGATTCCCGATTGTCTGTTCCACGTTTTTTGCACATGCGGCACAGGCCATGCCGCTTATGCCTAATGTCATGCCTGTCAATTGTCTATCCCTCGCTATGATTGTTTTTTATCTGCCACTTTTCCGTTTCCTTGTAGATTTCGTTCTTTATTTCAGTAAGCCCGTCGCCATAGAGTTTTCTGCTGCTTTTGTCGTCTTCTATTGTGAATTTTCTTTGCAGGTGCATGGGTTTATTGCTGTAAACGAAAATGTGATCGCCAGCCATAAGAGCCTCGTCAATATCGTGTGTCACAAAAATTATCGTTCGCCTGTCCTCTTTGTAGAGATTTAAAAAAGATTTGATGATATTGTCTTTCAGCATTATATCCAGTGCCTTAAAAGGCTCGTCCATAAGCAAAACGTCGGACGGATATGCGAAAGCCCTGATAAGCGCAAGCCGCTGACGCATTCCCCCGCTCATTTCGTGGGGGTACAAATCTCTCGCCTGTTCAAGCTCGGCAAGCTTGAGAAACCTGTCTATCACCGCTTTTAATTCCGACTTCTCTCTGAAAACGCTTTTTAACACCATTTCCAGATTCTTGCGTGCCGTTTTTTGGGGGATAAGCAGTTCCTCTTGAAAAACATAGGAAATGTTTTGCGGTTTGGTTATTTCGCCGCTGTTCTCTTGGAGCGTTCCGCTTATTAGGTTTAACAACGTTGTTTTGCCGCATCCGGAAGGACCCAAAATGCAGTTGATTTTATTCTTTTCGAATTTCTCGCTAAAGCCAGCGAAAACAACGGTATCATGAAATTTCATCGTCACATCGCTGAAGGTTATCATTGAGGTACCTTGTCATCGCCATGGTGTTTGAGTTTTATAAAAATCAACCTAACAGCTTTTTTTAGCATTTTCAGGTCGGGGTACTCATAAGGCATACACAGCCTCTGCACAATTCGCAGTATGTTCTCGCATATAAAACACAGTATGACGGCTATTACAACCCATGCAAATGAAGTTCCGAAATTAAAACCCTGCTGTGCAAATAAAATAAGATGCCCTATGGACATTGCCGGCAAGCCCATTACCTCTGCAGAAATGACGACCTTAAGATTCAATCCAAAGCCGGCAATTATCGAAGAAAAAACAAGGGGTAGCATCGCTGGTATGTAAATTCCCGTAACTTGTCCCAGTTTGGAAACCTTGAATACCTTTGCCATCATAATCAGTTTGCCATTGGTTTCCGCTATGGCGGCACGTATGTTTTCGTAGCACAATGGAAAGACCACTAAAAAACCCACGGCAATCGGAAGCATGTTGCTTCCGACGGTTATCAGTAATATCAAAATCAAGGGCATGGTAGGCATGGCGCGGCATATTACAATGAAGGGGTTAAATAAATTGCCGATGAATTTTTTGTGATGGGCAGCTATGGCCACTATACATGCTGTGGTAAACGAAATAAAAAAGCTGATAATGGCCCTTTCCAATGTGCTAAGGACAGCTATGGCAAAACTGTCCTTTTGCATTTCCTCCCAGATAATTTGCAGCGTTCTGGCAGGAGACGGGATTATTCCCGTCAGCCTGAATCTGGTCTCGGCAAGCACCCACCAGATCGCTATGATAGCCGCGAAGGACAATAATGAAAAAACAACCCCGTGGCGGTTAGTCTGCCGCATAAAAGAAAATGTCCGAGGGAAGCCTTCCGCCGATTAAGGCCGGGGATTCGTTCAGAATAATCTGTAGATAAGCGTTTATGTCCGCCATGGCGTAATTTGCCCTGGTTAGGTGTATCGGCAATCTCCCCGCATCAACCGCAGCCGCGACTATCGCGCTACTGGGAATAGCGATTGAACCTAACTGTACGGCCATGTTCCCCGCCGATAAAGGGTTATTCTGAGCGTAAATGGCGGATAATTCCGCCATGGCGATAAAACTGTTGATAAAATTCGCATGATTGGCCAGAAGCCTTTCGTGAAAAATCAGTCCGGCCTGCGGGGGGATTTGCCCGTTGTTGATTCTTGCCCATTCGGTCTGCAGATCTATTCTGGGCAGGAACTGTCCGTGAGCCGCATTGGCCGTCGCGCCGGCGGTAGCCGTTGCCACGGGCTCGGCCAAGAGCCCGAACCTTACCGGCATACCGTCCAAGGCACCCGCGACTATGATGTTCCTTACGTCAATCCCCGAAGCCAAATAGATGATATGAACCTTGTCAGGATCGGGGTTAAAATTTGTACCGACAGGCTCCACATATTCGATATTGTTTTGTTCAAGAATCGCGCGCAGGGTTATGCTTGGCATTGCGCCCCTGCCAAACGCTATTATTGTTTCGCCCCTAAGCTCTTCGAGCGATGTTATGTTTTGATTTGAGACAATGTGCATCATTCCCCATGTTACGGCGGCAAGACGGTACCCACTCCCGTTGTTGTGCATCATTGCGGCGACGTTGATGGGCGCAATCGCAAAGTCGGGCTCCTGATTGAGAAGCGCGGCGACGAGTGTGTTGGGATCGTGTACCACGGTATACGAAACGGCGTACCCTTCTTTTATTGCGGCTCCTTCCGACATAAGCTGCGCCATCGCCACAATCGGGGGACCATCGACCAGCATTACATTGATGCGAACGTCACCGTCTGCTCCTCTGTCCCTGCCTCCTCCGGCAAAGGCGAATCCGGCTGGCAACAGGCAGCACAACAGTAGGGCAAGAATCTTTCTCATAGCAAACTCCTTGTATTAGTAGGCTGTGCACGTCAATCGGCGTACGATAATGTCAGTTAGTTTTAACTAACTAAAGTGTACCACAGGCATTTGCGTTGTGACAACATGGCATATTGTAGCATTTGGGGGGCCCGAGTGCCTAGAAAGCCCAAAAGCCTGCCTTTAATGCCGGAATTTGTGCCGCAAACTGGAAAGAGCGTGCCGGAAGGGTTATACTATATATGGTGCATTGTTTTTAAGAGGCGTAAAACGAGATTTTATGAGGGGGAACCTGTGGTAAAGATGATGACCGCCTATACCGAGGAAGTTGACGAGATAGAAGAGGGTATTGCCGAACTTCTGGGACAGATAGACCTTGGGGCACTTAAAAAGAACAGCGTGGGCATTGTAAACTGCCATTTTGACTTTATCCACTCCTGCTTTATCGAAGAAATGAGCAAAAGACTGCCGTTTGACATTATCGGCATGACTACAATGTCCAGCACGGACCAGCACGGGCAGGGGATGTACGCGCTGGTGCTTACGGTTCTGACCAGCGACGATCTGGTTTTTGAGACCGTAATAAGCGAGTCGCTGGACACGGACGACTACGAGGGAAAAATCGAGGCCATGTATTCGGATGCGGCAGGGAAACTTCCCGGGAAGGCGTCGCTGATCCTCTGCCTGTTTCCGCACCTAAAATATCCGAACGGGGCGGAGCTACATCAGGGCCTCGACAAAATCTGCGGCGGCATCCCCATCTGGGGCGGTGTTACCACGCATACGGACACCGGCTATGATCATTGCTACACTTTCCGCAACGGCGATTACAGAAGGGACGGCATGGCCCTGCTGCTGATACATGGCTCCATCGAGCCGGAGTTTATCGTCGTTTCGTTACCCCTGCAGAACATCCAGAAAAACCAGGGAAAGATAACAAAATCCGACGGCTGTCTGTTGCAGGAGATCAACGGAATTCCCGCGCTCCTGTACCTTGAAACCCTTGGAATTATCATTATGGAAAGTGCCCCAATAACCATGCCGATGATGACGTACTACGAAGGTATTCCCGAGCCGGTGGCCTTGGCGATTTACGCGGTGAACGAAGACGGAAGTCTTTCCTGCGGGGGCGAAATGACGGAGGGCGCGGTGGTGGCCGTGGGCGAAATCACCGTTGGCAGCGTGATGGCATCCGCCGAGGAGGCTCTGGAACGGGTGCTCGGCTGCGGCAAACGAAACGGAATGCTTGTTCTGCCATGCGTCAGCCGTTACGTGATGCTCTCGCTAGATCACAACGACGAGATGGCCTTTGTTTCCGAGAAAATCAGCAACGGCAACCCGCAGGGCACCCCTCGGATGCCGTTCATGATGGGATACGCCGGCGGGGAAATTTGCCCGGTGCGCGACAAAAACGGCGTGTTGCGAAACAGGTTTCATAATTTTACGTTTTCGGCATGTGTTTTTTGACGGAAGGTCTGTGCAAAGCAAATCGGAATTCAGGTTAACGATTTTCGTAGTTGGTAGGATAAAACTGGAAGGCGGGGCATACAGGAAGCAAGCGTGGAAAACGACCTTCAAAAAACGATAGCATCCCAGCGGGAACGGATTGCGGAACTGGAAAAGAAAATCCGCAAGCAGGAGCGCAGTATAAGCCGCCTGCAAACCGACATCGAAAGGGAAAAGATATATGCCAACAGCAGGGCCAATCAGGTAGCCGCGCAGCTCATTGCCCAGCGTATTCGGGATCGTTACCTTCAGCTTTTGTTGAACAACAGCCCGGACATTATTATTTGTTTCAACCATACCGGCCGTATAGTTTTCTGTTCCGATGCTTTTCTCAGGCTTGCCAGAAACAAGCCGGGGTCTTTCGTGGAAGGTTGCAAGATTAGCGATGTTCTTAAAAACATCCACGGCGGCCATTTTGTCGAAACACTAACCTGCAATCTTGACAGGGTTCTTGCCGAAAACGAGCCTCTCTCCGTTCTCGCGGAGACCGACATGGGGAATTCGGACGTGCTTCGAAAATATATCGTCAATTTTATTCCCATGGTATCCGACACTGGCATCAACGAAGGGGCGATGACGATTTTCCATGACATTACCGAAATCGAGGTTGCCAGAGAGGAGGCCGAAAGGGCCAACTTGGCCAAGTCGGAATTCCTTTCCAACATGAGCCACGAAATGCGAACGCCGCTTAATGCCATAATCGGCATGGTTACGATTGCCACCAAGGCCGTCAGCATTGAACGCAAAAGTTACTGTCTGGAAAGGATCGCGACGGCCTCCGTCCACCTTTTGGGACTCATAAACGACATTCTCGACATGAGCAAGATAGAAGCAAACATGATGCAGCTTTCCCCTGCCAGTTTTGACTTCGAGGAAATGATTCGCGAGGCAGTAAACGACGTCAAGCTGCACATGAGCGAGAAACAGCAAAATTTTTCAATCTTTCTGGACGGCACAATACCCGCCACGCTTATCGGCGACAGCCAGCGGCTG
>Ga0209755_10009839_pt1 | contig 10075 bp, 8 predicted proteins | sample TergutCo191P1_FD_187301 | JGI IMG/M metagenome (GOLD analysis project Ga0209755, IMG submission 187301) | Cornitermes sp. P1 segment gut microbial communities from Petit-Saut dam, French Guiana - Co191P1 (SPAdes) (version 2) | ecosystem: Host-associated > Arthropoda: Insects > Digestive system >...
AGAGAATTTCAATTTTATAATTCCTGTGTTTGTTAAATGTGTTTTGCCTCCCTGTTTCAGTTGCTGGTACAAAGCAGTCAGCAGTAGAAGCCAAGTTGATCAAAGATGGGAAAGTACTGCCTCTGAAGGATGTTGAAGTTATTGTTGTTGAAGACAAGGCAACATTTAAATATAAGAAGCCTGCTCGAAACCTTTCTGGAGTCTATCAGCTGAAAATATCAAATGCACAAGGAGAAGACACAAAGAATGTTAATATAATTATGCAAGGTAATATTCAACTTCTCTTTAAAAATTAGTAATAAAGAATTGTATTTTTGTTGACATGAATGACCAGTATGTTTAGATGGCCTCACAACAAATTCTTAATTCTTGTATGATAATTTCTTAAATGCTTCTTATACATAAAGCAGCATTGGATTACACAGCTTCTATTTATTGTATTATTGTAATGAAAATTCAAAATTTGGTTAGTAGCCTAATTTTATTTATGGAAATGTCTCTGCAAATTGCATTTTGATTACTTGCCATATTTTGGAGACATACTTGTCATGAAAAATCTCCCGGAGAAAAGCATGCTCTTCAGTACTGTGTCTCAGTTTGGTTTGGCACAAACAATGAATGCTGGCAGTCGATTAGACGCAGAAGCAAAGATACAGTGAATGATGGTTATGAACTGTGACATGTCTTGGCAAACAGTTTTTGTGTCGATGCCCGCGTCACTTTGACCCGACTGCTAACTAACAAACAGAATTCCCTAACAATCGGCTGAGCTGTATGCTACTTCCAGAAACTGTGCTCTTTTAAAATGTTTGCTCAATTTTTTGCAGATGTCCCATCTGCACCAACAGACATAAATGTAACTGACGTATTCCAGACATCATGTGTTGTCCAGTGGAAACCTTCTAAAGATGATGGTGGTATGACTCTTCAGCATTATGCAGTTGAACGGCTGGACATGAGTGTTAAAGGTTGGTTTAGTTTTAGAGTCAAAATATTCTTGTTAATTTTAAAATACTTTGTGTGCACATTCAACCTTTGAAAGCAAGCTGGACACTCATTAGCTGTCAGTATGCTTTCTCAGAACTTAATTGTTTTTAATTACATGTCATCTATTTCCATATAAATTTCCATGTATCTGTTTTGGTACTAATGAAATTTCTGAATTGATGTTCTCAGTTTTGTGACAGTTCATGTCCTTTATATCATGTCATCTGGACATTCTGAAGTAATAATTTGACTTTACTCCTTAAGCTACCATACGACTACATTTAATTAGTTTCTGAAGGTATTGTGTTGCCGTATGCAGAACACTTCATTGATCTCTGGAATTGCATTTGAAAATATTTTTAAGTATGGTCATTTGTATTATTTACCGCTCTGGTAATATGGTGATGAATCAGATGAATAAAAATCATCAGATGCACATGTTTATTAATATGCTTACCAACATCACTTCAAGAGCAGTTGTCACTGATAAGTGTTTTAAACTCTTGTTTGATACACATCAATTTTCTTTGAAACAGGTGGATGGGACTGTGTGGCTGAGGTACCACCAAATCAGCCCACAAAATTCAAATGTGAGGATTTGACTCCAAAGAAAGAATACAAATTCCGCATCAGGGCAGTCAATAAAATAGGACCATCTGAACCAGTATTATTTGCCAAGACTGTAGTTGCTAAGGATCCATGGGGTATGTTCTGATGAAGAGTTGTGTAGATTTCTTAATAAATGGCTACATAAGCACAGTGTCTAATTTGCATGTGAAGTAGTTATGAATCTTTGGAACACCTATTTGGTAATTAATGTATGTAAACATGTTTATTCATTTTCTAGATGTCAGTCTTTCATATTATGTCTTGCTATAAAGCAATTTGGTTTTCATGACAGAAAATTTATCGTAATGTTTCTGTAACCATATAACAAAAATATTTATATATACTAGGGCAGCTGATATACTTTATTTTATGATATTATGTGCATTGTATGATGGGAGTGGAATATTCATAGAAGTTTTTACAGTGTATGCTTGCTGGATTTTTTAATGGTGTAATTAATTTTAAATTTAATTTTTTATTATATTTTGCCACTTAAGTCTAATTATGAAGGAAACATGTGTTGCTTTGTTCTGTTTCATGAGCAACAGTAAGGCATGTTAACATCTCATTACTGTATTACAGAATGTGCACTGTTAATGGAAATATCATTGTGGCCCAATATATTTACAGTTCTCCATCTACATGATCACAGATTTGAATATATTTCGGTTAAAATGGTGATGTGTTTCAGCATGTGTGTCATTATCAGACAAACCCACAATCCCAGCAGTTGAGCAGCTGCACCCATGTACATGTAGACTGCACAGCCACTCAGATTGGCACCATTTTGACCTATATACTTGTGTTGTAGTAGATGTATTGGAGTTATTGTATTTGTTGTGGTGGAGGACATAATGGTGTGGTACAATTAAAGTTAGAAATTTATTTTTGTAATTTTATTTCCTTGTACCAAATTCCTCCAGCTACTACAACAACAGTCTGTATAATGAGTACATGACAATACCTGAAGTCCAAGTTGCAAATCTTGTATCCTGTTTATATATATATATACTTTATTTTAATAATTTTTGCAGATGAACCTGGCAAGCCTTCTAACGTTCAAGTTGTAGACTGGGACAAAGACCATGCAGATCTTAAATGGATTAAACCAGAGAGTGATGGTGGAGCACCCATCACAGGTTACATTATAGAATTTAAAGTAAGTAACATGTAATTAATATTCCTTTATTTCCCAGTTACATCATCAGCATTGGAATATGATAACTGTATTTGTCACTTCATTTTAAGATCTTGATATTTTTTAAGTGTGGACTTGCTTGTTCACTAGTATTAGTTCTGTTTGCTCTGTGGTTAGGTTTAATTTATTGTGTTTTTTAATCTGGCATTTAGAATTTAAAATATGTTGTAATTGAATTAAATATTCCTTCCACATAAAAACAGTTTTTGTTACATATTTCTGTGGAAATACACTACACAAATTCCTGTCCTTGTCTAGTTGTGTTATGACAATTGTCCAAGATGAGACCTTCGTTTTTGGAGTACTGTTTTAGAGGGTAGGTTTTACATGTAAATGCTGTATGGCATAATTACACAACTGCTTGGTCATAATTTTCTCAATGTCCACTTTATTATGTCAGGTCTAGTATTTTTGACGATTTATGTAAGATATCTTGATATGCACAGTATAACCCATCACAGCATTTTATTTTGAGATTTTGGTTTGCTTTGTTTTGGATTTTGACAAGGTGATTATTTAACTCCTTTAAATAACTAACAAACTAACCCATGGGGCAGTGTCCTTCTGAAGAAGCCAGCAGTTCCAAAGCTAGTTAAGAAATCCTCACACATTTTATGGAATCAAATGGTTCATTGCCATGTTCTCTGGAACCTGCCATTTGCACATATCCTGAGCCAGATGAGTCCAGTCCATGCAGTTTTGTCCTGTTTTTGTCAGATTCAAATTAATATTATAGCTGATCTGTGCCTAGTTCTTCACCGTGGTCTCTGTCCTTCATTTTTTTGCACAAATCCCTCAGTGCCTTCTCTTCTTCCTCATGTGTACCCCGTGCCACGTACATCTCATTATTCTTCATGTGCTCATCCTAATAGTTTTGGGTGAGGAGTATGAATCATGAATTTCCTCATTTTTCAGTTTTCTCAAGCTTCCTGTTGTTTCTTCCTTCATAGGCCCAGTTATCTTCTGCAGCACACTGTTCTCGAACACCCTGAGTCTGTGTTTGAATAACTTCTTGAAATATACATTTATTTCAGTACATTGACATTGTCATAATTCATCTTCTGGGAATACGTAGAAAAGATTAATTAACTGTGCTGATAAATACTTCTGTAGATACTGACTTGTATATTTTTTTGATGCCTGTATATAACAGCAGATTAAAATTTCTGTTTGTGTATAGGAAAAGTTTGGAAAGGATTGGGAAAAAGGAAAAGAAGTAGGTGATGTTACTACGGCAACCATAGATGGTTTGAAGGAAGGAACACAGTATGAATTCCGAATCCGAGCTGTTAACAAAGCTGGACCAGGAGAACCAAGTGATGCAACAAAACCTATAATTGCTAAGGCCCGATTTGGTAAGTAGGAGTTGTTTTTTACTTACTTCTGTTGCTGTCTGGTGAAACACCATGCATTGTTTCCTTTGTATTTTTAGGGAGTGAAAATTTTCAGTAGGTGTTGAGTTTGGTATGTGATTTAAGGCTTATACTGTAGTGTAAATGAGATCTTCACTCTTCTGGGATGTTATGCAGTATAAATAGTTAGTATTTAATGTTGTATGAAACAGGCAAAGATGGTCGTTAAAGGTGGGACTGATAGGTTGTCCCTAAATATTGGTGACTAACAACCAGTGTACATTGTGTAACATCACAGAAGAAGGAAGACATTATGTAATTTTTCTTGCTGCAAATCATATCGGCATACATACATAAATGTATTGTACATCTTGCAGTGAAACCATTCATAATTGGTGATGGATTAACCAACATAGTTGTGAAAAAGGGTCAAGTTATAAAATATGACATCAAATTTGGTGGTGAGCCAGAACCAACACCTCGATGGGAAAAAGATGGCAAAGAACTTGTTGAGGATACTCAGGAAAGGTATTAAACTTCAGTACTGTGACTTGTACATTTGTAGATGTTGTTCTGTTTCCCTGAGTACGGGGAAACATTTAGCTGATTTTGTTAAATAAATTGAAGGTTATATCACAGTAATGTGCCATATAAAAAAAATAAAGGCACGACATTTTTGGCCCTTACATATTACAGACATTTGTTCATATACTGTAAAACTGTTTTGATATATCTGTGTGGCAAAATTTAGAACATTTTCACTGGATGTATTTAGTACATATTAGGGTGCAAAGATACTAAAACTAAGATCAAGATTCCTTGTAGGTCAAGGATGTTGTATTTCTCTTTATTAATTTTATATCTACATGATAACCACCACAGACAAGTTTGTAATCATACACATAGCATAACAGTTCTCTTGCATGGAGAAGAAAAGTACAATGGGTGTAACATGTGTGTTTACTGTGTGTTTGAGAGAATATTTGCAGTAATAAATATTTTACAAGTTATGTAAATTATGATTGAAACATGCACATAAATGCATGTGTGCACAGCATTGTTTAATGCTCAATGATTTTAACTAAAACTGGGATGTGCTGATGTACTTCAGTAAAAACTTTTCCTCTGTCAACTTTCATGAGAATCTGTTCTTTGGTTTCCAAGTGAATTCATATGGATATGGAGCCATGGTGAAGCTAAAGCATCCATTTTTCTTACCTTATTGTTCTGCCCATATTAATTTTTTGAACCTAAAGTACTACACTATAATGGTGAATAATAATTAGAAGTTAGAAGAACGTGTATTTTTAATTCTTGTTATGTTAAAGTTACACTAGACTCATATAATTTATTTATTAAAGATATTAACATTGTGTGTTTTGCAGGACCACAGTTGACAAGTATGAAAAGAACACAGTACTTACAGTTCGCCGAGTAACAAGAGGAGACAGTGGCAAATATAAACTTACTCTCTCTAATGGGTCAGGAACATGTGAAAGTGTGGCTGATGTCGTTGTTTTAGGTAAGCATTGATTTCAACAGCAGTTTTAGAGTAGTATGAATTAACGTTTTGAATGTTTGACTGTCTAAAACTTTATTTATATTTCCTACATGATGTTTATTTCAGTAATAATAATGTGTTAATGGAATGTCTGTGAATATTCTTACACAGACTATGTAACAGCATTTATGGCCTGTTGAAATTCTCGTTACATTGTCAGAAACTTCCTGGCAGCAGTTCTCTTAACACCATTCACAGAGTCTTGTATTGTCTGCATGCATGTTTCAACAAACTTGCTTTCAAGTTATTATATTCCCTACTGGGTGGTGGGTGTGATGTTACAAATGATTTGGCATTAATATCCAAACTTTTATGAAATATTTAAGGAATATGTGGTGATTTTAACATAAGGACAGGTGGTGGGCACTTGTATATGCAGTAATGAACCTTCAGGTTCCATAAAATGTGGGGAATTAATTGACTAGCTGAGAACTGATTAGCTTCTGAAAAAGGACTCTGCTCCATGGAGTATGTAGGTAAGTAGATAAGTGGTGATTTTACTTTAATTCTGAAACCCTGAATGAAATTACTTGCAATTCTACAATATTACTATAATTACGTAATTTTCTGATTTTAATATTGTAATGCTCTTCAGTTTTTTCACAGTATGTCACATATTTGTTTTCTGTATTTTAAAGAATTAACATATAGTGCAAAAATAAAAATATTTGCAAGATTAGTGGGTAAATTCAGTGAGGGTGTACAAAGCTTCTGATATGCTTAAGATCAATGTTGTATTGAGGTGAGTGGTTAGCTTCACACCTTATCATCTTTACCCTTTGATAATAACTTCAGATTCCCATTAGATAGGAGGTTAGTTGGGACACTGGGATAGTATGGGTGGGTTGATATTGATGTACTTCTAACTTTTTTATGTTTTACATGTTACCTATGCCTGTGATGAAAATAAATGAAATAAAGTAAATAAATACATGACCATACAGTTGTGACAAGAGCCACTGCATTGTATTTGCAGTATTTATAGATATATGAGAGTTATGCTATTATCATTTTCAGATAAGCCTTCAGCACCAGGAGGTCCTCTTGTAGCTGAAGAGGTGCGTGCAAATCACGTGAAGGTTAAGTGGAACAGGCCAGAAGACAGTGGAGGAACTGCAGTAACAGGCTACGTACTGGAGAAATTGGATCTGGATACAGGACGATGGGTACCTGCTGGAGAGGTAAATTTGTGTGTATATTAAAGACTGTGTATTTATTGTTATATTCTTGTTCAGAAGTCATTAAAATAAACCATCTGAATACGTCCATGGTTATGATAAAATTGCGCACATACTGTGCATATTTTGGCAAGTTTTTGTCATCTTTATGTATGTATATAATTAAACAAGAGTGTTGGAGGTCTTGGCAGCATAATTTATGTGATATGGCTTATATTCAAATCATAAAACAAACACTTTGAAAGTTACTGATAATAATATAACATTTTTTTCTGAATTTGTATCTTCTTCTTTTTTTTTTATTCTCCTCTGTTCAGGAAGTGATAAATTATTTTTAAGTGGGACGTTCCATTGTGATAAAGATACACAGCTGTAAGGGTAGTACTAATCACAATTGATTCTTTTTATGTGTTGTTTGATTTTACTGCATTGTGTTTCAGCTTATGCCAGCATTTTCTGGCTGACAAGCACCAAAAGAAAAAAACTTTTTTGGTTTAAATCACCTTATATTATTGTTTACATTATCTGTGTGTACGGCTGATATTTGTGAAGTTTGAGACCTCAGCTATATACATGGATTATGTAAAAATGTAAGGTGATTTACATAACAATTTTTCTTTGGCACCTAGTCAGCCTGATTGTGATTCCTAGTGTATGAACCTTATCATGTTGCAGTAAAATCATACAACATTTAAACAGAGCTACTTGTGATATGTGGTTGCTATTCTTGTAGGTGATAAATTAGTTTTTTTGTTGTGGTCAGACCGGGTATTTGGTGAGTTGAGTGGTACTTCCATATTACTTCAGGTCTGCTCCATTGCTTTGTCCTATATGTTGGCTTTGTGTGTGCTGGAGTTAGCTTGCCTGTTAGCTGACTTGCACTATAAGGTACAGTATTGGCCCAGAACTTTAACTAGTTGTGCCAAATTGTACACCCCTAAAGATGGCTGTAGCACAACATGTAGGCGATGCCCATTTATACACCCTTGAAGATGGCTGTAGCACAATCTGTAGAATGTGCCCTGTAGCACAACATATAGGTTTTGCCCAGTTATACACCCCTGAAAATGGCTATAGCACAACATGTAGGCTGTGGCCTGTTGTACTCTTCTAAAGATGGCTGTAGCACAACATACAGGCTGTGCCCTGTAGCACAACATGTAGGCTGTGCCCAGTTATACACCCCTGAAGACGGCTATAGCACAACATGTAGACAGTCCCCAATTACACACCCATGAAGATTGCTGTAGCACAACATGTAGGCTGTCCCCAGTTAACACCACTGAAGATGGCTGTAGCACAACATGTAGACTGTGCCCTGTAGTGCAACATGTATCTCTGAAGAATTTTATAGTAAATGTGTTTATATGTAGGTTGTTTATTGCTATTGATTTTTTCTTTTATGTACTCTACAATATATAATTTTAGTCTGGAAAATGTGTATATAAACCCTTCAAGCTAGTGTGACATACATTTTGCATTCCCTAAGTCACAAAGCCAGACGTAAATGCCACTTGGATAAAAGAAAACCCCATTTAAATCAGCTTGAAGGATTAATATATACATGATGATTTTCACTATTATGTTGCAGTGAAACAGATGAAATTATTTCTTCCAGCAGGAGGCTGGTGTTGCCACGTATGATCAGAAACTATACATGAGCTAAATGCCAAGACAGCCAAAACATTGCCTTAGTAGATTTAAATGGACTGTTCTGTTTCAGTGTTGCACTGGAAAATGTAAAGACTAAAGGACTTTGAGTGTGTATCTAATGTGAACGCAAGCACCTACTGTTTAATTACTTGTCTCCCACCCTGTACACTCAATATGAATGGTAGGATTTTAGTATATCAGTGATGACTAGAGTTTTATGTTGTTTAGGGTTATGTATTTGATCTTGTTAGTGTTGGAAAGTAATTTATCTGAATTGTTACATTAGGTGGGACCAGATAAGAATACTTTCACAATTGATGGATTAACACCCAAGAAGAAATATAAGTTCCGAGTGAAGGCTGTAAACAAGGAAGGTGAATCTGAACCTCTGGAGACAGATGAACCTATTCTGGCCCGGAATCCTTATGGTAATAGTGAACACCATAATAGAAATAGGAACTTCTCAGGTGTTTTTATAATCTGAACAAGAATAAGATACTTCTTTGTATGCTTATTGTACTATATTGTATATTTCTATCCAGATGAACCTGGTCGTCCTGGGAAGCCTGATATCATTGACTATGATAACAAGAGTGTGACTTTAAAATGGGCTAAACCAGAAGAGGATGGTGGTCGACCAATCACTCATTACACTGTTGAAATGAAAGACAAGCTGTCTGTGGAGTGGGTTGAAGTTTTGAAAACAAAAGATAGTAATCCTGAGGGTGTTGTACAAGGCCTCAAAGAAAAGAATGTTTACCAGTTCAGGGTACGAGCACACAATAAAGCTGGTTCTAGTGAAGCGAGTGAACCTACCAGCAGCCACGTCTGTAAACACAGGCATAGTAAGTAAAGCCTTTAACTGCATTGTTCACATGGTGCATTTTTAAACAGAATCTCAGTGTGATATTTGAGGTTCTCATGGCAGTGTTGATGAAGATTAAAATTTTCTGGAATGTTATGCCATGTTGCCTGGAAAATAGTTGCAAACATTTTGAAAGAGCATGCTGCATTTATATTCAGGGTCTAACAGTTCAAGAAGTGCTGTTACACTGTTCTTGGGGTGCTGGACTCTGACATTGGAGGCAACACACTCCTCCAAAATGTCGGTAGCTGTTTGCTAGTCGGTGCAGCATAACACTGCAGAACACCTGAATATTCACTATTTCAGAAATTTATGTGAACATATTTATAGATTTCTGGGGTGTATGTGTATTTAATATATGTAATGTAATGTAATTTATTTGCGTTCTATAAATCCAAATTAGGATACAGTCCTGTGGATATAGACATTGTCACTTACATACTACTATAATATACATAGAGTTGGAAGAATCTTAGCTAATAATAAAGTACAGCATTAAAGTACTTGAAACTAATTGTTCATTTAAATTACAATGGAACGTCTCCGATAATTAAAATATTCCTTACTATTATAAAAGGAATTTGCAAGTAAAAACCTCTTTAAAGCATTCCGAAATGGTAATATATCATTGGCTAAGTCTTTGATTTCGTGAGGAAGGTTGTTAAAAATTTT
>Ga0209755_10009840_pt1 | contig 10074 bp, 8 predicted proteins | sample TergutCo191P1_FD_187301 | JGI IMG/M metagenome (GOLD analysis project Ga0209755, IMG submission 187301) | Cornitermes sp. P1 segment gut microbial communities from Petit-Saut dam, French Guiana - Co191P1 (SPAdes) (version 2) | ecosystem: Host-associated > Arthropoda: Insects > Digestive system >...
TCCGATCTGATGGTTTTTTCGAAGTTGAAATCCAGCCTGTAAAAGCGATTAATTCCATCGGCTGCGGAGACGCTTTTACTGCGGGGCTTGCGGCTGCGCTGGCTGATTACGGCGGCTGGGAAGACAGTGAAAAATTTAAAACAGCAATCAACGAAGGAGTTCGCTGCGGGGCGTTGAATGCCGGGGTTGAACGGCCTGGGGTGATCAGATAAAAAATATTTGACAAATTAATAAAAAGCGATATATTGATGGAAGGAGTATTATATGAAAGTCGAACCTATCCTAAAATACAGTTTGCCAAAATATCCGCAAATACATGAATTTTCTCAAAAATACCTTGTCTCTCGTCCAAAAAATAAAACTTTAATCGCCGCTTTGATGGCTGTTTCCGGCACTTTGTCCGGGTGTTATCCGTTTTTTCCGGCTGTGCTTTCAGGTGTGCCGGCGGAGCCGCCTTTTATTTCGGAACAGGAGATGATTCAAATTTTTCAATATGAAGCAGAAAAACTCGGTATCACTTTTGATAAGCGGGAAGATGTTTTTTTTAATTACTATGATGCAAATATTAATCTTGATTTATATCATACAGAAAAACAGATCGGAATTGCGGTAATTGACCAGATGCAAGCGTATGAAATTTCACAAAAAACAGAAAATTTTAATATTTACGATGGTGTAAAAGAAAAAGTCAATCTGACTTTCAATGGAAGCAATGAAGATGAACTGTCTGCGGATGTCCTATTAACAACCGAAAGATATAATGAAGGTAATGAAGAACAAATCCGTCAGGCGTTCCGCGAATTTATTGAATGGCTGCAATCGGAAGGCATTATTTAATTTATGAAGATGACAATTAATCTTACCGAGAAATGCAATTTAGCCTGCACTTATTGCTACTATCGGGAGAGAGGTCAGGCATCAATTAATTTTGACACGATAAAAGCCGCTGTAGAAATGTCGATGAAGCAAGCGCTTCCAACAATGTTTCCCGCGGACGAGAGCACAGGCATTTGTTTTTTCGGAGGCGAGCCTCTTCTGGAAAAAGAACTGATAGCGGAGACGGTGCGTTATACGACATCAATCCATCGGGAAACAGGACATAAATTTTTCTATAAAATGACAACTAACGGCACTTTGCTTGATGAGCCGTTTCTGCAGTTCGCTAAAAATGCGAATCTGATTATCGCGGTTTCGCATGACGGTTTGATGAACTCAGGCGGCAGAGAATATACTGATGCCGCTAATCTGGACAAAGAAAAATTGCAATTACTGCTGAAGTATCAGCCTTACGCGATTACATTGACAGTTGTTAATCCTCAGTCAGTAAAATTATTCGCCGATTCTGTTGAATGGCTCCATAGACAAGGTTTTCGTTATATAATGACCTCTCCGGCGCACGGTTCGCATATTCTCTGGGATGATAAGAGCTGTGAACTGCTTGAAGAGCAGTACGAAAAAATAGCGAAGCTCTATATCAAGTGGACAAAGGCGGGAGAAAAATTTTTCCTTGGCTCTTTTGAAACAAAAATCGCTTCTCACATAGAAGGAGAAAAATACGAGCAGAAAATCTGTCACATCGGCAGAGATCAAATATCTGTCGCGGTGGACGGAAAAATATATCCGTGCGTACAGTTCGCAGGCAATCCCGATTATTGCGTCGGTGATGTTTGGAACGGTATTGACGTTAAACGCCAGCAAGCGCTTGCTTCGCGCCGTTGCGGCTCTTCACTTTGCGCTGATTGCGCTGTTAACAGTCGCTGTATCCATACCTGCGGCTGCATGAACAGTCTGGATACAGGTTCCGTTGATCAGGTTTCTCCTTTTCAATGCCGCCACGAAAAGATGCTGATTTCCATCGTTGATAAAATGGCGGAAAAGCTCTATCGCAGTAAAAACCGGCGCTTTATCGCAAAGCACTATGATCCGGCTTATCCTTTGGTTTCGCTAATCGAAGACGGATTAAGGCGGGTTTAGCGCTGGAGATTCGCGCTTAATTATGTTACAATCACCTCATGTCAAACTCATTAGAAACAATTTTTGTCTCTCTAAAACAAGCGCAGACAAAGCTGGCAGCGCAAAACCGAGCTTCAAAGGATAAGGCGCTTGCCGCCGCCGCCAAGGAAATAGACAAAAACAGAGCCGCCATTCTCGAAGCGAATGCACGCGATGTTGAGCAGGCTCGCAATAGCGGCATGAAAGAAAGCCTTGTTGATCGTCTGCTGTTAAACGATAGGCGGATTGACGGCATCATTGAGGGAATTGAAATTGTCATAATGCAAGAGGATCCTATCGGCAGAGTGCAGGCAGGATGGACTCTCCCCAATGGTTTACAGATTGAAAAGGTTACTGTTCCTATCGGCACAGCGGCAATCATTTACGAGTCGCGCCCCAATGTTACGGCAGACTGCGCCGCTCTTGCTTACAAAGCAGGCTGCTCCATTTTGTTACGGGGCTCTTCTTCGGCGCTTGAATCCAACAAGGCGCTTGTCCGCGCAATCAAGGCGGGACTTGCAGCCGGCGGCGGAATAGCGGACGCTGTTGCGCTGGCGGAATCCGGTAACAGAGACGAAATTGATCTGATACTAAAAGCCCGCGGCTTCATTGACGCGGTTCTGCCTCGCGGAGGACATGAGTTAATCCGCCGCGTAGTTGAAAATGCCCGTGTCCCCGTAATCGAAACGGGCGAGGGAAACTGTCACATTTACGTTGAGCCGTCAGCCGGTATTGATAATGCAGTTGATATTATTTTAAACGCGAAATTGCAAAAGCCGGGGGCTTGTAACGCGGTTGAAACTTTGCTTGTGCATAAAGACGCGCTCTTAACACTCATGCCCGCGCTGGCGGAAAAAATCGCGGGGAAAACGGAACTTCGATGCGATTCTGAATCAAAAAAGGCTATTCAAGGTGATATTACACCTGCAAACATTCCTACGGGATTAATTTTGAAAGACGCGACAGAGGAAGATTGGGAAACAGAGTACCTTGATTATTTCCTGGCGGTAAAGACAGTATCTTCCTGCGATGAGGCAATCGCCCACATCAACCGTTACGGGACAAAACATTCCGAAGCGATTTTAACCAACGATTTAAGAGCGGCGGAAAAATTTCGCGCTCAGGTAGACGCTGCCTGCGTGTATGTCAACGCTTCGACACGTTTTACAGACGGCGGCGAATTTGGTTTCGGCGCGGAGCTTGGAATCAGCACTCAGAAATTTCACGCGAGAGGTCCGATGGGACTTGAAGCGCTTACGACAATAAAGTATCTTGTAACAGGTAACGGACAAATACGAGGCTAATCAAATTGAGGATGACATGATTGCACAATTAATTACGGACGCGAGAAAAATAATTATCAAAATTGGCTCTAATACTCTTGCGGGCGCGGACGGAAAGATCAATTTTAATTTTCTGGACGAGCTTGCCGAGCAGGCGGCAGCGCTGATGCAGAAAGGAAAACAAATTGTTATCGTATCATCCGGCGCGCAGGTTGCAGGGCTTTCAACTCTTGACAAGTGGGCGCGAAAAAAAGACATTCATTACAGACAAGCGTTATGCGCCATTGGTCAAGTACAGCTTATGAAAGCATGGCGGCGGGCATTTGAAAAGCACGATTTTTTTATCGCGCAAATTCTTTTAACCAGAGAAGATTTTAACGATGCCAACAGAACTCTGAATATGAGAAACACTCTTTTCACTCTTGTCGACGAAGGCATCATTCCGATCATCAATGAAAACGATACTGTCTCTGTCGAAGAAATAAAAATCGGCGACAATGACACATTAGCGGCGCGTTCGGCAATTTTGTGGAGCGCCGATCTATTGATTCTTTTCAGCGATATTGACGGGCTTTACGATAAAAACCCCAAAGAATTTCCGCAGGCAGCGCTTGTCGAAGAAGTGCGCGACATTGCTGAAATAAAAAACAAAATCACTATCGGAGCGACAAACAATTTCGGTACGGGCGGCATCGCTACAAAACTTGACGCCGCTGAAATGGCTCTGTCTTACGGTATACCGACAATCCTCGCTAACGGCGGAAAACCTCGTTGTCTGGAAGCGCTTACAGAGGGAACGCAAAAAGGGACGGTGTTTCTTAACTAAAACGGGTTATGACTTTTCCGCTTCCGCTTTCTCTTCCTTCTTTGCCTCAGCGCGATCTTTCATGTCGGCTATGCCGATAAAAACCGCTACAATACCTACAATTATCGCAAGTACCGGAACTCCTCCCTTAAGAAAGGTAACAACTTCATCTCCCCAGCCAAGCCCTAAACCCAGGAGTTCAGGCGGTAGAATCGTGAAAACGGCGGCGGCAAGAATAATTAATCCAATGATTACTGCTTTCATAATGTTTCTCCTTTTATTTTAGACGAGATTGTCTGTAAATCATTATAGCGAATGCGGCGATAAAAAAAAGCGTTCGAATAGCCGACAGGATTAATGGGATTAGAGGAACCGATTCGACAATCAAAATATCGTCCGCGCTTATACCAAAAACTTTTAAAATCGAGTAAACGGTTTCGATATATGCGACAATTGTCCCAAAAATTATCAGCATCCATGCTAAATCTCTAATTCTCGGCCAGAGTAATATTGCCAAAAAAGCAGCCGCTGCACCAAGAATCAACTGGCTGGCAATAAAAAATGTCTGTCCCGCATCCATAATTATATTTTCATATATCAAAAAAGAAATTTCAAGCCACTCTGTATATGTAAGTTATTTCATGTTATAATTAGATTTCTATTATGAAAGAAAATAATAATGTAAATACGCCTGAACAAAATTCAGGCGCAGTCAATAGAGCGAATATGCTTAATAAAATGGCAGTTTCTTTTCTGTCACAAAGCAGGGAATCATTTGAAGTAATGATGACTGAAGGTGTCAGTCTTATTGCTGACATGGTAAAACTTGACAGAATGTCCATTTGGCGCAATTTCGAAAAACCTGACGGATTGCACACTTCGCAGATTTACAGATGGGACAAGAAATCGGGAGGCACTACGGATCCTACCGATTTTTTTACAGATGTAAAATACGCGCATTTAGCGCCGCGCTGGGAAAATCTTTTAAAAAGCGGTCAGACAATAAACGGTCCTGCCGTTAAGCTCCATGAACAAGAAGCAAAAATGTTAAAATCATTCGGTGTTGTTTCGCTTTATAATACGCCGATTTTTATTAATGAAGCTTTTTGGGGATTTGTGCTTTTTGAAGACCGCCAGAATGAAAGATATTTTGATGATGACTCAGCGGAAATTATGCGCTCTTCGGCTTTGTTATGCACAAATACAGTCATTCGCGCCGAAATGGAACAAAAAATCGCGAACGTAAATAAATTTAACCGCGCTACTCTCGATGCGGCTCCAATAGGTTTTACTATTTTTGATGAAAATTATAATATAATTGACGCTAACAATGCCATCCTGAATTTATTCGGATGCGATAAACAATATTTTATTGATCATTTTTTTGAGTTATCGCCGGAACACCAGCCAAACGGAGACAATTCTCTTGAAAGGCTTCATGAAATAATCAAAAGAACAATTAACGGAAATAACTTTTTAATTGAATGGATGCACTGTACTCCTTCAGGCGAACTTATTCCTTTTGAAGTTACATTAACACGCGCAAGATATATGGATAAGTATGTGGCGCTGAGTTATCAGTATGATCTTCGCAGTATAAAAAAAATGACAGAAGAACTGAGAAAGCAAAGTCAGCAGCTCAAAGAACGGCTGGAACAGCAGGAATTAATTTCTGAAATTTCGCGTAACTTTGTTTCATCAGGAGAAACTCAGGGGTTGATATCCGAAGCAATCGCCAAATTGGGAAATTACTATAAAGTTACCAGAGTGGTTATTTTTAATCTTGATTATCAAAGCGGGCTTGCAACGCTTACATATAACTGGTCAGCTTCCGGCGCACTTACGCGCAGAGAGAAGTTTTACACCGGCAATATTATTAAATCAAGTTTTCCCGAAAGGCTGTATAACAGCACCGCAGTGCCGATACTTTCATGTCCCGATATAATGTCAAGTAAAATCGAAGAATTTCATGAAATGTTACAGGATAATGTAAACGCGTTTATCTGCGCTCCGCTTTATGTCGAAGGCTTGTTATGGGGATTTTTGGCGGTAGAACAAAGCTTTACACCGCGTCAATGGTCAGATAACGAAAAAAGTTTTGTCGCTATGGCGGCAAGCACAATTGCGGCAGCGATTATGCTTGATATTTACAACACAAAATTAAAAGACGCTGTTACAAAAGTTACGGCATCGAGCAAAGCAAAGAGCGAATTTTTATCAAACATGAGTCATGAAATGCGCACCCCTATGAACGCGATCATCAATATGACTGTAATAGGAAAAAAAGCCGATATTATTGAACGCAAAGATTATGCTCTTGATAAAATCGGGGAAGCGTCAACACATCTGTTAGGTGTCATTAATGATATTCTGGATATGTCAAAAATTGAAGCGAATAAATTTGAGATAATTCCTGTTAAATTCAATTTTGAAAAAATGCTGATGGGAGTTGTAAGTGTCAACAATTTTCGTATAGAGGAAAAGCATCAGAAGCTGCAGATGCGGGTCGATAATAATATCCCGAAACTGCTAATCAGCGATGACCAGCGTCTTTCGCAGGTTATAACAAATTTATTGGGCAATGCGATAAAATTCACTCCTGAAAACGGCTCGATTACTCTTGACGCTTCTTTTTTAAGAGAAGAAAACGGCGTTTGCACAATTCAAATTTCTGTTACTGATACCGGAATTGGAATCAGCAAAGAAGCGCAGGCGCATCTGTTTCAGTCGTTTCAGCAGGCGGAAACAAGCACAGCGCGGAAATTCGGCGGCACAGGTTTGGGCTTATCAATTTCAAAAAGCTTTGTGGAAATGATGGGAGGAAAAATCTGGGTTGAATCGGAAGAAGGCAGGGGATCTACGTTTGCTTTTACGATTCAGGCAGGGCGCGGAAGTGAAGTTGAAGAGCGTCATGATTTAAAAGATACGATGAAAGAAAGCAACAATGATTTTTCGGGTCACAGAATTTTACTTGTTGAAGATATGGAAATTAATCGTGAAATCGTATTGATGCTTCTTGAGCCGACAAATCTGGAGATTGACTGCGCCGAAAACGGATTACAGGCTGTTGAGATGTTCATTGAAGAGCCGGACAGATATGAGATTATTTTCATGGACGTTCATATGCCCGGAATGGACGGTTATGAAGCGACAGGACAGATACGTCTATATGAAGAAAAATTAAAATCCGAAGAAAATCAGCATCATAGGGTTCCGATAGTTGCCATGACCGCCAATGTTTTTAAGGAAGACATTGAGCATTGTATTAACGCCGGAATGGACAATCATCTCGGCAAACCTCTTGATTTTGAAATTGTCATGGATAAACTGCGGCATTTTTTAAAATAAACGCCTGATCGATATTAAAAGATATTATAATAGAGCCAGTTAAAAACACTTTGCGTTAAATACGGATTTAGCGCTGAGGTAATATAAATTTAAAACGCTATTTGTATGCATCAGAGCTCGGCAGTATACCTGAAAAAACGCCTAAGAGCCCGCCGCCGAGCCATGACCACTGAAACAAGAAAGTTCAAACTTGATTTATAATGATGTTTTTTATTACATAATTATTAATAGTTTCGGATTTAATTTTTGTTTCAGTGGTCATGTCTCTATGGCGGGGAACGCCGGCAAGATGTTTTTTCATGTCTGCTGCCAACTCTGCTGCATACAAGTAGTGTTGAACTTTACATCACCACATAAAACAGAGTAAAGATGTTGAATATAAAACGTTTTATTTACATTATGGTTGCAACAGTGTAAATAAAACGATATATTATTTCGTTTCTATCCCATATTTGTGTGATAATGCAAAGTACAAATCTCCTTGTCCATGCACAAGCGGGCTGGAGGGAAAGACATGGCGGTGACATACGGCGCGGGTAAATTAACGCCGCTATATCAAATAAACGTTTTATGAGCTACCACAGCGCGTGAATAAACTCAAGCCGTCAAGGAACCGCTATGGCTTTCCCGCTAGTAAGCTTGTACATGGACACGGCGCTTTTTTTACTTTGCATTGCCTCAACGCTAAACCCGGGTTTATTAGTATAATTAGTTTTAGAACAGGCTCAACAGTCATGAATAATTTTTCTAATCCTGATTGATAAAAGTAATTTTTTATGCTATCCTTTAATCATCAAATGTACCATCCAAAATTAACATCATTCCTTGAAGAGCTCAAATGTCTTTTTGATGAGGTTGATGACTATATCGAAGATATTTACGGCGACAGATACCCATTGCGCCCCACGCGCCCAAAACGAGGCGAAACAAACAACCCGGAGGCAGACGGCTTGTTTAACATAGGCGCTAACTTTACGCCCGGTTTCATGTCAGAGCTTGGACGCGGCTATTTAATTGACGTATCAATTGCCACTTTGGAAAAAGTTGACGATGAAGTGCGCCGCGAAATTTACGAAGCCGCGACAAATAAAGTTATTGAATTGCTGCCAATTCATTTCCCCGAACGTGAACTGTCTGTTAATCGGGACGGAAATTATTTTAAGATTCAAGGTGACTTTTGCCTTGGGACGATATAGCCGGATATTTCCGTATTTCAAAAATCAAATTTGTATGCGTCCAGCTTATATTCTTCTTTCAAAGTTTTTATTGTCTTAATTAAACTTTCATTTAAAGGCACGCCCTTTTCCTTACGATCCAAAAAGGCAAGATATTCCTTTTCACCGGCAGTATAAATACGCTGTTCGCCCGGCGCTTTTCTTGAATCGCGCAGTTCACGCAGAATATCGCCGGTGGTTTTTTTGAACTTTTCCAATTCGACAAAAGCGCTTATATCAATCGCGATAAAGAAATGCCCAAGATGATAGGGAATTTTTTTGCCATTCGCGTCAAAACCGTTCAATGCTTTTAAGAACTGTCCCTGCTGAAGCGCGGCTGAAAGTATCTCCACGATTGTCGCGTAACCGTAGCCTTTGTAACCCGCTGTATCTTCGCCTAACCCTCCGAGCGGAGCAAGAGCGGATGTTCCTTTTGTAAGCCCGTTCAAAGCTTTGGAAGGATCTGTCTCAGAGCTGCCGTCATCGTTGATCACCCAGCCTTCAGGCATAACTTTGCCTATTCTTTCATAGTGCTCGATCTTTCCGCGCTGTGAAACAGAAGTAGCGCAGTCCAGTATAAAAGGAAAATCTTCGTCAGAAGGCATTCCCACCGTTAAAGGATTTGTGCCTAACATATTTTCGATTCCAAAAGTCGGCGCGATTGAAGGACGCGCGTTAGTGCCTGTGATGCCGATCATCCCGGCTTTGACCGCCATACTTGCGTAATACCCCGCAATACCGTAATGAGTGGAATTGCGGACGACCACCATGCCGAGACCGTGCCGCGTTGCTTTATCAATTGCCATCTGCATCGATCTTTTTCCGATTACCTGCCCCATACCGTCATGACCGTCAACCACCGCTGTCGCAAGGTGATCTTTTACAATCTCAAATTGTGTAACCGGATTTTGAATTCCGTCTATAATTCTGTCGATGTAAATCGGCTTAAACCTGCCTACCCCGTGTGAATCGATTCCCCGCTTATCCGATTCGATCAGCACGTCGGCGCAAACTGCCGCGTCTTCAGGCGGAACGCCCACTTTTACAAAAACATCTTTCATGAAAGATTCCATTTTGTCAAAACTTTCATATTTTAAATTGGCTGCCATAAAAACTCCTGTAATAAATATACTAACATATAATTGAAAAAATTGGTGCTGTCCGAAGGGGTAAATAGGCAATAGGAGTATTATTTTTTTTTATGTTCTTCCATATTGGAATATTTTATAGCTTTAATAATTTTATCTGTAATATCTTTAGCAAGAGTTTCATTGAGCGTTTTAACTTCACAAATAATATCATTTCTTAGGGTTTCAAGTTCGTTATTGGCAGAAGGGGCAATGGCAAAAAGCTCATAAGTTTCAATTTCAAGGGCATTTGCAAGACGTTCCAGCATTTCCCCTGATGGAAACTTGTGAGCAAGCTCAAGCAT
>Ga0209755_10009841_pt1 | contig 10074 bp, 6 predicted proteins | sample TergutCo191P1_FD_187301 | JGI IMG/M metagenome (GOLD analysis project Ga0209755, IMG submission 187301) | Cornitermes sp. P1 segment gut microbial communities from Petit-Saut dam, French Guiana - Co191P1 (SPAdes) (version 2) | ecosystem: Host-associated > Arthropoda: Insects > Digestive system >...
GGGGGGGAGGTCACAACTCTCAGTGAGCCACGATACTTCCCACCACTTATGGGACATGAAATTTCATAGCTGTGATCAAAATGGACACAATAATGAGTCAGTCAAATCCAGCCCACAGCTTCATACAAAATGTTAACATTCTTCCCCAATTTTTGCCTAAAATCTTCCAGTGATCTCTTAATCCAGGTTTCCTGACATTTTACATGCACTTCCCATTTCTGCCAAGCATACAATGCAGAATGCCCTGCCAATCTCATCCTCCTATATCCCCCTGTTACTTTCTGTACTTTACAACAGAAAGATTCTCACCAGGGTTTAATAATCAGGTGTTGGGTAACTGGTAATTGCATGTTTTTGATCATTACATTTGCTAATGGCAAGTGAAATTTCTGTCAGTAGATGGTCCTTACTAGAGTACACTAGGGCACCCATCTTTCAAACACTTACTTTGAACTCATTGTCTTTATCAACAGGTCCCTTGTGAACAGGACGATCAAGCTGGAACCTTCGGACGTCATTAACCTGATAGAAGCTTGCAATCTTTTCTGGAATATCAGTGCCAGCTTCAACAAACAGTGGATTGTCTTCAGGTATTGGTTTCACATTGCAGATCTGGATGTCTGAACACTTGGTTAAGGAAATTCATAATTTTGGGTGGAGGATTCAAGTTTTCTGGTATATGATACTGTGTCGCTGGGTGAGTGGTGTCCAGCATTGCAAAGGGACATAATGCCTTAATCTTCAGGAACACCCAGTACATACATACATATGATAAAGAATAAAGTATTCTCCTTGGATTGCTCAAAACTTGATGATGAAGTTACCATGATCTTTAGAAACAATGGGATCCACTTACCCAGTGACATAGCGTAACATCCCAGAGGACATGAATCCTCAGCAACACCACTGTGAGAACCTCAGATCACACAATTCATAACTTTTATCTTGCTTGGAGTCTACAGTTACTCACCTAAGCACACTCATTGACCTTTGTGCTTTCCAGACAAAATACTTTTCAGTTTATCATTTTGTTGATGACATTACAAAATATTCACATTCTCAGGCTCCTGTGTTTGTATGGTAACTTAATTTCAATTCATGAAAAACAATAAAACAAGTAGTCACGTCAAATTTAGTGCAAAAGTGGTGGTGTGGAATTTATTTGTACACATAATCATATTATCTATCCCTGAAGCTGTCCATTTAAAACACGATCCACCTGTATCATTGATGGCTACTCATCAGCTACAGAATATCATCTAGTCATTACTTTGCATTTTAGCAAAGACATAATCACTTAGTTGGCAAACTATTTTTAATAATGTAATAATTTTTTGGAGGATTCCAGTCTTCTGGAATGTGACAGTGTCACTGGTTACATGGTCACCAAAGTGCTGATGGATCATCCATAAAAAATGAGGATCTTGAACTTCTGAAGATGAAAGTGACACACTTATTCGAAACAGTGGGGAACACTTACCCAGTGATGCAGCGTCACATTCCAGGAGACAAGAATCCTCAATTACACAGCTGTGCAAACCTCAGAACTCACATAATGATTTTTAATTGTTAAATTATCTTCATCAAATGCCCAAGAAAGTCTGCACTATGGAGTTAAATAAAAATGTATTCTAAAGGTTGGGCCTTCTTGGATGGATGATTCATTTTTCAGGCACAGAAGGATACATTGCCCCTCTGAATTTATAATGGCATCATCTGGTGCAGTGTTCTTCATGAGAATCTGAGCCGATGGAAATTCTGTCTGCAGTCGCTGTGTGAACGCGCCAATTCGCTCATACTCCAGGCCACGGTAGACAAATAGTTTATTCTGCAGGTGATTAGAAAGCATTAGTAATCCTGTTGATAGCACCTACTAATTAATAAACTTATCTAGAGAGCCAAGTAAAAAAATGTCTGATGGTAGGTAAAATCTTAAACATAATATGATAAGTTGCACAGAGCATAAAAATGCACCTCACCCTCACAAAAAGTGGAAAGCTGAGCCCATAAAAGCCAACCCTGAAGTACTCAGGTTCAGGCCTCAATTGAGTCAGGATGTTGTCAAAGAACTTAGCCTGTGTCTGGAGTATCTGGCTTAACTTGGCATAGTCAAAGAGGCGGCGTTCATACAGTTCCGCAAGCTCCTTGCAAAGGGGGATGCCCTTCTCCCAGCACTGCAAAATATGGGATATGACAGGTCATTAAACTGGGAGTGGGAGACTAATTAAACAATGACAATGATAAGGGCATTTCAAGCCATTAAATGTCAGAAGCATTCAGCACACAACGTGTCAGGTATCATTTTTCCACAAAAGGCACTGTAATTCACTGTACAAGACGTGTTATATTCACCTTGCCACTGTCAAAGTACTTGATGATCTGGTGATACAGTTGTTCTTTCCTCTGCCATTCCTGTTGTCCTGGACAGTGTGGGTCTGATACCAGTGTGCGGGCTGTCCAGCTCAATTGGTCAGCATATAGCTTCATGGTGAAACCCGCCTCTGTATAGTTTTCTGCCGGCAGATGAAGGTCGTGCAGCTTGTAGATGTAGCGCAGATACATCTCCTTGCGGTTGATTTCATTTTTGTAAAAGTTCTGAAAGAAAAGATGCAGTATGTGGGATAATGCAGTTATCACAGCTTTGTTTTTGAGGATTCAGGTATTCTGGTATGTGACATTGTGTCCCTGGCTGAGTGGTACCTGCCTGATACACTGGGGTAACACTGGGCCTTCGCCATGAAGCAGTTCACTTGTGACCCCGAAGACAGAGGCACTACAGGCCCTTGAAATGCTAGCAGTCACTCACCTGATACAGTGTCAATCCCAAAAGACTTGAATCCCAACATGTAAAATGCTATACAATATAATGGTAACTGACAGAGAAAATGTAGATGGTGGCCTTCATCTGACTATTCTACATTTCTGCATGCACACACGGTAGGAATCCTCTGAGGGAGTGGTCCTCTCATCACAGGGGCCGCTGCCCACACATCACAAACACGGAGATGTACATACGCCCTGGGTGGGATTTGAACCCATTGATGTGTGTAAGGAAATTATTTTATCACAGTACAGCGTGCCTAAGAAATATAAACACTTCCACGATGTAATTTTGCATAATCCCCACTTACTAAAAACCCTGATAGAGTCATAAGAAAAGACATTCCTCCAAAGATTCATGACATCAGGATTTCACTGCAATACTTCCTGGACAGAATGAGTTATGACAGAGAGACAACAATAAGCAGCCACTACAGGATCAATCAACTGCACACCAGTCTCTAAGCACTGGTGAGATAGTAGCACATCTAGCAGGATAGGCCTCACTGCTGTATTTTGTTCACTGACAACGACAGGCCAGAGTGCATAACATGGTCACATCAATATATACCAGCAAGTTGACGGTGCAGGACATGCGTTTGTCCCGGTTCTCATCACCCTGAATGACGCTACGGTAATCCAGCAGTCTCTCCAGCAGCCTCGTGACTGAGCTGATGAATGCTGCCCCACTTTCCTTCCATGCTGGATCTTCTGACTGCACACGATCCAACAGCCTGGAAACAGATTGGTACTGCTCTCAACAATGTACACAAATATAGTAAAACACTTATTTTAAGTTCTTACAGGGACCACCTAAATTGGCATACAATCCAAGGAAGTGTAAAATATGGGAAACATTCAAAGTCAAAACACCAACTACTTGCACTAGTGTCTTTTGTTTTTAGAGATAAAATTCTAAAACATATTCACACATCAAAAGGCTAAAGTTTCATAAAAACCTCCGACATGTTTCGGTCATCGTATGACCATGCTCAGGGAGTGTGTCAGTCCTTGCTAAAGTTACACTATGTACCAAAACATGTACACCTAAGTAAGAGATGTGGGAGCATGCTCCCATATCTCTTACTTAGGTGTACATGTTTTGGTACATAGTGTAACTTTAGCAAGGACTGACATACTCCCTGAGGATGGTCATACAATGACCGAAACATGTCAGAGGTTTTTATGAAATTTTAGCATTTTGATGTGCGAATATGTTTTAGAATTTTATCTCTAAAAACAAAAGACACTAGTGGAAGTAGTTGGTGTTTTGACTTTGTACCTTATTTTCTTGCATGGTATAAAAAATGAAAATAATGGGAAACATTGTTCTTACAGGCATTTGGCTGAGAACACACAAAAGCGTGCAAAATCACAGAATATACAAAATGCAGGAATGTAAGTTTGTGTTTTACTGTGTTTTGACAAACACACACACACATGTTATAACACACATGACAGATGACTTGCAGATGTTCCAAAATTAAATTTATTCAAACTAGCAAAGATTGAATTTTGTAATAAAATATTCTCACATTTTAATATTTTTCATTCCTCACAATTACATCCATGAGGCCCAGTTCAAAACAGGGAAGACAGTTTAACTTTACTGCCAGGCTGCTGTTTGCTTGTTTCAGTGACTACTGGCCAATCAAATGACTGCCGTCTGCTCAAATGCCTTTGTGAATGGGTGAGGGAAAAACAGCATAGAATTTAGTTTTGAATATAACATGATACATTAACGTTTAATAGCTTTCAGAGAAAATAATTCCATATTACCGCAGTTTCACTCAATTATCAACATTTCTAAGTACAGCTGTGGGACAACTCTATCAGCAACAATTTTCCAACACATTTTCATATATTAAAGAACGTGACACAGAACTTTAAGACATGCGGATGGATAGTGTACAGACTTAATGTCAGAATAAACAAAGGAAAAGAAACTCACATCATAAGACAAAGATAAGTTCCATAGCTACTGATAACAACATTCAATTAAAATAGCATATTTACCCAAATGCAAGATGAAAATTGCTCCTAATTCATATTTGATAAATGACAGGTCACCTTAAAACTGTGCACAAAGTTAAACATATTCTGTATAGGTTCTTTCCTGAAAACTTAAGATTATAGACATGGGTCATCTCATATGCAGGTAAATATGGTATACTTACTCAACGAAAATTGATACGTTAATGTTACTACGTCAACTACTTTACACGCAACTAACTGACCAACTGTGCATCGCTGATACCAAGGCCTGCTATTAGACACAGTACTTATGCAGATTCAATCCACTTCATTTCCTCAGATTCCACTGTCATATTAAGTCTCAGTCTTATAAATGGCTGCTGTCTGAGAAGTCTCTGCACCAACATTTTCTGTACAGTTTATGCTTCCTCCATCCAACCTGCATATACATCTCACTAAAATCCCTTGTATCTAAACACATTAGCAGCACCAAATAATAATCAACAACAACAGGGTATAATCCATCCCTGGCTTGTTCCATCTTCATGGGTGCTGGTCTCTCCATATTTTCCTTCGTCAACTTGTGTTTCTTCTGCTTATTGCAGTGCATTCATACACTACCTTGCAAACTTCTGTTATTGTTCATTCATAATACGTGTTAGATCTACTTGTATCTATAACCCCCCAATAATGTAATTTAAATTGCACGTATTTTGTTCTTCATTTACTTCCGCAACATTAAATGAACCATGTAAATAACAAACTACATCAGAAAGTTCTATTCTCTGTCACCCATTTAAATCAATTCTATCAAATCAAAACAATTTTTATTTTTCATATACTACAAATTCATGTCCTTCCCTTGTAGCAAAGAAGCTTGTTTCTAATTTATCTCTTTCCATGACATCCCCTAACAAAAATTCTGAACATTTTTCTCAGGTAGTTATGATAAGGCTATTAACGAAGGTGGGAAGCCGATGATATTTTGAAAAACCTTTCACAGATAGCCAGCACGGGCATTTCTCAGGACTGGAGACTTGGTGCATGAATGACAGCTTTTGCTGTACAAAGTTCTGTGTTATGACACTTCTATAAAAACCTGTATCTTCTTTCATCTGAGGATGGAAGTGTTTATAACTAATTATGGACTGTATCCAGCAGCAAGCTTCGGCATTAAACATTTTGGTTATGCTACCAGAATGCTAGTTATTTCTTGCTTTGGCCATGCATGTTACATGCACTACCCATATCAAATTATTTGCTTAATTACAGGTGGAGAAAATAATTGAGAGGTTCCACTTACTGCATTTTGTAACATCCACTTGTCATTTCATCTCTAATAGAAATTACTTCAACTATTAAGTTTATTTATGATTCTTATAATGGGTGAGTAATGGACAGAATGGCAAATTGGCTGCTAAAATGTAGCACATATTTCAACTGGTCAGGATTTTTAATTTGGACTCAGGATACCAGAAATTGCTCCAGTTGGACACACCAGCAAAATGACAGGGTTCCACTGTCCAGAAGCTCTGACACCAACACTGCTCTACAGGCATCGGTCAAACAGGTGATTACAGCACTAACCTCATCCCAATAGCTTTAGCTCTTTTTAAATTTAACTTTCATAGGCCTGTGCATCGCTAATATATTCCCAGAGTACAACCAACAAGACGTGACATTTCACAATTTATTTATTTCTGTAAGATGCTCTACATGTTTCAGGCGGTTTTTCCATCCATCATCATGAGCTAAAAACTGCACATACAGTGTCAGGTATTTGTCCGACCAATACCTGACACTGTATGTGCAGTTTTGAGCTCCTGATGATGGACAGAAAAACCGCCTGAAACATGTAGAGCGTCTTACAGAAATAAATAAATTTTGAAACGTTGCATCTTGTTGGTTGTACTCTGGGAATAGCTTTAGTTCTGTGTGATTGCAGGCTTCTGCCACAGTGTAAATGAGCAGCTACCAATTAACACTGTGTAACATCCCAGCAAAGCAAACACCAGCTTTAGTGTTGCTGACCGCAGCATGACACATCAGAAAAACTCAGTGATACCAACATCACATAAAGCTACTGGTAACCATGGGGAATATAACATGGTGGGTATACTGTTTGATGTTCACACTGGAGGTGGATATGGTATGGAGATACATCATAAATATACACTACAAATGAAAGTTTAACTCTAAGTGACCAATATAAAATCACGGCAATGATGTAAAAGTACTGAGATTATACCTGAAAAGTATAATATATAGAGACTATGTACTTAAGTACTAAGTTCCTTTTGGGGAAGGCGAAGAATCGGATAAACAAAACATAATTATGAAGACCAAAAATCAATGCAGTAGGATGGTAAACTTCATAAGTTCTGCTGGGAACTGCCTGGCTTTAGTCCCCGGTGAACAAATCGGACAACGTTGTTCCACTAGACATACATACTTTCGTTCCAAATGAAAAATGCTGTCCTGCAGTGAGCAATTAAACTGAAAAGTGGTCCAGCTGTGGTAAAAATGTGCAAATTTATAAGGCTTTAAATTAAACATCACTGCCCTGCCTGTTAACGGTCTCTATGTGGCAACAGCATCTTTCACATAGAGTGTAGAACGCTGAAAATTTCTGTGAATGGTTCCCCTGACTCATCCTGGTGTTAACAAGTGCATGTTGCTACAGAATGGCTAATGCAGGATTTGGAAATTGTTCTAGCAGATAAATGTTTCAAGGCAAACAATGACAGACTGTTTTAAACACGTTTAACTGTACTGAAGGCAAACATTTAACTTGGATTAAAAGTGCAAGTGCTGAAGCTAGCAGTATACAGAAAACTCCAGTTTTCTTGAAAGGGATGCAGATTCTACAATAAACTGTAGGAGCAAAACACAATATTATCTTCTCTTTAAAATTCTAGGTGCCTGTAATGTTATACTGGTAAACAGTTGACACAGCATAACACCCCACAAGACTTCAGTCTTCCTCACAACTGCTGTGGGAAACTCAAATCTCATATATTTTCACTTATTCCTGGAAATACAAATTTAATGCTTCAGGTTAACATCAGACTGGACTGGCCTGATCCAAAATACAGTGGACACGGGCATCACTTGTACCCTGTAATGCATCTGCATGGCCATACAGTGCTAATCTTTTCTAACAGTTCACACAGAGAATTCATCATGGAAGTAGGAACCGGTAGGGGCATCAAAATCAGTTGGGTAACGTGATGGATTGTGCTGTGCTACAAATCAGAAGGTCGCTGGTTCAGTCCCAGACGGTGTCATTGGAATTTTTCAGTGACATAATCCTTCCGATCGCACTATGACCCTGGGGTCGACTCAGCCTCTAACAGAAATGAGTACCAGGAGCATTTACTTGGGGTAAAGGTGGCCGGTGTGTAAGGCTGACAACCTTACCACCATCCTGTGCCATTGCCATGAAATCTGGGAACCTTAACTTCCTGGAACCGTTTGGGCCACTCCAGGCCTGTAACGGGACTGTTTTACCTTTACCTTTAACGCGTTGGATTACAAGAATCATAATTAGTAAGTCTACCTCACTGTCCAAATATCTAAAGATGAAAGATGACAAAGTGGTCATAGAAAATGAGTAGAAGAGTGCAGTTTTTCCAACAGAATTTAAACCTTCAGTTAGTGTTCAAAGTGGGAGTTCAGGAAAACAAAGTTAGGCAACTAGAGTTCTGCTAGTATTAGGGTACAGTATGTCCAACAGAATTTAAGTCTTCAGTTAGTGTTAAAAGTGGAAGTTCAAGAAAACAAAGTGAGAGTTCTGTTAGTATTACATAGTGCTACTACATACAAAATTGATTACTCACACTGCGCTTAAATGTTCCCTGGTTCGCAAAAACAGAAACAAATATTACAATTAAATTTATGTAACTGTGTAGGAATTTGTAAGCACTGATAATGACAAAGAAGTGTCCAGTTACAGGAACTCACATGGTGTTGAACAGTTGTCGGTACTCATCATCCCCTTTGTTTTCGCTGATCAAGATGTCCAGCTTGTCTATCAACTCTGATTCAACTTGTTTGAAATTGCCGTGGTACTTCTGCTCACATTCCATCATGTCAAAGAAGATATGAAGTGTGGCCTTGCGAAGCTCAGACTCTGGAACCAGGGTAACCTCCAAAAATGGACCCACCATCGATGGGATGAAGCTGATCTTGTGTTCACCTGAATCAGGAAACAAATGTAACATAAAATGAAAGAATTCAGGTTTTCATAGTGGTGTTGCTGAAGATACAAGTCTGGTGGGATGTGACGCTGTGGTAACAGGTAGTCACTGTTGTTTCAAAAGAACACAGTTCCTTCATCTTCATGGCCAAGCATCATTCTTTCAAAACCTCAGAAACTATTTGCCAGTTGGAATGACATAACATCCCACGAGACTTCAGTCTTCTTAACTTAAAATGGTTCATACTGTACAGGATTTCAACTGATACTGTTCCAAATTAACACTGCAGCAATCACCATGTGTTACAAGATGTGCATGTCAGAGAGTAAGTTTTATAACGGGATAGATGACTAGTAAAAGCAGTCCTGTAACAGGCCTGGAGTGGTCCAGAGGGTTCCAGGAAGTTAAGGTTCCCAGATTACATGATAACAGCACAGGATGATGGTAAGGTTGTCAGCCTTATGCACCGGCTACCTTTACCCCCAAGAAATACTCTTAGTACTCATTTCTGTTGGAGGCTGAGTCGACCCCAGGGCCATTGTGCGATCCGAAGGATTATGTCAATGAAAAATTCCAATGACACCAGCTGGGATCGAACCAGTGACCTTCCGATTTGTAGCACAGCACCTTAACCACTGTGCCACCGCCATCCCCACAGACAACTAGTAGTACTAAGAAATAAAGGTCAAACATTTTGTAAACATAAGATAAAGCATCAGAAATGTAACTGTTTGGGTCCTTCCATGGATTTCTTGGCATGTTATTGCTCCCAGGGCTTGTTTTCATCTCCTGAGCCACCATGTATAGTTGAATTTGCTGGAGAATGTTCCAGGATGGACAGAATCTTTTCCTAATTCATCAACTGAAAAACTACGGGTTGCCTTACAATCACACACAAAGTTAAAAATGTTCTGTACAGGTATTTTCCAGACGACTGAAGACCGTGAAGGGGAGTTGTCATATATGTAGAGGCGTCCTATATTTGAGAAAATACGGTACGCATTCACATGGAAGAGGTAATACTCTCTGATTTATTACATAGGTTTCTACATGACATTCTATGTTTGGCATCAGTCATAAT
>Ga0209755_10009842_pt1 | contig 10073 bp, 4 predicted proteins | sample TergutCo191P1_FD_187301 | JGI IMG/M metagenome (GOLD analysis project Ga0209755, IMG submission 187301) | Cornitermes sp. P1 segment gut microbial communities from Petit-Saut dam, French Guiana - Co191P1 (SPAdes) (version 2) | ecosystem: Host-associated > Arthropoda: Insects > Digestive system >...
TGTTGATGTTGATGTTGATGTTGATGTTGATGTTGATGTTGATGTTGATGTTGATGTTGATGTTGATGTTGATGTTGATGTTGATGTTGATGTTGATGTTGATGTTGATGTTGATGTTGATGTTGATATTGATATTGATATTGATATTGATATTGATATTGATATTGATATTGATATTGATGTACTCGTTAACTGCAATTGGGTTGACACCCGGTGGCAATAGTACAGTAAACATTTACACAAAAAATACATAGAACAACACAATTAACAACTTTGGTTGCAAGGCTTTCTGGGTTTCGAGCCCAAAGTGGTCAAACTAAAATTAACGACGAACTAACCGTGTACCAATTATCAGGCTTTGGATTATGCCACGTCACGTTTAGTACCTAAATTAAATTAAACTCTTATTAAATGTTGTTGTCTCTCTCCTAGTTTCTCTAAACCTATTGACGTCCACAATTTATATACGTTTTCAGAAGCTTGTTTACTTATGTTGGTGGATAAAAAAAATAGCGTGTCATTTTGAATTATATTTATTTTTAAAAAAGTGGGCGTTTTGGCATTAATTATTAGACTTTAGACACATGCGGAACAGAAAGAGGGGAATGTCCTTTATGTGTTGTTGTCGTACGTAAGTCTCATGAAGGCAGCACTCGAAATTTATGTTTCGTAAAATTATGTACCCAAAACTCCCTTCCTCTTTTATCGTCAGCAGTCAAGTTCAACACACATTCCATGCTGTAGGCAGCTTACGGTCTCGTTACGTACTTCCCCATTTCGTCAAGCCACATTTTCTACTAAGATGCTTAGAGTACCAACATGTTTCTGAATGGAAGGGTAATTTTTTGCAAATTATGATGGTTAAATCAGAGAACTGAGGTAAAAGGAGCGTGTAATATGTAGTGAGGGAAGAGAAACTCACACATTTTGGACAGATAACTTCGTATAGTGGGATGATGTTGCAGAGCAGGGATAAAAAGGAAGGCAATGTGAGGATGGAACTGCGATAATTGGTGGGAAGGGTAATATTTCACATTGTCTCCGGCAATCTATATCGCGTCCAATAATTAATAATATTAAAACACAGTGTGTGTATTACTGATGCTGCTTATCATTAGGTCATTAAATTATTACCTTTCACTCACTCGTTATGTTGTCTGTCTTATGAGAGGCACACAGGCTCTTCCAGAGCGAGTTCTCCACGGAGTGCGATCTAGTGCTTCTTTCAATTTCCAACATCGTCTGTTTCCTTAAGATCATCCCTTAGCAGCTTACGTCTTCTTCCTTCCGCGATACCTGTCACTTCTACCTTTCCTACAATAACGTGTTTTACATTGCAGTTCCTAAGGTAGACGTGACCAATCCAAGGAGCCTTCAATCTTGTTTTATGTAAAATATTATTCTCCTCCTTGACTATAAGAAATAATTCATTTCTCACAAGATCAGCCCAGCTGATCTTCACCATCATTCTTTAGCACCACATTTCAAAACTTTCCTGGCCGATCTACTTGCCGAAGTGTTCAAGTTTCAGCACCATACAAAGCTATGTTCCATTGTAGCATTTTACTAAATTCTTTCTAAAACACAAGTCTTATTTTCCGGTGAAAAGAGTCGTTTACTTGTCGAATGGTGCAATGTCACGGCAAATCTGAGTTTAGTTTCACGTGTACAATTTGCGTAATTTGTTGTTCTGATAACAAATATTTGAAATATTTCACATTTTCTATTCTTTTTGAAAATTTTTATCTACGTGCGATTAATGTATTACCATACAGAAAACTTGTGCTGAATGAGTTATCACGTGCATTAAGTCACCTCAATATAGCATTTCCGTGACCTAAACATGGCGAAGGAACAGGGTTTATTATCGATAAATAAGGCATTGTAATTTCCTCCTACAGAATCGTGCTTGAACAGTCAGTTGTTTTAGGCTTTTCTTTTTAAGTAACCTGTTACTCAGAAACAACATTTAAACAAAAAACCAAATATAGCCATTTAAATCAAACTAGTGCAGCAAGCTGTATATCGGTGTGCTAGTTACTTTAAATGGACATATTATTTTCAAAAGCAGTACGTTGAAACTTGATCGTTTATTAAAACAATGCCTATTATTTTTATATCTGCGTCAACATGAAATACCCTTTATCCGGTTTATCTTAATCTTAACTTTTATAGTTGATCACTGCGGTTAATTTTGTGACAGCCAAATAAAACACCAACTTCATGCAACACTGTGCAGGTTTTATTCCTGCAGAGTCACTCTACATGTTTCGGGCGTCAAGCGCCCATCATCAGGAGTATTAAAAAACTGGCATGGCGGCCACTGGTGCAGGTGTTATAGTTGCAGGTAGGTCATCACATCACCATAATATGGTGATGTGACTCTGCAGAAATAAAACCTGCACAGTGTTGCATCAAACTGGTGTTTTATTTGACTTATTCTACGATGCACGGAAACACAAAAGTAAAATCTGTGACAACCATTTCACCCAAGACACTGTTAATTTTGTCAGTAGTGTTTCTATAATTACAGAATGAACATGTACGATGATTAGGTCTTTATCAACATAGCGACTGAGGGCACTGTAACCGTAATGGGATTCCCAGCAAACACACTATTCCAACCCTTTGTTTCTATAGGGCATTTATTTCCTGCTTACCCGATAAACTCCGGTCAGACGCTCGAGTGACGTTTTATTACTCTTTAAAAAGGTTATTATCACTGCGATCATTTTCTAGCTTCCGTCATCAAATATTAACCCTTTGAAGCCTAACGACCCTTATAGGGGTCGTACCGCACCGCTAACCTCTAAACGTTGCATTTTATATATTTATTGAACAAATATATGTACTGAATATTTTAAACATGGTATATACTCTCCGTTTTTTTCCTCTTCAAAATACAGTTTGTTTCATAATTCTAACGTATTTGGTTCCTGTATTATTCACATTTTATATACAGAGTGTGTTAAAATAAAAAAAAAATAATTCCGGCGCCAAAAGGTTAAGCCTCCCTGACACGCAGCGTACGACACAACGCTGGCAGAGCGTCAGGCGAAGCGTTGGGCAGCGCACGTCGGTCAAGCAGGGATGAAAACACCCTATATTTTGTAGCTATACAATTCTTAGGCTACGCCGAACTGCCGGCAGTTGTTCAATTCTCAGCTGGTCAGGTAAACTGCGTCATCAGTTGCCATGGTGGCAGATCCACAATGATGTAGCTACGCCAAGAAAAGGGGCTTGCTTCCAATCAACAAAGCAACGCCCCCCGCAGGGCGTTCAGAATTTATGGGTCCCGGTCACGATGCACAATCCGTAGGACAGTGCCGTGATGAGTAGGAAACTCCGCCCTGCTTCGATCAGCGGCCCCATATGGTGGTGGTGGTATCAGTATTTCAATTAACAGTGGATGTTCATTTGGTCGGCCAGTGCCTGTTAATTACACTTCCTTCTTCCTGATTCATTCACAGCAAGTTCATAACATTGTACTTCTCTATGAGGGAGAGAAGCAGGGGAAATACAGTCCGCGGCGCGTCATTCATTTCGGACTGTGGCGATGTTGAGATTTTAATACGATACTCTGAGTGACAAAATTAAGGGGATGTTATTAAAGTGGGTGACAAAAAAAATCAAAACTTATTTTTCTACGTAATTGTTCTGATTTACGATGACCTACAAGCTTCCCGAATTTGTTAGAATAAAATATAAACGTAAATATGATTTACTTCTTTCTTTACATGTGGCTTCTTTTCGACGATTCTCTCAATACTACACACAGCAGCTTCCGAATGCATAATTAGATAAAAGTGATTTGAAAGGAATTTTTAAATATACGTCGCAGCCTAATATAACACACTGTACTTCTGTTAACCTACAGAGACTATAAAAACCAGGAAGAACCTCAGGTAACACAGCCGGTGTCCGGGCAGAATCTAGAATCAGTGACCACCGAAATACACATCAGGGGTGTTACCGCAACAGCCTATCTGCCTTTTATGCCGCAGTCTATTAATATCCTTCGAAAAGGGGCATTAAAAATGAAACTCATCAGCCCTCCTCTAAATCCTTCCACCCATTCGACAATTTCCCTCCGACCCACATAATAACAATGTATACTAAACCTACGAATATTTGAGTCTGAGAGGGAGGAGGCACTGGAGACAACTTCGTAATGAGACTATCATAATTTTTACTCCTTATCGAGCGTTCTACGAGTAATAAAATTAAGGGAGAATGAGAAGGGCGAAGCATAGGCAGGTCTGAGAGAGTAGAGAGGTGCATACAGGGTGTTGTAATAATAATAGTACTAGAAATGGTAATAGAAATAGTAGAAATAATAATAATTCAGTTCGGTTCTTAAAATTCTTGTTTTGTAATAATAATAATTATAATAATAGTTTGCCCAGTGGTAGATTGGGAGATCATATTAAAATGTATCTTAAATAAAATAGGACGGATTGAGCTGGACTGGCCTGGCTTAGTATAGGGAAAAGTGGGGGGCTCCCCGAAACACAACAATGAACATTGCGGTTCCATAGGATGAGGACAATTGGAGTATCTGAGAAACTCCTAGCGTCTCAAGAGGGAATCTGCCGCAGTTAGTCCATACTAAGTGTGCGCTGTCGACAGAGTTCTCTAATGTTCTGCTGACATATCTGGCAGCCTGCCCTTACAACACAGCGAAAATACCCGCGTTTAACCAACAGGTAAACAGTGTGCGTAGACGGAAGTCAATATCTGAAAAACACTTCCAAGACCGTATTTGGCCATTATCCTTGTGCGTCAACAGCACAATATAAAATCACGAAACTTCATTCGCACTCCAAATCCTCCTCCCCTTTGCTACAGGAAAAGGACAAAAAAAGTACAGTAGTTCGGAAATGGTTCTGAAGACAATGCAATCACAATAGACCTAACATATTCCTAGAATATTCGCGAGTTCTCACTGTAAACGTTTAGTTCGGCGTCCAGTAAGTAATTTTCGATTATTATAGACAGTGTATTTTTTTAGGAAGCAGTCCATACCAACTGATTCTTAGAATCAACGGTGTCGAAGTACCAGTAACTTGCTCCCCAATGCGATTCGCTCGTACTTTTGATCCCCTACACGCACAGATTTTCTGCCTCACATCATAGCTGAAGAAGTTGCCGCAGCAGCAGGGCGCGTACCGCCACTTGATTTTGTGCAACTGGTGATTAAAAAAAACGCAGCACTATGTTGTGTCCAAGGCATAATGTCGACTTTTCAATTACCTGCTGCGCATTTAGTTCATAAGCATATATAGTGCGTTAAGAGTCCCCAGGATTGCTACAATTCAAGCAGGAAAAAAAGTATGTAAATACCACAGAAGGTAACTAATTGGTTCTGAGGTAACGATGTTTCCGGAGAAACCAGCAGTTGCACAGTGCTTCCTATCATTTAGAGTTATTTGTCGTCCTGTCCTCTAACTAAAGAATTGCAGATTTAGATGTACATAGCTATATCCTGACCTGTTGTTCCGTGTAGATATTAAATGTGGGTCCTCGTGCTGCGGGAAGGCCAAATACTCGAGAACAGTGCGATGCGGATTTTATTCAGAACTAATACGAGTTAAGGGGTGAGAAGAAAAAATATAAAATAAAAAGATCAGTAATTTGTTTTGCTCGCCTAACAGGTTTGTGAATAGGGCTTTAAATAAGGGAGAATTAGATCGACAAAAATAAGAAATAAATGTGCAATTTTTTTCCCGGGAGCCACAAGAAGAAAGCGTGTGATTTGGCGCAGTGAAATTAGAATATATCACAGCAGGAATAACGTATAGAAGTTGGGACTGATTAACAAAAAGGGCTCCCATAACAATGGTACTTAAGTGTCAGGTATCTTAACAACGACAAAAATTAAAACTGTTTGCATAAAATCGTATTTAAAAGATTATGTAATTCAGCACCTATTAATGCATTCAATAAATGCTGTATTTTATAGACACGATTGGTTTGTCGCCTTTACTAGCAAAGCCAGGCAATCAAAAGTTACTTTAATCAAGTTTACACCATTCCATACAGAATAGCCCAGATTAGTTTTATTGTGAGTGCAATAATAGCTGTGAATATTTCCTAACGATGATATACGTTTGCATTGATTACTACATGCTAGTTGAATGTACTTCTTAGTGTATGTATTTTTATACTTCAAACACCTTTCCATTATTTCAGCGTTAAAACATGAAGTAAATTTTGTTCTTTCCAGTCAAACGATCATTTGTAAAATAGCTGTACCACTTCTTTGACGTTTTGCTGACCGTGCATCTCAGTATATTTATCTCAGTAATTAACCAACTTGATGCACAAAATTTTTGTTTTACAATAGATTTATTTCATGACTCTACATGTTTCGAGCACATGTGCTCATCATCAGGAGGTCAAAATTGCATTACACAGCCTCTGGTATCATCACACCTATAGGTGGCCGTCTCAACCTGTGAACGAGGCGGCCACCTATAAGCGTGATGATACCAGAGACTGCGTAATGCTACTTTGACCTGATGATGAGCACATTTGCTCGCAACATGTAGAGGCATGAAATAAACTTATTGTAAAACAAAAATTTTGTGCATCAAGTTGGTTAATTACTGAGATAAATATACTGAGATGCGCGGTCAGCAAAACGTTAAAATTTATCTTTTGGTATCTGTCAATAACATTCTTACAGTTATCTTTCGGATTGTCATGCCTTATTTAAATTATACGGTAGATTTCTGTTTGTAGTGTTTATGCTTCCCTTCATATCTAACACACAGCTTTATCCTATTGAACAATTTCCATGAAAATATGAACCTTAATGATAATATTAAAGAGGTTTCAAAAGCAATATCTATATTCTCATTTATAAGAGGCATTTTCATAACAAATCCTAATTTTTAATGGAAAATATAATCATTTAATGAGACTCAATGTGTGGAAAATTATGTTTAGTTTCTTGGCCCCTAAGCTTCGGAGAAGATAATTGTTTTATATAAGAAGTAGCTTATTGTTAGAATGAGTGGATTAGCTGCACCCGCACAAAATTGATTTATTATATCCTCTAGCTTGAGTGCATGGTAAATATGGCGCTCGGTCAATAGACCTTGACACACATTTCTGGGATTGAAAAGACCAGACTGTCGTTATAGAGGCTCTGGCGTGTTAATTATCAAAGACCGTACCGAGAAGAGGGGGTTTTGTTGTATGAATTTCCTATTTCTTTTTACGTATTCCTTTTATCGCCCATTATCTTTCACATCCCATTCTTTCCACTTTGCCTAAAATCTGTGAATGATGTACGTCAGTGTATTACGCTTTCTCTCAAAGGGCAATGGTGCTGCTACTTTTATTGATTTTCGCTTATGGAAATCGACGTCACCACAGCTTATCTGTTAAAGTATTTGATCTGCTGTTGAGACCAGTTCATAAAGTCAACGAAATTGTTAGAATAATAATAATAATAATAATGTTAAATTCAAAGAGAACTATATGCAAAATAACTATAATAAAAACGGTAATAATGCTGACGAAAAAATAATATGGTAATCGTAAGAAGAACACTGTTCACTTCAATTCAATTCCTGCTTATGAAGGTGCCGTGTTATCAGCCAAGTGATCAATAACAGAAAAATTGCAACATGCAAACACAAACGACCAAGGCCAATAAACAGAACACGTGTAAACAACACAAACACAAAAAAGGAAACTTAAATAGTTCACTGGTACACTTTAAGATGTAAACTGAAAATAATATCAAATATGACTGTGATTATTTGTCTTCTGAAGACAAACATTCCTGCACTGAATTTACCGAATTGGTATATCTGGAGGTGGGACAGGTTTAAATGGTAGATTAACACAAAACAAGAGAATGTTTTGAGCTTGAAAGTGGGAATTCGAAGACCAACAATGTCCATATAAGACGGAAAAAACTTAGAAGGCCCAAAGAATTTAATAACGAAAACTGTATCAAGTTCGTGTCGTCTTTCGTGCGAAGTGAGTGAATGAAGAAGAAGTTGAAGAATTAGCATCACTGTAGCTGTTAAAGTAGTGGGAATAGATAGGATTACAACAAAGAGCTACAAATTTTTATAATAAAACCAACTAGATGCACTAATTTCTCAAGTTTATTTTTGGAATAAAAACTCTACATGTTTCGGACAGTTCCTCTGTCCTTCATCATGAGAGTTTTTCACTGTACACACAGCAATGGTATATGTCATGCAGGTTTGCTGATCCTGCTCACAAGCTGTCAGCAAACCTGTATGACATAAACCATTGCTGTGTGTACATTGAAAAACTCCTGAGGATGGACAGAGGAACTGTCCGAAACATGTAGAATTTTTATTCCGAAAATAAATTTGAGAAATTAGTGCGTCTAGTTGGTTTTATTATAAGAATTTATCACGATGCACGGTCACCTGAACGTCAAAAAAGAGCTACAAACTGTACCGCTAAATAGATTCAAGACATTTAGCATCATTAGAGGCGACTGAACTCCATACTCCAGACGCACAATCTAACTTACATCTAACAACTGAAAAACATAACATAAAAAACTACCACTAATCAACAATTAAGAGTTATTATTAAGAGTCAAAACCAAAAGCCCAATGTAATAAAAAATACCATAATATTTTTTGTAGTAATGAAGACAATAATGATTATGAATATGATGGACAATACCTTGAAATTTCAAAGCGCTCCTTTTTACATAGCGCTACAGCCCCCTACTGGGCCAGGACTTTCCCATTACTGAGGCTTCACGATTACCCCCAGACACACTACACTCGGTACGATTTCTCTGGACGAGTTGTCAGCCCGACGCAGATACCTCTACCTCACAACACACAACGCCCACAAGAGTCAGACATCAATCCATGCCCTCCGTGGGATTCGAATCAGCAATCCCGTAAAGCGAGAGAATGCAGAATGATGCCATAAACCGCGCGGCCACTGCGATGGGCTTCAAAGCGCTTTACACTCTCTAATTCCACAAATTTTACAACAGCGCCATCACACACGACGTTATAGCCCTAAATATTTCCACGACAATAGGGTGATATATGTCGGACAGCGTACACCACCACCAGCAGTAGAACATGAACTGCACAATGAAACAATGTCAATATACGCTGAAATTACATTTTGACAGTCGTGTCTCAGAAATTGTTTATTACAGCCATGCAATTCCCAAACAAACTTACCTGTACTCCAACTGGCTCAATGTGAAATAATCCGCGCTTTAAAGGATTTGATAAGCAGAACAGAAAACATATACATCGTTGCTCAGGGTGCCAATTTGGCAGTACACTGATCACAGTAGTGTCAACAGCTGTTCAAACAACAATATCAGTAATATTCATGTCTTCCTTCAAACTCAGTACTGCTTATTGTACCTACAAGCCCCTTGATTATTTCCTCACAAGAATGGCTACTCGTTTCTAGTTGATGTCAAGCATCTTACATGCTCCTTCCGCCCTTTTTCAACATTATTGGCTGTAACGTCTCCAGCAATATCAGACTAAGGATACAAAACACGAGAATCCTTAAGATCGTCACCATTCTTCTGCCACTTCTATACCTGATCCGACAATTCACATGGTACTTGGGCCTCAAACGTAATCCATTTCTCTTGCCATCTCAGAGTTTCGCACGAAACGTCCATGGACGAAATTAATTTTTCCATTAGTTTTGAGTTTTTCTGTTTAAATTGTAAAGTATCCTTATCAGTCTTCCTCCTCCAGCAGACTACAAATACTTAAACGATTTGCGAATTTAGTGGCTTACTTTCATTTCCGAAGTTCACTGATTTCCGTGCCCTTAACGCACATATACAAGTGAATACACAGTTTTGTATCTACAAATCTGCTGCGCAAGCTGCATAATTTATACAAGAATGATGCGCCAAAATATCCATGAGCACCGCATCCTTTGTCACGCTGTTTGGTGGACGTTACTGCGCCGAATGAAGGGTCACGAGGTGCCGTAAATTTAGCAGCAGAAGCTGTCGGCAGAATAATCAGCCTACCGAATGTAAGGAAAGAGATTATCACAGCAACGTCTCTGTTGGA